>Ga0187784_10001346_pt1 | contig 19372 bp, 18 predicted proteins | sample 1015_SJ02_MP15_2_FD_132964 | JGI IMG/M metagenome (GOLD analysis project Ga0187784, IMG submission 132964) | Tropical peat soil microbial communities from peatlands in Department of Meta, Colombia - 1015_SJ02_MP15_20_MG | ecosystem: Environmental > Terrestrial > Soil > Wetlands > Peat | place...
CCCAGCCAGGAGGTAGTTACTTACTGCCAAGTCGGGATGCGCGCGGCCAACCTCTATTTTGCCCTGCGCCTGCTCGGATACGAGCATGTCCGCCTATACGACGGCTCATGGGAGGATTGGAGTACCACCCCTGATTTGCCCGTGGAAAAATGAGATCTATTCAGATGCGGTAGGTGGTATGTAGTAGGTGGTAGGTAGGGAAGTACACACCCGATCCGCCCCACCATCTATCGCCTCTCACACCAGCCCCTTCCCTCCTACCCACATACCACCTACGACGGCCGGCCGATTCGTTGACTAGAAATGGGGCGTGTGTTAGGGTAGCCCATGGTCTGTTATTGGCGCAGGGACGCGGAGCGTACGAATGGCTTTTAACAAAGCCAGAGTGCTGCAGGAGGCGGACAGCCTCGCCAACCAGGGCAAGATCAGACAAGCAATCACGCGATACTTCAGCATCTTCGAGAGAGATCCTTCCGAGCTAATCCTCCTGAACACGATTGGCGACCTTTATATTCGCGACAGGAATGTTTCAGAAGGCCTGAAGCAGTTTTACAGGCTTGCCGAGGCCTACGCCCGAGGGGGATTCACCCTCAAAGCCATCGCCATTTACAAGAAGATCGTCAAGTTGGACCCTGACCCGGTAGGCCCGTTGCTGAAACTCATCGAGCTCTATCAGGCGCAGAGGCTGGCTCGCGAGGCCCGCGAACTCTATTACCAGGTCGCCGAATGCTACAAGAAGAAAAAACAGACCGACAGGGCTCTCGAGACCTTGCGCAAAGCTGTCCAACTCGACGTCGAGAACCGGACGGCGACAGCGCGCCTGGCGGCGTTTTGCGAGGAGGTAGGGCGAAAGGACGAAGCCCCACTGGTCTACATGGAGAACGCCCAGCTTGCGCTTCGCCGGGGAGACACAGGGGCTGCCCAGATCGCCTTGAAGAGAGCGCGGGAATTAGCTCCGGACGACCCTCAAATACCCTTGCTCATGGCCCGTCAGGCATTGGTGCGCAAGCACCCAGAGGACTCTGAGGCTATCCTGAGCGGCACTCCCGGATTAACGAAAGACCCAGCCGGGCGGTCGCTCCTGATCGATTCTTACCTCGCGATGCAGCAGCCAGAGAAAGCGGAAACGTTGGTGCTCGACGTTTTTCGTGCTGCCCCGGCGGACTTCTCTCCTCTCGCTTCCTTCGTGTCCGTGTGCGTGCAGTTGGGGAGATTCGAAACGGCCTCAAAGGTTTTATCCGCTGTGGCAGACGAGCTTATTGCGCAAGGAAACACAAGCTCGTTGATGGAATCGCTCCGCCTGATCCGGAGCAAATCTCCCCAGCACCTTCCTATTGATCTTGCCACGCTCGACCCATCTGCAATTCCGACGGGGCCCTCCTCTGAAATCCAAGAGATCGACCTTTCGGAAGATTCGGAAGTCCTTTTGGCTCAGAGGGCCAAATCTTCTCAAGGTTTGCAAGCTCCCCAAAAGGCCCCGAGCCCGCAGTCGCGGGAGGGCGATGAAACCGTCCGGGAACCTAGCCCTGAGGATGATCCGGAAGCCCATTACAACTTGGGAGTGGCCTTTTGGGAGATGAACCTCCCGGACGAGGCGATTCGAGAACTTCAACAGGTGGTGAAGGGAGCGGGGATAAGACCTCAGCCGCCAAACTACTTGGAGGCCTGTACCTTGCTTGCCGCTTGCTTCATGGACAAGGGGATGGCTTCCGTGGCCGTCAAATGGTATGGCCGGGCGCTGCAAGCTCCCCATCTTGACGAGGAGGCTTGGCTGGCTCTCCATTATGACCTTGGGGTCGCCTATGAACGGACCGGTGATCTGCCCCGCGCGTGGGAGGAGTTCTCCGAGGTTTACAGCCGCAACATCGCTTTTCGTGATGTCGCCGAGAAGGTCCGCACCTTTCAGCAGAAAGGCTCATCACGCTGAAATTCAAATGGCAAGTGGCAAAATCATAAGCATTTGAATTTTGCCCTTTTCCATCTGAATTCCCGAAGTTCGAAAGAAATGCGCAAATTGCTGACCATCATATACATCGTATTCTGCTTGGAACTGGGGATCTTCCTTTTCATCCTCCCCTGGGCGTCGTTTTGGAGTAAGAACTATTTCATCGACCAGTACCCACTGGTTTCAGGCATCTCACGCAACTATTTTCTCCGCGGAGCGGTTTCAGGCCTCGGACTGGGCGATATTTGGATGGCCATTTATGAGATTTGGCGGCTCCTCCACCCTTCCTCAGTTTCTAATTCACGCTTAACCAAATGAAGAGTTTTCTTCTCTGCTACATCACCGACCGGCGCCAGTTGAGGTCAGTATCTCTCCCGGCTGCGATCGGCGATACGCTAGGCGCAGGCGTGGACATGGTGCAGATTCGAGAGAAAGATCTTGCGACCCGGGAGTTGATTGCCCTTGTGGAAGAGGCTCTGAAGGCCGCCAACGAGTTAGAAAGGGGATTTGTGGCGCGGGCGTCTGGCCTCCCGCCCCTATCGGAAGGGCGTCCCTTCGCACCGCTAAGAAGAAGCCGCAGACCCCAAAACCGCCCTGCGGCCCAAAGCCTCCTGGCGGCCGGCCAGGGGTCCGCACTGTCCGAGCGCGCCCAAGTATTGGTGAACGACCGTTTGGACGTGGCCTTGGCGGCAGGAGCAGACGGAGTGCATTTGGGGGGTCACTCGATGCCCGTCCAAGTCGTGCGCCGCGTGGCGCCCCGTCCTTTTGTTCTCGGGGTCTCCTGCCATTCGCTGGGTGAGGCCCAAGCCGCTGAATCAGGCGGAGCGGACTACCTTGTGTTGGGACCTATCTTCGAAACGCCTTCCAAGCTGGGGTACGGGCCGCCGCTGGGTTTGGAGAAGCTGCGGATCGTAACCTCGCGAATACGAATACCGGTCTTGGCGCTGGGTGGAATCACCGTGGAGCGCGTCCGGCCTTGCCTGGAGGCGGGGGCCTCCGGCATTGCCGGAATCCGCGTCTTCCAGGATTGCGAGTCGGTCCAAGAGCGTGTGCGCGAATTGCGCGCGCAAGGCGGCTAGTCAAGAAGTCGAGGAGTCGAGAGTCAAGGAGTCAAGAAGTGGTCGTCGAGGGTCGAGTGAGTCAGGGATTCGAGAGTCGCTTCATGAGCATCCGGAGTTTTTGACTCCTGGACTTCTCGACTCTTGGCTCTAGACTACCTTCACCCCTCCCCCATCCATGCTCCAAAAGGCTTCAATCTCTCAACGTTGTCGCACACGGCTTTGATGGCTGCCGTGATGGGCACCGCCAGGACCAGCCCAAATCCACCCCACAACCACGCCCAGAACATCATAGCAATGGTGACCGCCAGCGCATTCAGGTTCAGGCGGTGTCCCACGAGTTTCGGAGTCAGGATATTCACCGCAACGAAATGCGCGGCGGCGACCGTGGCCGCAAGAATGAGAAATGGTTTGACCGAGTCGTATTGCAGAAGAGCAACCATTAAAGGAGGGACGAGTGCCAGCGCCACTCCGATATAAGGAATGAGGCCCACGATGGCCGCCAGAAGCCCCAACACCAGGGCATATTGAAGGCGGAGGTAGGCAAAGACCAGGCAAATCGGAACCGCCGTGATTAGCGCCACCAGCAAGTTTCCCAGCGCGAATTGGCGAAGCATGATGCCGATATAGTGGATAACATCCTCTGCCTGCTGCCGCTTCTCGCGGGGAAAGAGTCTTAAGGTAGCCGCCCACAACTGGTCCTTGGAGTTCAGCATGAAGAAAACCAGGAAGGGAACGAACATGACCGTGACAGTGAAGGCGTAAACCGACCCCATGCCGCGCAGCAGAAACTGCGCCCACGGGGATTCCTGCTCAAGCCGCACTGTGGGAAGATTACTGTCAGCGCCGGAGGGGATGATGGTGCGTGTACTCTGTTGAAAGTTCTGCGCGGCCACATCCAGATGCGAGGTGAGTTGCCGGAGCTTCAGCGCCAGCTTCGGGGCGTTGTTGACGAAGTCCAACGCTCGGCCATAAATCCCATACACCGCCAGATAGCTGACCGTGAGCATGAGCAGTACCATGGTCAGCGAGCTCAACCAGCGCGGAAGGCGCAGCCGTTCCAAAAAGCCCGCGCCTGGCTCCAGCACCGCAGCGATGAGGATGGAGAAAATCAAAGTAATCACAATCGAGCTGGCGTAGTAGATGCACACGCCAAGCACTGCCACGGCGATAATCTTAGCGCTGATGGCGGCACCTGAACTCTGGGGCGTAACCTCGGGTTTAGTTTCCGGCATAAATCCGACCCCAGGTGTGATTCTAGCCTGCCGGGCGATGGAATGCCAGCGATGGTCCCATCCACGTCGCTCACGCCGTCCCAGACGGCGAGGGGAAGGAGAGAAGTCCACACACAAGACTCCAACCCTCTTCCCCTTGGGGGTGAGGGGGCCGCCGGCCAGCTCCAACCTCACAAGTCGCAGCCTGCCGAGCGTTTTTTCTTGACAACCGGGAGCCCCTGCGATATAAGAAGTATATTTATGCATTAAATGCATAAATATTCCTTCGTGCGATTGTGGGGTTTTGAAGACGTTGGAGGAAACGACAAAACCTGAAATTACCCGCCCGGCCTCCGCCGCGGCGACGCGAAACGGTGCAGACCTGGGGTCACCGCTATTTGTGCGCGCCGCCGTGCTGGGCGCCAGCGGATACGTAGGGCGTGAACTCCTGACCCTCCTCGCGCGGCATCCTGAAGCCGGCGTGGTAAGCCTCATCTCGTCCTCGCTCGACGCCAAAAGGCCCTTCCCCATTGAGCAGGTCCATCCCGCGTTACGCGGCCGGTTCTCGGTTCCCTGCCTGCCCCTTGACTTGGAGGGGCTGGCCGGCTCAGAGGTGCTGGCGGCCGTGGCCGCCTCGGAAGTGGACGTCGTGTTTCTCGCCACGCCGCACGAGACTTCCTGTGATGTCGTGCCGATACTGCTGGACTCCGGTTTGCGCGTCATCGACTTGAGCGGAGCTTTCCGGCTCAAAGATGCTGCCGCCTATCCCCGCTGGTACGGTTTCGAGCACTGCGCCTCGCAGGCCCTCGCCCAGGCCGTCTATGGCCTGCCGGAGCTTGACCAGTCGGACATCCCCCAGGCCCAATTGCTCTCCAACCCTGGCTGTTACGCTACCTCGGTGATTCTGGCTCTTGCCCCCCTCCTCCGCTCTGGGTGGGTGGATGTGTCGGCCGGCATCATTGCGGATTCGAAATCCGGCGCCAGCGGCGCCGGCCGTACCCCCAGCAATAAACTTCACTTCCCGGAGGTCAACGAGAATTGCCGGGCTTACGGCATTTTCGCTCATCGGCACGTCCCTGAGATGCTTCAGGCGCTGGATATTGGGGAGAAGGATTTCATTTTCACTCCTCACTTGTTGCCGATCACGCGCGGCATTCTCAGCACGGTTTATGTCCGCCTCAACGGGCAGCGGACTCTCGAGCAAGTGGTGTCCCTTTTCAGGCAGTTTTACGGGCCTTCCCCACTGGTGCGGGTTTATGAAGGCGGATCGCTACCCGAAATTCAGGCGGTGGCCAATACGCAGTATGCGGATCTTGGTTTCGCGCTCGATGAAGATACACGGCGCCTCATTGTGGTCTCGGCCTTGGACAATCTCGGCAAGGGCGCGGCGGGCCAAGCCGTTCAGAATATGAACCTGATGTTCGGATTTCCGCAGGAATTAGGGCTGATATGAAGCTAGTGGTCAAAATCGGGGGACAAGCGGCGGAGGGTCCCAAGGGGCGGAGGAGTCTGGCCCGGCAGATAGTGAAACTGCAGCGCGCCGGACACTCCGTGGTGGTCGTCCACGGCGGCGGTCGCGCGCTCACACGGACCCTCGAGCGTTTGGGTATCGCTACGGAATTCCACCAGGGACTGCGCGTGACGGACGCTGCCACACGCGACGTTGCGTTGATGGTTCTCGCGGGCATAGTGAATAAGCAGTGGGTGGCGGAGTTCGCAGCGCTCGGCCAGCCGGCCCTGGGCATCTCAGGCGGCGATGCGGGGCTGGTGCACGCCAAGAAGCTTTCTTTAGGGTCGAACGGCCAGAAAAAAGACTTGGGCTACGTCGGGCGACCCGACAAGATCCGGACACGCGTCCTCGAGATGGCCTTACGGGAAGGCCTTGTGCCAGTGATCGCCAGCCTGGGACTGGGGGCGCGGGGAGAATTTCTGAATATCAATGCCGATGACTTGGCAGCGGCCCTTGCCGTGGCTCTTCAGGCCGACCGACTCTTCTACCTAACCGAATCGGGTGGGGTCTGGGACGCGGAGCGGCACTTACTGCCGCTGGTGAAGCTAGGTGAGATTCCCAGCCTGATCAGGAAGGGCGTCGTGCGAGACGGCATGATTCCAAAACTCCTTTCGTGCTCACGCCTGCTGCGCAAAAAGGTTGGAGAAGTTGACATCCTCGCAGCAGACGGGTCAAACGCTCTGCTCCGTGCCCTGGACAATGGGTATCATGGCGGGACCAGGATTGTTAGAAACGCATGAACTTCGACGAGATTGCACAGCTCGAGAAACAGTTTCTCATCCCCACCTACGACCGTTTGCCGATCCTGGTGGTGCGCGGCGAAGGCTGCTATCTCTACGACGATCGAGGCAAGAAGTATCTCGATTTCCTGGGCGGGCTTGCCGTGAACTCTCTCGGCTACGCGCACCCGGAAATCCTCGCTGTTCTGCGCGACGAAGCCGAGACGCTCTTGCACACCTCCAATCTGCTTTACCACCCCTACCAGGCGCCGCTCGCCAAAAAGCTCGCCACCTTGGGGGGAATGGATCGGGCCTTTTTCGCCAACTCCGGCACGGAAGCCATTGAAGGGACGCTGAAGCTGGTTCGCGCCCACGTCCGCCGGCATCAGGAATCCTTCTTACAGGATGAAGTCCTGGCGGTCGAAAACTCTTTCCATGGAAGAACGTTTGGGGCGCTCTCCGCGACCTGGACTGAAAAGTATCGCAAGCCCTTCGAGCCTCTGGTTCCGGGCATCCGCTTCGTCCGCCTCAATGACCTCGCCCACTTGCGCGAAAGCTTCACACCGCGAGTGGGAGCGGTGCTGCTGGAAGTGGTCCAGGGTGAGGGCGGGGTGGTGGAACTCAGTGAGGAGTTCCTCAAGACCGCGGAAGAACTCTGCCGAGCCCACGGCGCACTGTTGATTTGTGACGAGATCCAGTGCGGCCTGGGACGCACCGGGCGATTCTTCGCGTTCTCCAAGTTCGGACTTCGGCCCGACATTGTAGTGGTGGCCAAGCCCCTGGCGGCAGGTCTGCCCCTGGCAGCGATCCTAGCTCGTGAAGAAGTGGCGCAGGCTTTCTCTCCCGGCATGCACGGCACGACTTTTGGCGGCGGGCCACTCCAATGCCGCCTGGCCCTGAAAGTTCTCGAAATCCTCGAGCGCCCCGGATTTCTCGAGCACGTTCGCGAGGTCAGCGCCTACTTCCGGGCGGAACTCGACGGATTGCGGGAAGAATGCGCGCTCATTCGGGAAGTCCGCGGCGATGGCTTGATGCTGGCCGCCCAACTCTCGATTCCGGGCAAGAATGTGGTCCGGCAGGGGCTCGAGGCGGGAGCGATTTTCAATTGCACCCAGGAGAAGGTGCTGCGCTTCCTGCCGCCGCTTATCGTCGAGCGCTGCCATGTGGATGAACTCATTGGAGTCTTAAGGCCGATTCTCGCAGCCTGTGGCGCCGACCATTGAGTTGATGTGGCCCTCGCCCCCTTGGGGGAGAGGGCCGCCCTGGCGTTTTCTTCAGCCAGGGCGGGCCGGGTGAGGGGGTCGACGCACAGTAATTACGCTACGGTGTATGGGTAGGGCTTGCCCTACCCTCGTAGAGAAACGGTCGCGACGCCGCTAGGGGACGGTAAGCCGTCCCCCTACAAGGTTCCTGAGGGGGTGAAGGCATGTCGTCGAGCCTGGGTATGGTTGAAAAACAAGAGAAGCTAAGCGTGAGCGATCTGCTGGCGGACACTGACCTTTCGCGGAGCGACCTGCGCCTGATCTTCGAGCTGACGGAACGCGTCAAGGCATCGCCTCGTGCCTATGCCCAGGCGCTCCTGGGCAAGCAACTGGCGCTCATCTTTGAGAAGCCCTCCCTGCGCACCCGCGTCACTTTTGAAGTGGGGATGACGAGCATGGGAGGTTTTGCTGTTTACCTGGACCACTAAAAGCCGCGGCTGGGTGAACGCGAAGCTGTCAGGGACATTGCCCGTAATCTCGAGCGGTGGGTCGATGGGATTGTGGCCCGGACCTTCTCGCATGAGTCGGTGGTGGAATTGGCCAACCACGCCTCGATTCCGGTGGTGAACGCGCTCACCGACCTCTTTCATCCTTGCCAGGCGCTGGGAGATCTCTATACGCTGCGGGAGAAATTCGGCACGCTGCCCGGGCTCAAACTGGCCTTCGTGGGTGACGGGTACAATGTGTGCCATTCCCTGATGATCACCGGTGCGAGGCTTGGCGTCTCGGTGCGTGTGGCCACGCCTCCGGGCTACGATCCCAAACCTGAAATTGTCGCTGAGGCGAAAACGCTGGCCGCGGCGATGGGAGCGACGGTCGAGCTTTTCAACAACCCGCGCCAAGCCATAGCGGGCGCTCAGGCGGTATACACAGATGTCTGGGCCAGTATGGGCCAGGAGCACGCCGTGCATCTGCGCTCCCAGGTGTTTGCGCCGTATCGTGTCACGGAAGACTTGATGGCGGCGGCTGACTCATCGGCAGTGTTTATGCATTGCCTGCCGGCGCACCGCGGTCATGAGGTTACCAACGAGGTCATTGATTCTCCGCGCTCGGTAGTCTTCGATCAGGCGGAAAACCGCCTGCACGTTCAAAAGGCCTTGTTGATTCTGCTTATGCAGGGTACGCACGCCTGATTCGGATTTTGGAATTTGGAGACTGGAATTTCCAATCTTGGGGTTGGAGTTTTGCACCTGGAATCTTGAACTGGCAGCTCTGAATCTGCAATCCTGATTTTGCAGTCTTGAATCTGGAGTCTTGAATTTGGAATCCTTGAATGAAGGGAACTGAAACTTTGAACATCCGCAAAGCCGAGTTGCGGGACGTGCCAGCGATCTTCAACCTGATTAGCCGTTACGTGGCCGAACAGGTTCTGCTTCCGCGTCCAATAACGAATCTCTACGAAGATGTTTGGGAGTTTACCGTCGCCGAAGAGGACGGCGAGCTTGTCGGGTGCGGTGCACTCAAGTTCTACAATCAGGAGCTTGCCGAAATACGCTCGCTCAGTGTGGACGCAGCGCTCAAGTCCAAGGGTGTGGGCAGGATGCTCACGGAGGCACTGATGGATGAAGCCGAGCGCTTGGGGCTGAAAACGGTTTTTGCCCTCACGGTCGTCCCGGCCTTTTTTGAGAAGCTGGGATTCCAAAAGGAGCCGCGCGAGAGGTTTCCAATCAAGGTCTTTCAGGACTGCCTGGGTTGCCCCAAATACTCATGTTGTGATGAGATCGCGGTAAGCTACCAGTTGGCCTGGCGGCACGCGGAAGAGTCCGAGGCGCCCGAGGAAACGGTCGACGCATTGAGTTGATTTTGTGCTGTAGGGATCTCGTCCGCAATCGGGCAAGAATAAGTCAAAAGGCAAATCGCAAAACGCAAAAGCAAAAATCAATTCAACCGGAGGGAGTCGACTTGCCGGTAATATCTCACCCGCAACCGGGCAGGAACAAGTCAAAAGGCAAATCGCAAAACGCAAATCGCAAAAGCAAAAATCAATTCAACCAGGCGGAGTCGAGCTACCGGTAATCTGCAAGGCCAGCTCAAACTCCTACTTTTGCCATTTGCCTTTTGACTTGTTCTTACTCTCCCCAGTCCCCAGCCCCTAGTCCCCAGACCCTGCTCTTCTGACACCTGACCCCCGACACTTGGTGTATACTCTCGTCCACCCAGGACTATCGGAGGTGTGCATGCGTTTGAAGAATCTTGCCGTCACTATATCTCTTTTCATCGTGGCCGCGCTGGGCGCGCTGGCCGCAACCCCGCAAACCATGCGCCTGGATTATTTCCACACCGGCAACGCCACTCAGGAGTTATTCAGCATCGACCGCGTGGTTATTGAGCCTCTACCCTGGCCCGGGAATCCCGCCAAACCCATCGACTCTACAAACCGCGGCACATACTTCTTCGAAGTTAGGGACCTGAGTAGCCAGCGCGTCTTGTACTCACGTGGCTTCTCCTCCATCTACGGCGAATGGGTGACAACGGAGGAGGCGAAAAAGGCAAACCGCACCTTCCACGAGTCGCTTCGCTTCCCTGCATCGCAAAGTCCGGTTCAAATCGTGGTGAAAAAGCGCGATGCGCAAAACGCCTTCCGCGAGGTGTGGTCAACCAATATCGATCCGCACGACAGGCGCATCGACACCTCCAAGCCGCCCTCCCCCGGGCGCGTGCTCACTTTAGAAGAAAACGGCGACCCTGCGGATAAAGTGGATTTGCTGTTTCTAGGCGATGGCTATACGGCGGCCGAGTTGGATAAATGCGAGAAAGATGTGCGGCGGCTTGCGGAAGGCGTCTTCACTTTCTCGCCCTTCAAGGAGCGCCGCAAAGATTTCAACCTGTGGGCGATCTGCTCGCCTTCTCCTGACTCGGGTGTATCTCATCCCTCTCGAGGCGAATACCGCAACACCCTGTTTGGCTCCCAGTTCGATGTTTTCGGCACCGAGCGTTACGCCCTGTCATTCGATAACCGTGCCATTCGCCGCCAAGCGTCGTTTGCCCCCTACGACGTGATGGGGATTGTGATGAACTCAAAAGAGTATGGCAACGGAGGTATCTTTGGGCTATACGCTACCGTCAGCATTGATTTTCCGTCGGCCATTCGCGTGTTCATCCACGAATTCGGCCACCACTTCGCGGACCTCGGCGATGAGTACTACTTCAACGCCAATGTCGCTTATGCGCCTGCCACTACCCGCGTCGAGCCGTGGGAACCCAACATCACCGCCCTGCTGGACCCGCAGCATTTGAAGTGGAAGGCTCTCGTTCTTCCCGACACGCCGATTCCCACTCCCTGGCCAAAGGACTGTTACGAGAACAGTCTCCGCGATACGCCAATCCACATCCAGCAGATGCGCGCCGATGGCGCCACCGCCGACCAGATCGCCGCCTACCGCCGCCAGGCGCGCGAAACCACCGAGCACTGCCTGTCCGATGGACCTTACGCCAATAAAGTGGGCGCGTTCCAGGGAGCCATGTATGAAAACAATTACTACAGGCCGCAGCAGCGCTGCATCATGCTCTCCGGTGAGGAGTATTGCGCCGTTTGCCAACACGCCATCGAGGAAATCATTGACCTCTACTCGCGGCACTGAGAGTGAATGAACAGGCTCCTCCCACGTGAGTGGGCAGCCCTCCACCAAGTGAATAAACCGCCCTCTCCCTTGGGGAGAGGGTGTCGCGCTCCGGCGCTTTCACCAGCCGGAGCGGGACGGGTGAGGGGTCTCTTCCTCCGTTTCGCAGATGCTCCTGTTCCGCAATCCCCGCGTCCTGCCTTGCTGAGCCAACCCGTTGCGGTATAATAGCAGTGGATACGCGACGATGGCCGACACCGAAATTATTTTCAGCGTCCAGGAGTCACCTGAAGGCGGGTATGAAGCCCGGGCCCTGGGCTTTTCAATATTCACCCAAGCCGACACACTCGACGAATTGAGGGCCATGGTTCAGGACGCCGTGCGCTGCCACTTCGAGCCCCAAGACGCTCCTCGACTCATCCGCCTACACGTAGTAAAGGATGAGGTCATCTTCACGTGAAGCTCCCACGCGATCTGGACGGAACAAAGCTCGCGTCTCTCCTCCGTCTTTATGGCTAACAAATCACCCGTCAGACGGGCAGTCACATTCGTTTAACCTCCACAAGGATGGGTACGGAGCATCACGTCACTGTACCCGCGCACAGAGAGATGCGGGTCGGAACCCTCAAAGCGATCTTCCGCGACATCTCCGGCTACCTCGACATGGAGCAGGCCCAATTGCTCGAGGAGTTGTTTGGCGAATAGGTGCCTCATTATAGTTGGCTTACCGCTCAGTCATGTGTCCCGCCGGCAGAGAGCTAAGGGCGAGGTGAGTGATGGGTAGTGCGTCTTTTGCAGGTCTGCGGCTTTTAACGATTCGCGCCAGAAAGAACCGCAGACTTCGAACAACGCGAAGTCCCCGCTAACCGCTTCATGCGGCTACCATAGCACCTGACACGAATCGAAGCGCAGCTAACGATGGATACGGATCTGAGCTGGGTCCAATTCGTAACCTTCGTCCCGTACGGTTTCTTGGACAGTCGAGCGAAGCCTCTGTTCGTCAGCATCCTTCGGCGCCTGGCAATGGCGGCGGAGCACCTCCTCGCCAGTCTCAATCCGAACTAGCCATTTCGACGCGCCAGCGTCCCACGAGATTTCCGCACGATCTGCACGCATGGCATCCTCCCTCTACAATCTACACAGCATTGTAGTGCAAGCTGCGACACTAGTGAACCCCGCGCGGATGCAGGGCACGGACGCAGATCAAACGCCGCGAAAGTTGAAACGCGCTTTAGAAATGGGAGTGCCTAGCACCTCAATCTGGTTGAGGTCGCGAGGACCCACCCCCAATTGCTCCGCGAGGCGCAGCGTGCTATCGCAAGTTTCGAAGGGAGCAATACCTCGATTCGCCATGGGGTCGAATCCCATCAGCGCCATGGCGACCGCATCCGTGGCCACGCAGTTCATTCCCGCAACCAGCAGGCCGGGTTGGACATGGCGGACGTGGTCACACCAAGGGCCTTCACCGCCCGCCATGCTGTGGATCCCATCGATGATGGCCAGATGCACGGGCCGCGCCGCAACCAGGTCTGCCACCACGCGGGGCACGCTATACCCCGGGTCTTTGGGGGCATGGGCATTAACAACCGGTGGGGCACTCTTCGAAGGCAAGCGATTCATTTCATGGAAAGGCCCGCGGCCGCCCCGCGGAGCAAGACTCGGTTCATCCTCGGGAGCGCCGTCTCCGTAAATGGTGCAAGGCGTGATACCAAAGCAGTTCTTCATCGAGAGGGTGACACCGGCGGTCACGTGTTCCTTCAGCTTGGCCAGCGACACGAAGATGTCGCAGTCCTCGTAGGAGTGGTTGAGATCGTAGCCCTTGAACATCAGGCCGCCACCCGGAACCCAGAAGCGCGAATACTTCTTGCCGTATCCCAGGTAGTTCGTGTTCTCAAATTCCACCTGCGGCGCTGCGCTCAGGAAGTCGTGCGGCTCCCAATTGGCTTGGAGCATGAATTCCTCGAGCGGCTCGTTGGTCGCCATCGCGCTCTCGAGCAAACGAATGCGCCGCGCTCCCGCCTTGCCCAGCAGATGAACCGTCGCCCCAACAACCTGGGGATGAACCCAGTGGGTGATTTCCGCGGGCAAGTAGCCGAGCCGGTCGGTGGCGTCGCCGGTCAAGTTGAGTTTTATTGCAACGGTTTTTCCTCGCACGAGTCCTTCCAGTCCTCCTAACTGGTCGAACATGCTCCCCAGGACATCAAGCACCTGCGGTCCATACGCGTGACACATTCCCACTGCCACTCGGCTTGCCGGGACAGCACGAGCCAGGAACCTCGCAGGGCGAGCGAGCCACATGCCGGCGGTTGCGCCGATTGCCCCCATGAATTTCCTTCGGGAACAAGTTCTTGTCATCATAGGTTTGTACCCTCAAACTCGAGTGCGCAATAGACGGAGAGTGGGGGAAGTCCGAAATCTGTCCCCCGTGACGCCGCGATGCCTTGAAGAGTGCGAGCGTCCTTCGCCCCAGGCTGCCAGAGCCGTGCCGCCTCGACCCGAGCATTCACCCAAACCGTGACGGAATCCGCTGGTTCCGAGGAGTAATTCAAAACTTGAACCAATCGTGTTCTGTGCGGTGATACAAAATCGCCGCTACAACAGCAGTTGGTCGTTTCCGGGTTGTAAAGGCGAACGAGATCGTTCCTGCGACTCACCAACAGATGAGTGTCCACCGCCACCTGATAGGGATCCTCGAACCCTTGTTCTGCCACTGCAATTTGTCCCTTTCCCACATTATACATTTTATAGTGAAGCGGGGAGTCTTTTTTGGTCGGCTTCGCCTCGGCAGAGCCCCAGTAGGTTGCGGCGATCACCAACCCCCCTTGCTGCGCAAAGGCGAGCAACTGGGAATGTTGTTCCGTGCTGGGAGATTCTTTGTCGAGCCAGAGTATGGCTTTCAAGCCTTGGGTGAGCGCGGGAAGCGACTTCGATCTGTCGATGATCCGGAACTGAACCTGGCGGCGGTTGAGAAGATTCAACACTTCACCGCTCATGTACGCATTCTCCCCACGAAAGTCAGAAACCACCGCCAGAATGCCTAGCGATTTGAATGCTTCCCATTCCCTGTGACCTTCGAAGAAAGCGACCGCCTCGCACATCTTTTCCCAAACGCCCTTGGCCTGGGGGTCTCGCTTCGACAGCGCGGCACGAAGCTTGTCATCCAAAGAGACGATCCATTGGCTACCGTACGCCCGGCTGTCAGCAATGGCCAGGACATAGCTGGCAGGGTGAAGGGCCGTCGAAGTATCCGGAGGGTCGAAGTCCAGCCAAAGGTTTTTTCCTGGCGCCAACGCGCCCGTCAGGAGCGAAAACCACGCGTTCGAATTCACCCACGGAATACCCGTTGGGCCGGCAATGGCGGTATCTCCTTTCATGGTCTCGAGACCCAATCCCGGCCAGACATTCTCCCTCGAGCTGAAAATGGTTGAAGCGGTTTCCCAGGTAACCTTGTCGCGTGGGAATTGTAGAATGGCCGGGAAGTCAAAGGATTGTCCGGAGGTATTATCAAGCATAACCGCCGAAAGTCCCGCCGCACGCGCCGCGGCAACGGCAGCCCCCTCGCGCTCCGTTAGCGCAATCTTTCCCACGAAGCTAATCCCCAGGCGGCGGCCTTCTTCGAGGAGTGGCTTCAAGGCCTGCTGCTGAGCTGAGTCCTCAGGCCCGCCATAAGCCCAGTCCACAATAAGGCAGTTGATGGGTGTTCCCTTGAGCAGCTCCAAGGCGGAGGGCCGCCCCCAAGCCTCAAGTATCTCCTTGAAGTCAGCTTGGATACTTCCTGACTTCTTTCGGCGCGCGATCTCGATCGGCCCACAGGGCCACTTCATCGGGGCCCACTTCGTATCTAAACTCATGTGCGTTCACCCGCCACGGTACATGCCGCCCCCGAACCCCACGACCGCGGGTGGCGCAGACGCGCCGTTTTTTGGCATGTCTACGCCCTGCCGATCCCGAGGCGCGCATACATGCCGACAAAAACGGTCGGCACGTACACGCCACCCGCGTCTTGATTTGACTGTCGGGCGCCCACAAGGGGCGCCCCTACAGATTACCGGAAAGAGAGCCACAGGGCCACGGTGCATAGAAAGAGTACGCCGGCCCACTTACGGTAGTCGCCCAGTCCCCTGCCGGGGGCCGTGAACTCCTCAAGTACGTTACGCGTGGCTTTGCCAGGGTCCGCCGGTTGACTTGCCAAGCTGACGGCAATCATTACGGCAGCAGCAATGATCCAAGCCACCAGCGTGCGGTGCATAAAAGAGTGCAGTAGAGGGTGGGACAGGAGGGGCAACTTCCAGCCCAGCACCTGGTCAAGGAAGAAGACCAGGCCCACGGAAAATCCCGCCAGCACCCCGGCGATAGCTCCCTTGGTGTTACCCCGCTTCCACACCAAGCCGGTGAAGATCACCGCCGACATGGGTACGGAAAGGTAGGCCGAAATAAATTGAAGGTAATACCAAATGGTCACCGAAAGGCCCACCAGGGGAGCAGCAAGGACGCCCAGAGCGGCCATGAGCACCGTCACCCAACGGCCAATCACCACTTGCCGGCGTTCGGATGTGTCCGGCTGGAAACGCAGCACAAAATCTCGTACCACTAGTGTGGCGCTGGAATTGTAGCAGGCGCTCATGGAGGACATCAGAATGGCAATCAAGCCTGCCAGCACCAGCCCGCGCAAGCCCACGGGCAATAGACCTTGTACCAGCTTGGGATAAGCCCCGTCATAGCGAGGCAGCGCCGGGTAAAGAACTCGAGCGATCAAACCCGGGAGCACCAGAATGAAGGGGACCATGAGCTTTAGGAAGCCGGCAAGAATTGCTCCCCGCTGGCCGTCCTGAGGGGTACGGGCGCCCAAGACGCGTTGCACGTTGGTTTGGTCCATACACCAGTAGAACATCCCCGCCAGCAAATTGGCGATGAGAAAACCGGTGATGGGGAAGTCGTTGTTGAGCGGCTTGACCATCTGAATCGCGGCATGAGGCACGTGGCTCAGCAAGGCCGACCACCCGCCCGCCGCCTTCAGCCCCAGGATGGTCAGCAGGGCGCTGCTGAGAATGAGCCAAGTCCCTTGCACCATGTCTGCATAAACCACCGCGCGCAAACCGCCTTTCATGGTGTAAAGGGCTGTGAAGGCTGACATGATCACCATCACCAAGGTCTGGGGCCACCCGAACAGCACCACGAACAAGAGGGATCCTGCCCAGAGGTCAATGGCATTTTTCGTGAGTACATTGATCACCAGCAGGTTGACGGAAAGGAAAGCACGCAGGCTCCAGCCAAATCGGCGCTCGAGAAACTCGGGGATGGTAAAGATCTTTTCACGGAGATAAAGCGGCGCGAACATCATGGCGAGGATGATGAGGTCCCACGCGCCCACCCATTCGTACCCTCCCGCAACCATGCCGATGCGATAACCGTCTCCAGCCAGCCCCAGCACATGCTCGGCGGAGATGTTGGACGCAAAAAGCGACATGCCAATGAAGGGCCAGCGAAGGTCGCGGCCCGCGAGGAAATATTCGCTGCCCGAGCTGCTTTTTCGCGCCGCCCGCGTCACGGCGAAGATCACCAGGGCCAGGCTGGCGAAAATCGTAAAGGCATCAAGGTAAGAAAGCACGTTGTTTCGCTCCGCGATCGGGTAGCGCCGGTGTCTCGCCAGCCAGCGAACCCGTTTTACATTCTGATGCGCACGATATTTGAATACGCGGACTCGCCGGCCCCGTTGAGAGCCCGAACCCGATATGAGACGCTCTCGCCTTTCGCCAAGCGGCTGTCGTCGTATTCCTTCGCGCCGGCCGGTAGCTTCGCTACCCTTTCCCAACGGCCCTGGTCACCGGCGCGCCGTTCCACGGCAATGGCCGTGGCATCTCGATCATGTGTCTCCCAGTTGAGCTTCACGGACTCACCCTCCCCTTTGACCTCGAGCGAGCTCGGGGCTTCCGGCAGAACCGGCCAATCAAAATAGCTGGCGTCCACGATCGCCTGCACGCTATCGAGCAGCGGGACTTTTTCCAAGGTGTCGCTTGTCCCCACCTTCCATTGGAGCGGTGTGATCTCACCGGTATGGACATTAGCCAGCACCGGATGCTCGATGCCGGTATTCTTCAAGACAAGGGTCACGTATTTGGGGGCGTAGGCGTTGTGGGGCCAGCTATGCGCCGCCATCCAAAAACCGATCGCGACCTTGCCTTTAGGCGAGCGAAATCCATAAGCGAGCACAGGCACTCCAGAATCCGCTTGAATGCTGACGAAATCCGGACTCGAGATTTCGATGGAAGGATCACGCTCGGTGTCGGAAAACAGAGCATCCAGGTTCTGAAGGTCGGCGTAAACAAGCCTGGGGGTGAAATCGGTCGCCTTGTACATCATTCCGTGGATGATCCCGAAATTGTCACCCTCACTGCTGCTGGTGTCATTGATAAGCTCCCAAAGCCAGGATGTGACCCCGTTCGCCCAGTTGTAGAGCATCAAGCGTGGGACGTATTTCGCCTGCACAGTCTCGTCGTTGCCACGGGGAAGATCGGGCATGACGTTGAACTCATCATCCCAAAACTGGATATCGTGACGGATGCCCGGGTAATTGCGTACTACCTCGCGCAGCGCCTTGGGCGTCAATGGGGCGAAGGCGCCGTAGTCCATAGATTCGGGGGGAGTGTTTTCAGAGTAGCCGCCAGGGTAGGTGTGGTAGGCAAACACGTCAAGGCTGGATGCGCACTGGCAGGCGTCCAGAGCTGAGCGGGCAAAGTCCGCCGAGAGCGTGGCTTGGCCGCCGTAAACCAACTTGGCATCTGGATCGGTTTCCCGCACTGCTTTCACGAAGGCGCCCAACAGTCTTCCGTACTCCTCGGGATTGGGATCGGGATTCCAATAGGAACCGTCTTGCTCGTTCCACAGCGCGTAATATCGGATCCGGTCGCGAAAGTGGTTGACCACCCACCGGGTGTAACGGACGAAAGCTGCGATCTGCTCCGGTGTTTTGGGTGGCCAGAACACTGAGTACAAATTTCTGTCGGGATTGTGCACGCTGGCGGGAGTGGGAGTGATCACGTCCGGCAGCCGCCCCGCCGGAGAGGTGTACATGGGGTTGCCGTAAAGAAGTTGGAGCTGCACCTGCATACCGTTGTCGACGAGTGAATCCACATAATCGTCGAGTTCGGGCAGACTACCAAATTCCCCACGCTTCTGCTCGATCCAGTCCCAGCCTGTGATATCTGAGGTGTCCTCGTACTGCCCGATCCGCGCCCACTTCAGGCCGGAGTCGAACATGCGCGTCCACCACCAGCGGTTCCAAGGAATATAGGGATCACGCGGCAGGCTAGTATTCACGCCCCCCAATCCCTTGCCGATCTGTGATGAACGCTTGGGAGGAATGCGATCCGGCACACCCCGCTTTCCTTCGGCGGCCGTCAGACTCAAGGCCGTAGCACCCAGCAGCAGAAGCGCGGCTACGACGTGTAGCAAGCAGCGGCGTGCGAGAAACGAAAAACGGCATTCTGAAACAGCGACCATGTTTCCACCTCCTCGTGGAACTGTGAAGGACAATTACCAGTTCTTTAGTATGTTAACGGAAAAACGCGTCGAGCACCTCAGCTTGTCCCTAATCCGTCGATAACGTGGGGTAGGCAGCGAGGAAGTAGGGGCGAGGCGGCGCCTCGCCCTTACAGGCACCACCCTCTGGGTGAAACCGCATGGGGCGTAGGGGCCACGCCCGTGCGCCCTAGCAGTCTCGCCGGTGGTTATCCACGGATTAGGGGTAGGCGTTTTCGCTTGACGAAACCGCGGAGAGATGATAGCCTAGTATAGTGGTCAGGCCAGGGACAATCCGTCGCAAGCCGGCCCCCGCCCCGAGGCGCGAACCAAAACCGGGCTGCTCCGGCCAGAGGGGAAGGCGGGGAACTGCAAAAAATGAAAAATAGTGGGAACGAAGCTAAGAAGTACTTGAAAACAAAGGAAGAGCCTTGAAAAACGAACCTGAAACGAACCTAAAATGGACCTGAACCGAAGCCAAATGGGAGGCTAAGAAGAGCAAAAAGAGCGCCATTTGCGCAAAACGAAGCGAAGCTCCGGAGTCGAAAGGGGAGGGCTTTAACGAGCCCCAAGGGGGCTACATGAG
>Ga0187784_10001348_pt1 | contig 19356 bp, 16 predicted proteins | sample 1015_SJ02_MP15_2_FD_132964 | JGI IMG/M metagenome (GOLD analysis project Ga0187784, IMG submission 132964) | Tropical peat soil microbial communities from peatlands in Department of Meta, Colombia - 1015_SJ02_MP15_20_MG | ecosystem: Environmental > Terrestrial > Soil > Wetlands > Peat | place...
ACTCCTGCCCGATCTGCAAAGCTCGTGAGCGGGTATCGGCCGCCCAGTCGACGGCGTCTTCGCCGTCGGCATCGGAAGAGGCAAGGCTTTTGGCAGAGGAAACTGCGCGTCTGCGAGAAATCAAATCGCAGATCTATGCGGCGCGAATCCAGGCCGCGACCTTCCGTTGCGCGCTTGACCAGAACCACAACGGCGTCGTCGAACCAGCCGCTGTCTGCCACTCGTGTTATGGCGCCGTGCGCCAACAGGCCGATCGGCTGGAAACCGCCCTGCACATGGATCCCAACGACGGGGCGAAGATCGTCTACGCGGCGGTCTGGGCTGACACGTCTATCCCGGAGAAAACGTATTTCAATGCGGCCGCATCTCTGCTTGCCGAACTGCGCAAGCGCGCCGGCTTGGCCGATGCCCGTGCGTCAGCCAATCCGACAGCTCCGCAACCTGCCACAGTTGAAGCTCATCCCGAAAAGTAAGCTCGCAGGCGGCCCGATCGGCCTTCATGATTCCGAATTTGACCGCAACTTTCGGATAGTGCGTGTGGGCATAGTGGCCTATCTTGTCGGCATGGCAACCAATGCGATACTTTCCGAACATGCGAACATCGAACCAACCATGAGGACTGCCGTTCCAGCAGGTGTGGGCCCGGCGCGACGCGGCACGGTACATGGGACTGCCGACCGTCGCTGGCAAGCCGTTCTCGAGCGCGACCGATCGCTGGATGGCGCTTTTGTGTTTGGAGTCTCCACCACGGGAGTCTTCTGCAGACCCTCCTGCCCGTCCCGGCGTCCGCGGCGGGAGAATGTGCGGTTTTTTGAGCATGCAGCCGCGGCTGAGCGGGCGGGCTACCGCGCATGCCTACGGTGCCGGCCCAAGGCCGTGGATGGCAATCCGCAGGCAGTGCTGGTGCGCTCCATTTGCCGTTACATTGAGCGGCACATCGTCGATCCGCAAGTGGAAGAGCGGCTCACGCTACGCCGGCTGGCTAAGGCCTTCCAGCGCAGCCCGTATCATCTGCAGCGGATGTTCAAGTCCATACTGGGTGTTTCTCCCAAGGCTTACATCGATGCCTGCCGTCTGCGCCAGGTGAAGCAGAACCTGCAAGCCGGACATGACGTGACCACGTCCCTCTATGCTGCCGGATACGGCTCCAGCAGCCGGCTCTATGAGCGAACGGCGGCGCAACTTGGCATGACTCCGGAAAAATACCGGCGGGGCGCGATGGCGGCCGTGGTTCGCTTCACCATCGTCCCCTCGCCCCTCGGACGCATGCTGATCGCCGCGACTGACAAAGGAATCTGTGCCATCCAGTTCGCCGACTCCGACGACGAACTGCAGCAGGGGCTGATGCGCGAGTTTCCGTTTGCCGTCCGGCGCCGCGATGACGCTGCCCTTGCGCAGTTGAGGATAAGTCTTGCCCAGTTGATGAATGGCGGAGGGCACGATGCCCCTCCCTCGCTGCCTCTCGACATTCGCGCGACCGCTTTTCAGCGCCGCGTTTGGGAGGCGTTGCAACGGATTCCACAAGGAGAAACGCGCTCCTATAGCGCGGTCGCGAAAAAGATCGGAATGCCTGCCGCCACTCGGGCCGTTGCCCGCGCCTGTGCCACGAACCCGGTAGCAGTTGCCATTCCCTGCCATCGGGTCGTGCGGCAAGACGGAGATCTCGGCGGCTACCGCTGGGGCATCAAACGCAAACAACAGTTGCTGGCCATGGAGAAAAACGCCCGCGCATAGGCTCGCATCTTCGCTTCTTGTCACGATGCAACGCGACGAGCCCACAACCAGTTCAGCAACGCGGCGGCCACGGTGACTGCGAGGATTAAGGATTTGCTCAGATCCGCCTCAATTGCTAGCAGGAGACAAATCAGCACTCCGAGCACAGCCCATAGGGGACCAAGCGGCAAGCGGAATCCCAGCGGTCCGGCCTTGGCGGTTGCTCTCTCTGGCAAGTGCTTTCGGCGCAATGCGATCAGCGCTGCGCAAACAACCGCGTAATAGAACAAGCGCGCCACGACAGCAAGCGTCACGTTCCAGGCAAAGCTCCCCGCGAGAGCCAACCCCCACACCGCCGTGGCAAAGAAAATGATCGAAAACCACGGGGTATGGTACTTCTGGCTTACCGCAGCGAATACTCGTGGTAAATCGCCGCCTTCGGCGAGCGCAAACGTGACGCGCGGCATGCCGAGCAGTTTGGCACTCAAGTAACCATAGACGGAGATGAGCGCGCCTATGGCCACGAGGCCAGCCCCGCGGGATCCCATGGTTACGCGAGCGACTTCGGCCAGCGGGCGGTCGCTGGTGGCACCGGGCCCCAGGACGCCCACCACTACCCATTGCACGAGCGCATAAATCGCCGTGCATGACAAGAGAGTCACCATCAGGGCAAAGGCCGTATCCCGCGCTGGATTCTTCGCTTCGCCGGTCGGAGCAAGCGCCGATTCAAACCCGCCATAAGCAAAGATCAGCAGAAAAATTGCCTTCATCCACGTACGGGCTGGAAACGCGTCCGCTCCATTCCACGGTGCAGGATGGAACAGTGTTAGAGCGCTCCCCGCGAGAATTACCATCAGCAGCGGCAAGATTTTCGCCACCGTGAATACATTGCTCACCACTGCACCTTGCTTGGCGCCGCGTGCATTCACCAGCGCCAGTACCCAGACCAGCAGCGTGAGCACTACAAATCGCGGCCACGGTTGCTTGACGCGGGGAATGAATTCCGCCAAATAGATCACGAACAAATTGGCGTTGGCCGCCGGGGCGGCCGTCTGCGAGAGGTAGAGAGTCCAGCCAACCAGAATTCCCATGAGGCGGCCAAAGGCGGTTCGCGCGTAAAGATACGGTCCTCCCGCTTCGGAAAACTGCGAGGCAACCTCGGCAAAACAGCCCATGATGATGGCCATCGCGACCCCGGCAATCAGCACCGCCATCGGGCTGCGTTTGCCCAAATATCCGGCCACCGTCGACGGTAGCCCAAAAATGCCGCTTCCGATGACCGAATTGATCGCCAGCGCCGCCAGGCTCCATCGTCCCAGCGCGCGCGTCAGGCCGGTTCGTGCCATGCTCATGGCGCGTTTGTATCACATTCAGCTCTCTTGGGAGATGAAGGTTCGGCCTGGATTCGCGTCACCGAGCGCGAAACCAAACTCCACCTGCAGTGCAAAGACTGCAGTAACGTCAAAATGCGCTTCCAGAGCCGCTTTTGGATCGAAGGTAACATCACTTACTGAAGCTCATGCACGCGGGGAATCTTTCCGCGACTGCGCCAAAATGCGATCTTGATCATGGAAGATCCAATCAGGACGAAAGAAAGGACCCCATGGATCGCGACAACCGGGAAAGCATGGAAGAAATCCAACTGCGGATTTTGCGGGTCACGGATGATCTGCGCGTCATCCAGAGCGAACTCAACTGTGCTGCCATGCAGGCCCCCACCGATCCCGAGTTGCTCGAGGTTCTTTCTGAACCCACGCAGATGGAATCGCTCCAAATGCTCAAGTCGGTGCTCGACCAGATGCGCCATTTCCTTTGGTTCTACATGCAGGTCGTCACCAGCGATTCCGAGATGGGGGAGAAGTTCCGCCAGAGCTTGCGTCTGGAGCCGGTGGCGAATTCGCCTGAACTGGAACAGCAGATGCAGAGCGCAAACGACGCCATCATGCTGCGCTATCTGGCCGACAGCCGCGGCCGCAAACCCAACTGAGCGAAGTTCTAACCCGCGGGGGATGAGGCGGGGCCTACCTTACCCGCTCCATCCTGCTGATTGCATCGATTGTCGCGAGATGTCTGCGGTCGAGGCGATGCCCTGCATGCGCAGCTTGAATTCGTCGGAGTTCGAGGCGTTTTCGAGCGCCGTTTCGTAAGTCACCAGTTCCGCCTGGAACAAGTCCCACAGCGATTGGTCAAAGGTCTGCATCCCGTACTGCGAGGTGCCCGATGAAATTGCGTCGCGGATGGCGCGCGTCTTTTCCGGTATAAGAATGCACTCGCGGATGTAGGGTGTGTTGATCATCACCTCGACCGCGGGCACGCGTCCATCGGCGTCGGAGCGCCGCACCAGCCGCTGGCTGATAATGGCACGCAACACGGCCGCGAGCTGCAAGCGGATCTGTTTCTGTTCGGGCGGCGGGAAGATGGCAATAATGCGGTTGATGCTTTCAACAGCGTCAAGAGTGTGCAAGGTGGAGAAAACCATGTGCCCGGTTTCCGCTGCATGGAGAGCGGTGGCTATGGTTTCCAGGTCGCGCATTTCGCCTACCAGAATCACGTCCGGGTCCTGGCGCAAGCTTGCCCGCAGCGCCGCCGAAAATGAAGGCGTGTCGACTTCCACTTCGCGCTGGTTTACATAACCTTTCTTGTCGCGGTGCAGAAATTCGATGGGGTCCTCAATGGTGATAATGTGCTCGGCGCGCGTAGAGTTAATGCGGTCGATCATGGCGGCAAGCGTAGTCGACTTACCGGAGCCGGTCACGCCGGTCACCAGCACCAGTCCGCGCGGCATATCGCAGATCTGTTCCACCACCTTGGGCAGAAACAGTTCGTCGAGCGCCCGGATTTTGGTCGGAATCACACGCAGCACGAGACCCACGTTTCCCCGCTGCTGAAACACGTTGACGCGGAACCGTCCCAGGCCGGCCACACCGTACGCCATGTCGATTTCCGTGGTCTCTTTGAATTTCTGCTTTTGCCGGGCCGACATCATGCTGAACGCCATGTTCAGCATGTCTTCCGCGGTGACCCGGGTTTGATCGGTGAGCGGAATCAAGTCGCCATCGATGCGCAAGTGGGGGTAGTTGCCCACCTTGAGGTGCAAGTCGGAGGCGCGCCGCTCCATGGCAATGCGCAATAGATCATCAATATTCATGGATACTCACGCGGACAGGGGCCCGACAACTGTAGCTATGATGGCTGGAACCTGTGTTCCCGACGAGATGACGGAAGTAATAGGACTATTGCTGCAACCGTCCCAATTCGGTGCGGAGGTACTTTCCGGCTTTCTCAGCCGGAGCACTCATGTTGAACCTGGAATCGGCAATTCCGTTTGGAAACTGCTTCTGTGCCGACCTCAGTCAGTCTACGACGGAACTGGGAGGTGAGCGGAGATCAAACCTGAGGCCGGTTATTTCAGATCGGCCAGCTTTCGTTGTGCAATGGAGAACGCCTGCGAGGCCGGGTTTTCTTTCTGAATCTGCTGGTAAATCTTGCGCGCTTCATCGGGCTTCGGCTCCGACTCGTACAACGATGCCAATGCCAGTTGCGCAGCCACTTTGCTCACCATCTCGGTCGGCTTGTCGATCAATTGCTTGTAAAGATCAATCGCCTGTGCGTCTTTTTTTTCGGCCCGATAGACCGAAGCCAGCGCAAATTTTCCCAGCGAGGCAAGCTGCGAGTTCGAGGAATCGGCGGTGCGCTGCAAATTGCGCTCAGCCGTGGCATTGTCTCCCAGTTGCGCCGACGTCACGCCCACGAAATAGCGCGCCATCTTGCCGCTTTGTGTTTGGGAATACTTGTCGGCTATGGCCTGGAATTGTTTGCGCGCCGCGGTAGCCCGCTCTCCTGTAGATTCATAGCTTTGCACTCCGGGCTGTGGCGGCGTTCCCGGCGGACGGAGTTGCGCTTCCAGCGTGCTGACGGCGTTGGCTAGGTCGAAACTGGCCTTTTCGTCCTGAGAACCGATGTAATACCAGCCGCCGCCCAGGAGTGCGGCAATCACGACAATGACGATCCCTGCCGCTACCAGTTTGGATTGATGTTCCTGGCTCCAGTGGACGGTCGCCTCGGCAGCTTCCAGGGTTGCCTTGCTGAAGCGATCCTGTTTCAGTTGATGACGGGCTTCTGCGCGCACACTACCCTCTTGGGCTAAAAGTACGATGACAAACGATTAGTTTAGCAGGCGAATTTCGCGAGCGTCAAAAGTGCCAAACCAAATTCGTTTCCGTTGAGATCGCAAAAATTCTAGTCATTCTCGGACCATAGGCGTTGGCCTGGTCACTACGGATCGGTGCGATAGCTCCAGAACCCGTTCATTTTCTCCTGGAGCACATGGAACGGTGAATTGCCGATGGGCGTGGTCGCAGGCCAGGCGTCCTTCTGCACAACAATGTTGTTGACCGCTTCGTCGATCAAGCAGTGCAGTGGCGCCAGTTCGCACACTGGATCGGTGGCAGTGGCGTCACCGGTCAGCAGAAAAGCCTGGCAGCGGCAGCCGCCGAAGTCCTCTTTGCGGCGATCACACGACCGGCAGGGCTCCGGCATCCAGTCTTCACCGCGAAATTTCTGAAACGCCTCTGAGCTCGCCCAAATCCAGTCCAACGGGCGCTCCCGCACATTGTCAAAATGCAGGCCGGGCAGCACACCGGCTGCGTGACATGGCAGGGCGCGGCCGGCGGGATCGATCAGCAGCAACTGGCGTCCCCAGCCGCCCATGCACGCCTTGGGAAAGCGGGCGTGGTAATCGGGAACGACCATGTCAATCCGCACTCGCCCGCGCATGCGCTCCTCGGCGGCGGCGACCACAGGCAAAGCGCGGTCAAGCTGAGCACGCGTCGGCAGCAACGCTGCTCGATTCCTGAGCGCCCAGCCGTAATACTGGGCGTGCGCGATTTCCATACGATCCGGAGCCAGCGCTTCGAGCGCCGCAATCATCTCTTCGAGATGGTCGATGTTCTGGCGATGAACCACCAGATTCACGGTGAATGCGATCCGATGCTGACGGATCCACTGCGCCAGTTCCAATTTATGGGCGTGAGCGCGGGCGCCCGCAATCCAGTTCGCGCCGGCTTCGTCGGAATCCTGAAAACTGAGTTGAATGTGGTCAAGCCCGGAATCGACCAACTGCGCCAGCCGATCGCGGGAAAGCCCGATGCCGGAGGTGATCAGATTGGTATAGAGCTTTGCGGAGCGCGCTCCGGCAATCATTTCCGCCAGGTCAGTGCGTGCCAATGGTTCGCCGCCAGTGAGATGAAGGTGCAAGACGCCGAGCGCGGCCGCCTCCCGGAAAACGCGCAGCCAGTCGGAGGTTTCCATCTCCCGGCTGCGCTGGGTCAACTCGAGGGGGTTCGAGCAATAGACGCAATGCAGGGGACAGCGATGGGTGATCTCGGCAATCAGGGCGAGAGGATGCGTCATTCAGTAATCTGCAATCAGTAATCTACGATGCGTTTGGCGTGCAATTGTTCCAGGAAGCCGATTACATCGGCGCGAATCTTGCCCTGGGGCGCGAGAATGAACTGCTGTTCGAGCTTCCCCACGATCTCGCCCAGCGAAAGCTGGCCGGCGCAAAGCTCCAGAATCGTGCGGCCTGTGCCTTCGACTCGAATCGCGCCCTCGGGAAAAAGCACGACGGGAGCATCGGTCGTTCCGCCCCAGCGGCATCCGGCAGCCAACCGGGGAACACTGGCGTCGGTCAACTCAGCCACGGCCAGCTCCTGCGTCGTCGATGCGGAAGGCTCCCAGCGGTGGCCAACCCGGCTGAACATAAGCGAAATAGAGCGCGTCGAGCTGCGCCCAAAGAATGTCGCATTTGTCGCGCAATGCCTGAATCACGCGCTCCTGCTCAGCGCGCGTGGGGGCGTGCTCGAACACATACTGGATGGCAAATGCGGCGTCCTCCGGCGCTTCGGTCAGGCGGGCCTCAAAGTAGTCGAGTCCGCCGGCCAGCCAAGGGTAATGTTGGCGCAACTTCTCCATGCGCAACGCAATCAGGTCGCGCGAAAACAGTTCGGTCAACGAACTGGCCACGCACTCCACGAACGGGCGAGTCCGAACCAGGTTCAGATATTCATTGCCGATGAATCGTGTGGCGGGCAGAATTCCCTCCGCTCGAATGACGCGCTCCCGATCAAGGCCGGTCGCCTCCGCCAGCTTGATCCAACGCAGAATTCCTCCGCTGCGCTCTTTGCCGGCAGAGCTCGCTTCGCGAGAATCCACGCCGTCGTGGTCCACAATCCGTTTGCGCCAAGCGCGCCGGAACTCGGGATCGGCCGATCGCGAGAGGATGATCGCATCTTTAATCGGAATGATCGACTGGTAGTAATAGCGGTTAAGCGCCCAAGCCTGCAGTTGCCCGCGGCTCAACTTGCCTTCGTGCATGAGCAAGTGAAAAGGATGGCGGTGGTGATAGCGCTCCGCACCCACTTGCCGCAGCGCGGCTCGCAATTCCTCGAAGGTGAGCCTGGCGGCATTTTGTTCCACTACAATTCCAGATGCCAATTGTCCTCCGCAACTTTCCATCCCGCCTCGCGCACCTTGGCGTGTTCGAGGCCTGCTTCATTCAGAATTGGATTGGTATTGTTGATGTGCACGTAGATCCTGCGCCCAACCTTAATATTCTTGAGTAAAGCGAGGCTTTCTTCAACCGGAATGTGGCCCATCTGGCGGGCCGTTTCGCCGCTGCCCTGGATCTGGATCAGTTCGTCATCACTCCAGAACGTGCCGTCAAACAACAAGACGTCGACACCATTGATCTTCGCCAAAAGAAGGCCGGTCAGTTTGCCTATGGCGGGCAGATACGCGACCCGCCTGCCGTCCGGCGAGGTAAAAAAGAGCCCAGCGGTCGATTCCTCCCGCGCCAGACCGGGGCTCTTGACATAGACGGGATAGCGTCCGGATAGATAGATAGGCTCGCAGCACAGGCCCGAATCTTTTCCCGTGGAGTCGAGGAGCGGGAAGGCCCCAACACGCATCTCTGTCCAAACCACCTGCGGTTCGGCGCGGTTCAGCATTCCGAACATGCTATTTTCTTCGCGCAGGATACGCAGGACCGAGGGCGCACCGTAGACGCGCAGTGGTTGCAGCTCGCGCAACAAAAGCAGCCCTACAACGTGGTCCAGATCGGCGCTGGCCAGGACAACTCCAGCAATGGGCGAATTGCGCGTTGCGCGCGGATGAAGGGCAGCAGTAGCTTCGATTTGAAAAGCAAGGTCAGGCGAGGCCCCGGCAAGAAACCAGCGTGAACCATCGGCGCTCAAGGCAATTTGGGTCTGCGTGCGCGCTTTGCCTTTGAACGTGTTTCGACGCACTGCAGCGCAGTTCACGCACCCGCAGTTCCACTGCGGGAACCTGCCCCCGGCCGCAGAACCGAGGATGCGCAAGTGCATCGCGGAAGATTAGAGTTTAGCGCTTACGTAGGAATTGATCTCGCAGCAAAGAACGACTTCTTCAAATACCGGACTGGTCCAAGTCATCGACTCACCTTTTTGCAAAGAAATTCTCCCCGCCGCCACCCCGCGCGGCATGAAAGGATTTTGTAAGAATACCATTTTCTCTTTCTTCCCCGTGAGAAAAACCGCGCTCTTATGGCCCGAAAGGGCCACTCCGAAACATCCGGACTGGCCCTTGTGCCAACGGAATCAATAACTTAAGTCGGCCATCGCGGTCGCAGCGTTATTCGTAACTGATCACGCCGAAAATGCCATCGGCATTGTTGTCAGGTCCGGCGGTGTAGAAGAGTTGGTTGGTCTTCCCATTGTCCGCGCTGCCTCCGCCGAATTCGATCCCCCAAAGCTGGTTGATGGTGATCGCTTTGCTCCCCTTGCCCGCCTTGGCCTCGATGGTGCCCACGAAAGCTCCCGTGGTTAGGTCGAAACCATTGATCGTGCCGGTGTTCGTGTTGTTGCTGATGAGCAGTGTCCCGCTAAGTGGGCCAAAATTGGAGGGAGCAACCGCAAAGCCCCAAGGCTGATTCAAAGGCGAACCCGAGATCAAGGTCTGAACAAACGTCCCGTTCTCGTCAAAGATGTCGATGTAGCCGCCAGAGCCACCGTTCTGGGCCGCAAACGCCACATAGACCTGCCCGCCAATGTCCTGGATTCCGAACGGTGCGAAGCCTGCCGGCAGGTTGTTGTCGGTGAATGACGTGACGAGGTCGAAATCGCCGTTGTACACATCGACTTTGTTGTTGGCAAAGTCAGCGGCGTAAATCATGTTGTTGGATGAATGGCTGGTAATGGCGAGTCCGGTGTAAACCGCACCGGAACTGTTGTTGTTGACTGCAATCAGCGCATTGTCCGGATCGAAATCCGACCAGCCGCAAATCAGGCCGTCAAGAGTGGCAAACATGAACGCAGAGGTCCAGCCGTTGATCTGGAACTGGGTCGAAGCGTTGTAAACGATGCCCGTCGGAGTGCCTAAGCCGCTGCCGGACGCTGGAGGAATGGTTACAACCAGGCTTTGCTTTTTACCTGTGCCATTGTAGAGCGTCGATACGCCACTCCCCTCATCGCTGAGCCAGAAGTAATTGCTGGGGCCATATGCCAATCCCCAGGGATTGATGAGTTGCGTGTCCGCCTTCTTACCCGTGTTTTGGACCAATGTCTTGGCTTTGTACTGAGCGAACGCTGCAGTCGAAACGAACAACATGGCGAGCGCAGCTACTGTGAAAGCCAATGCAAATCGGCGAAAGGCTTGGAACATAACGAAGGTCTCCTTAGAAAGGAAGTCTCGAAGGGCTCGTCCTGGCATCTGCGCTGTGCGCCATCAAACAGGAACCACAGAACCCGAACCCCGCGGCGTCAGGAATGCTATCGAAGGATGAAGGTGGTACTTGTCAGGGCAAAGTCAGCGATTTGTAAAATTGTTGTCAAGGCCCTTGTGGGGAGCTATCCCCATTTTTGCGGCGGGCTTAGTTCGGCTGGCGAGGGAAACGCTATTCTCGGAACGGGATCGGTTTACTTGAGAGGGCAAGTCGGTAGGTGCGTTGGCGGACAACCACAGAAATGGGTTAGGCCCGATCGCTACTGAGCAGCTTCAAGTATGCCCTTCTCGGCTTTTTCCTGGCATTCGATGCAGTGCCGAGTCCAGGGCACAGCCTCCAGGCGCTTGGCATTGATCTCTTTGCCACAGGAAACGCACTCCCCGAAACTTCCTTCGCGAATGCGCGCCAGCGCGCCCTCCACCATATTGAGCAATTGGCGGTCGTTATTGCTTTGGCTGAAGAGGAATTCCTTGGTATAAGAGCTGGCGGCGCGGTCGGCAACGTCTTGCGTGGCTTCATCGTCGGCGGCACGTCCATCCTTCTGGTTGCGGGTAACCATCGTGCGCAGTTCCTGCTGCCGCGTTTCCAGCCGCTTTTTGAAGTTCTCCAGTTTCTTCTTATCCATGATTGCGCCTGCCGGGAAGCCTTCCCCGACCGCCTCATTTACATGAAGTCAAACGGATATGGTAAGCGCCATCGGAACAGGCGTCAACTGGCACCTCGCCGTAGAATGGCGGGCAGGTTGAGGTATTCCCATCGCGGTCGTAGGGAGACGGACATTCTCACTTCGGAATTCTAGGCAGGGGTTCAGGCATTGCTGCCAAACTGTATCCCATGACCGCCATCGCCGCGGTGTTTTCCTGCAATTCCTTCGGATCCACTTTATCCAGCGTGTCGGCGGCGCTGTGGTGATAGTCGAAGTAGTGGCGAGCGTCCTGGATGATGCCAACCCCTGGCACGCCTGCCTTAACCAGTGGCTCGATGTCGGATCCAGGACTGCCATCGACGGAACGCAATATCGTAGTTCCAACGGGGCGCAAGATGTCGGCAACCGGACGCAATGTGCTCCGCGCCTCAGGCGGCATCCTCAAAGTAAAACCAAGCGGATGACCGGCGCCGGCGTCGCTCTCGATCGCCGCCACATGATTGGCCATCTCGGTGGCGTGCGCCTGGGCGTAAGCTTCGTGGCCGCCCCCTCCATTTTCCTCGTCCATCCACGCGATCACGCGCAGGGTTCGCCGCGGCCGGATTTGCAAGCACTGGAGGATCTCAGCTGCCGCCATCGAAATGACCACCCCGGCCCCGTCGTCAATCGCGCCCGTGCCCAGATCCCATGAATCGAGGTGGCCGCTGACCACCACAATCTGCTCGGGGTGTTCGTTTCCTTTCAAGTCGGCGACAACGTTGTAGCCCGTGGTCTTGGGCAGGTTCTGCGGCGTGAGCGTAAGGTGGATGCGCACCCGCCCCTGTTGAGCGAGATGATCGATCAGGTCGGCGTCTTCTGCGGCCAAAGCCGCAGCCGGAATTGGGGCAGGCGTGCTGAAGCCAACATGCGGCAACCGGAAGTTCGCTCCTCCCACGCTTCGAATCAAAGAGCCGGCTGCTCCCAGCGCTGCCGCTTCCTGGGCGCCGCGGGTGCGATATTCGACAGCTTCGCCATAAGCTTCAAACGCAAACCCGGCCAGCGCCTTCCGTTCATCGTAAACCACGTTGTACAACACAATTTTGCCTGCAATTTTTTCCCGGCCGAGCGCCCGCAGTTCATCAAAACTGTGCACGACTACTACCTCGGCGGTGATGCCATCGGGGGGTGTTGCAGAACTGCCGCTGAGCGCGGCTAGCACAATGCGCTGCCTCGAATTGGGGGCCTGCCCGGGGTATTCGACGAGTTCCGCTTTCTCTTCACCTCGTACCCAGTGCGTAACCTCTGCCGGCTCAAGGTGAACTTCGAGGCCGAGTTTGCGCAGTTCGCCGGCCACATATTCCGCCGCGGCCTGAGCCTGCGGTGAACCGGCAGGTCGCGGTCCAATGTTTTCGGTCAAGTGAGCAAGTTGCTGCCAGGCGTAATTGCTTCTTAAAGCCTCATCACGAACCGCCTGCAACTGCGCGCACAACTCGGGCGAAAATGCTGCCGTCTGCGGAGAGCGCTGCTCCTTTGGTGCGGGATTCTGCGGTTGAGCAGTAAGCGCAGATGACAACAGAACCGCGCTGACCGTGCATATCGTTTTCCAGTTCGACATTCTCATCCATCGGCCCTCCATGGGCATTCCAACGCGAACGTCTAAGGCATGGCGGCCGTCGCGCTCAACGGGGGCGCAGGGTATTCAGGAAGCTCTTGCTTCTTGGCTTCTGACCTCTTCACCTGTAACTCGTCGAACAAGAGCGCCGGACTGACCACACTATGCCAGACCGGCTCGAAGCGATCCTCGACGCCGGGCGTGTCTCCGGCTGCAATCAGGTCACTGCGGAGCGCGCGCACATCGAGGTCGCCAAAAACCGCACCTCGCAAAGGTTCTTCCCGGCCATCTTCCACCCAAACGCGATAGATCAAACGCGGCTCCAGGTTCGAACCCATGGATTCCACGTACAAGCCATACTTCAGATCGCGCTGCCTGCACATCTCAATCAATTGCTTCTTGAGATCGGCTTCTGGTTGCGGATCGGCCGACACGAGGATGAGATTGCCTGCTTGCGGTAAGGTCGCAGCCGTGGCCGCTCCCCGGCCGTGACCGTTTGAGGCAGGAAAGTCGCGGATGGGCTCGCGTCCGACGAGATAACTGACGAGTTGACCTTTTTCAACCAGCGAAACGCGCTGCGCCTTCACTCCTTCGTCGTCGATCGAGTAATTACCGAACAGACGTTTGCCCGCGATCGCTGAGATGGTTGGATCATCGAATACATTGATGAAATCCGGCAGCACGCGAGACTTGTAGCTGCTGGACCATTTGCCCACTGTCCGCGCATTCTCGCCCAGTTTCGGCTTCTTTCCCAGAACGTTAGGCGCAATCAAATCGGCGACCACGTGCCGGGCTGCGTTAGACGAAAACAACACCGGCCCGCGATATTCCTCGTCAACGAGCGGTGCATTGCGCATTTGCTGCAAAGTGACGATGAACTTCCTCGTCGCATCCAGAAACTTCTCCCGGCTCGGCAGTTCTCCGAGTTCCTGGCCTGCCTGTCCATAGGAGCGTGCCAGCGGCATGCCGTCCGGGGCCTGCGTGGATCCCTCGACGGACAAGGAATAATAGGCATGGCCTGTCCGGGCCACGGTTCCTTCCGAGCTAACAAAATAACGGTTTTCTGCCACAAAACGCAGCGACGACTCGAACTTCTCCAAAGCCGGATCGGCGCGGTACAGCGCTGACGCATCTTCAATCAGCTTGACCCAGGGCGTGACATCGCTGGTGGAAAGCTGCACGACCGGTTCGATCAGTTCGACCGGCGGGGCCGGGGCGAAATCGTCCACCGGTTGATCCACTTTCAACTCCTTCAGCGCCGCCTGCTTCGCCGACAGCGCCTCGCCCGCCGCTTTGTAGGCACGGTCGGTGGCAAGCCAGACGCGGCGGCGAATTGCGTACACATCATCGTCAACAGGAACCAGATCGGCTGTTCCTTCGCCGGTACCGTAATAGCTGTCTTGCTTGTAGTCGCCAATGCGCACCACCACGCGCAGGAAACGCCCTCTGCCCCGCCGTTGGCTGCGCAGCGCGCCGAACACCGCGCTTGCCTCAAAGGAGTCCAGGTCGGTCACGCGATACTCGATATAGTAGGGCGCAGCCACGTTATCCATCTTCAACTTGGTCTTTGAGCGTGCCATTTCTTCACTCAACGCGCGCAGCACGACGTCGTCGGAGACACCGGAGGCGCGGGCCGGCACGCTCGCCATCCCCAACGCTGAGGCTATGAACACGATGCTGGAGAACAGCGTGATTCTTCTGCCGGTCTTTCTTCCGGCGATCATCCTTCTGGCGATCTTCTTTCCGGCAATCTTTTTTCTGAGGATCACTGCGCGCCTGCTTTCTCATCCGCGCCCGGCGGAGGCGGCAGGATCGGTGGCCGCGTGTCTCCGTACTTTCGCTTTTGCACTTCCATCGCTGAGAACAGAATCATGGGCGATGCTGCCGACACCGGCACACTGCCCGATTCGGCCCCACAAATTCCGTTGAAGACGCTTGTGGTGTCTCCGGTAGCCTCGATCTGGTTCAGCACGGTCAGGGGTGTGCCGACGATGTCGACGCCGCGCACCAGTTCATCGGGGCGACCATCCGCATACACCCGCCACACCTTCACCGGCAGAACCGTAAATGCCTGGGGAAGCTCGCGCATGGTCAGGGTGAATCCGCCTTGAATGTCTTCGAAGTAGAGTCCGTAAGGCTTTCCCTGCTTCTTGATTTCGTCGATAAACTTCGCCCGCAACCCGGCATCGGGCATGGTCTTCGACGAACTCACAATCAGGTTTCCTTGCCGTCCTACAGGCATCTTGCCCGCCTGCGCGCGCCCATGGCCGTTTGAGTTGCCGAAATTTTTTACGGGCATGCGTCCCATGAGGAAGTTTTTCAGCACACCGTCCTTCACCACTTCCACGCGTTCGGCGGGCATGCCCTCGTCGTCATAAAGATAAAAACCCGACAACTCCGTGCTCCCGAGGTTGCGCAGGGTGGGATCGTCGGTCACGCTCAGAAAGTCCGGCAGGATCTTTTCGTTGATCTTGTTCGTGAATGTTTGTCCTTCGTCGCGGCCCCGCTGGCGCTGTCCTTCCACGCGATGTCCAAGCACCTCGTGAAAAAACACCGCTGCCGCCCGTCCGGAAAGCAGAGCCGGTCCGTTATACGGTTCTGCCAAAGGAGCTGTGCGCAGCGCATTCAGGTCGTCAGCAATTTTTTTGACGTTGGCCTCGACCTCCGCCTGCGACGGCAGTTTTTCCGGGCTGGAGTACTGAAATGTCTCGGCGCGCTCGAGGCGCATGCCGTCGTCGGCCAGCACTTCGCCTTCAATCAGTACACGGAAAATTGCATCCGAGGTGACGACCTTTGTGCCCTCGGTCGAAACCAGATAGCTGCGAGCATTCGCGCCGTACAAATAGACCAACGATTCCTGGATTTGGTAGTGGCGGAAAGCCGCGGAATAGCGGCGGGCCAGATCCTCCCATGCTCGCTGCTCGGGCAACGCGGCCGGCTCCTGCTTCTCCATCGAAGAAGACGGCTTCTCCACTGAGAAGTCCGGCGATTCGTCCTCTTCTTTTGCGCGAACCGCCATCTTCGCTTTCACGCTGGCGTAGGCCTTGCTTGCCTTGCGGTACTCCTCGTAGGTCAGGTGCCAGAGCGTACGCGCGATGGCATCCGGGTCGTCCTCAATCGGAAGCTGGCCGCTGGTTAGCCCCGAACTCCTTTGGCTGCCGTGCGTGTTATCGAGATCAGGCGTGCCAATCCTCATCCCGACGTCAACCAGGCGCCGGCGCTCGCGGGCTGAGGTCAAGATCGCCCCCTGCGCTGCCATCACCACCATCGTTTCCTCGTCCGTCACGTTGTAGGAAGTGAAATAGGGAGCGGGATCGAGTTTGGCGAGCTCACTGTGCCCGCGCTGCAGCTCTTTTTCCATAGCTGCAAGCAGCATCGTATCCGCCCCCTCGGTTTTCGCGGGGAGCACGGCAGTCTGTTTTTCCTTCTTGGCAACGGCCGAGCTGGCGCCGTACAGCGGAACCAGTTTGGGCAACGGCACAAACAGCACACACAAGAGGAGAACGGACAGCGCCGTGTTTCTGGAATTCATTTGCGAAGCGGAGGAGAACTTCCGAGTGTACAGGACTGGCGGCAACAAAAAAAAGCGGCCCCATTGCGGGGCCACCCTTTTCAAAGAGGCAAATGGCGGGAGTTTAGAGGAAACTCAAATAGGCGTCGTTCCCGGGGAAGGAGCGACAGGTGAGACGAGAAAAACGAGCGGAGTGTTCCAAGGTGCGGCCTCTTCGTTAAATTGTGAATGAGCATTTGCTGAACCAAAACCGTAAGCTCTGGCCTGCGCCCGAGCTTGTTTTGAGAAGTTTCGTCAAATCAATAACTTGCGATTATGGCGCCGGTTTTCGAAGACGCCCTGTTCTTGTTCCCAAAGCGACGGCCGATGCAGAAGGCTGCACATAGCTTGAAGCGGGCCGGAGGAAAGGCTGGCAGGTTGCGTGGCTGCGATCGCACTACGGGCAAATCCTGCCGCGGCAGAATCTACCCTTTCCCGGTTGTCCTAAGGCCAATCTAATTCTCGTTTTCGCTGGTACGCCGCCAATCTCATGACGACAAGCCACTTGTGAACTTTCCGACTTTCTTCCGCCTGGAAAGTCGATTGCACGTCGAAGGACGAAGGAGCCCCCTTGGAGAGCGGATTCTATGCGGCGGCGGCTGGATTGCGGGCCCAGAGCCAGGCGCTTGAAGTCGCAGCCCATAACCTGGCCAATGTGAATACCGCAGGTTATGCCTCGTCCCAGGTCGATCAGAGAAAGGTTGGAAAGCTCGCTTTGGCCATCCAAATCGCTTTTCAAGAGATGGGCGTTTTTCAGGCCTCGACCACCAAAGTTCCCCTCGACCTTGCTCAACCCATGCCCTTCAGCAAAGTTCAGGCTATCGAGAATATGGAACGCACCGCCCAAGTAGCACGCATCTCCTCCCAGCCCGAGGGTACCCTCGGTGCGGGCGTAGAAAACGGCGACCTCGCGCATTTGCAGACGGAACTTGAGAATACGCTCGCCGCCGAAATCAAGGACAATGCCATCGGCATGCGCCACGATCGGGACGGCTTGATCATCAGTCTGCAAGAGGCGGGTTTTTTCCAAAGCGGATCGGAGCAGATGAAATCTGACTCGCTGGCTACATTCGATCGCGTCGCCAATCTGCTGCGCCAGCGCAATTGCCATCTGCGCATCGAAGGCCACACCGACGACATACCCATTCACACTTCGCGATTTTCTTCCAATTGGGAGCTTTCGGCAGCGCGCGCCACTGAGATTGTGCGCTTGCTTATCGTGCGCAATGGATACAATCCAAATCTTCTGAGTGCCGCCGGCTACGCCGAATATCACCCCATCGCACCCAACGCCACCCCCCAGGGCCGCGCCCGAAACCGGCGCGTCGATATCGTCATCCTCCGCCAGCAAGAGCCTGCGCTGCCTGTTCCACCTGAAGAAACAGGCGAACCGCAATCGCCGAGGGAATCTGTGCGAGACAATCCGGCGCGTGAGGATCGAGCCAACTAATTGCTTCAGCGTAGAAGCGACGACTGCGGTCAGAATGGGTTCAGCTTGGCAATGCCCTTTTTCTTTTTCTTCTTGCTCGAAGAAATATCGGCCAGTTCTTCCTTCGATGTAGATGAAGACGAGGACGAACCCGCCGCCGGGGTGGAAGGTCCATTCGCCAGTTCGTTGCTCTGCTGCAGAGGAGGCAGAGTGTTCATCTCCTGATCGACGTTGGGCTTCAGTTCATTCGCATCCGTCACATTGGACTTCAGCTCCAGCGAACCGGCGCCCGTCGATGCCGTTCCGGTATCGGCGGCGGTCTGGGTCGTTGTCGATGCCGCTGCCGTGTCGGAAGCGCCGGCCGCAGCATTGTCTGAACGCGGCGCCTGCTGATTGGGTGGAACATTCCCGTTCAGAACGGTTGCCGCCAGTTTGCCTTCGCCACCGCCGGCGGCGCGGGCCAGGGCAGCGACGACACCCGTCGCCGTCTCGGGTTCGGGATCGACCATGGTGGGCTCGCCAATCCGCGCCGCCCGGCTCACATCAGGACCTTTTTCGAAGTTTCCCAGACTTTTGGCCAGCAGAGTAGACTCCTGGCGGCTCGCCTCTTCCCGCTTGTTCTGCTCGAGCATCTTCCGGGTCGGCCTCGGCACTGGCTGATGCAGCGCTTCCAGCCGCGCCTTTGCGTCTACAGCGCGGTCCATCGCCGGGTAGCGTGTAATGATTCGCGAATACGCGTCCGCGGCGTTCTTAGCCAACTGCTCCAGCATTCTGGTCTTCGTGACTTCGTCGATGCGCATATTCTTGCGTATCAGGTCCATCTCGGCTTCATAGGACCGGCCGAGCAGGTAGAGCGCCTGATCCGCGCCGCTGTACAGCGGATAGCGCGCGGCCAGCGTTTTGAGACGCGCAATCGCTGCCGGATATGCCAGGCGCAGATAGTAAAACTGTCCGATATCGAACTCGCGCTGGGCCAGCACTTCCTGGACTTCCCGCAGGCGCTGCTTGGCCTTGGGCACCAGCTTGCTATCGGGATACTCCTGAATCAGCGCCCGATATTCTTCTTCCGCGCGCACCGCATGCGTGTAATCGCGGTCGGGCTTTTCCATTTGCTGATAATGGATGTCGGCAACCTTCAGCTGCGCCTCGGCCGCTTCCGGCATATTGGGGAAGAATGTCTTGAAGTCCTTATATTCGATCTCAGCCTGTTGCATAGCCGTGCTGCCGCCTTCGGCATACCAGGAATCGGCGACCGCAAGTTTGGCGCGCGCAATGTACTCGGAATCCGGGTAGGTGTTGATCAGCGTCTGTAACGTCATGCGCGCCACATCGAAGTGGTTGTGCTTCATCGCATCCATCGAGCGATCGAATAACACTTTGTCCGGCTGCTTCGAGCCGACGTTAGACAGCGGATTGGACGATTTCTTGTTCGTGCAGCCCGGCGCGAACGCTAGCGCCACCAGCACGGGGATGACAAGCAGATTACGACGCATAAGGGTCCTTTTCACTTTCATTGCCTACTACGGCTGCTGGCCGCGAAATCCGCGGCTGAGTGCTCTCTTACACCCGTTGCAAGCTGGCGCTCCTAGCTGCGTCCAGCAGCGCAGCGGCATTCTGCCGAGCATCGCCTTTGCCGAAGATTGCATTTCCCGCGACCAGAATTTCGGCT
>Ga0187784_10001349_pt1 | contig 19346 bp, 15 predicted proteins | sample 1015_SJ02_MP15_2_FD_132964 | JGI IMG/M metagenome (GOLD analysis project Ga0187784, IMG submission 132964) | Tropical peat soil microbial communities from peatlands in Department of Meta, Colombia - 1015_SJ02_MP15_20_MG | ecosystem: Environmental > Terrestrial > Soil > Wetlands > Peat | place...
CATCCTTTAGGATGTAAGCCACCATATAACTGGTGGACGTCCATTCTGACCTGGGTTCTATTCCGTACTTTTTCTTATGGGCGGAAACGAAGGCTCCGGTTATGGGAATAGCCTTAGTCGCGACAGAACCTGCCTTTGCGTAGAGAGCGATTGAATAGGCGACTTTGCCATCCGTAGCCTTCCAGGTGGGTTCGTCCTTAAGGGCGTGAATGTAGCCGATGGGCAGCGCCGGCACCTTCATGTCATACCACTGCTTCATCAAAATCGAGACCTCGGGCATGTCGAACCACGGAATAAGGTACTGTGCCTTTCCATCCTTGGCTTTGGACAGGCCGACGGAGAAGTCGGTCGCTCCCGTGGGATAGACCTCATAGCCGATGATTTTCCAGCCTTTCTTTTCCAGCCCCTCTTTCACAGCGTTACCCGCAGCGCGGGCGTGGGCAACATCCTGCACCATGATAAAAGCGCTATCAAATCCTTTTTTGGCCTTAATCGACTCGAAGGTCCGGATGGTCCCTTCGATCATGGGGACGACGTTTCCCGTCGTTCTAAAACAGTATTTGTATTTTTCGTAGTTCTCACCGATCCGCTTCTGGTAGGCAGGACTTAAAACCCCGGCGGAGAGGATGGATACTCTCTTATGCTTGGACAGGACATCCATGGCTGCTAGTGCCGCCTCCGACCGGATAGGCCCCCCCACAATGAAATTCGCCTTTTGCTCGATGATCAATCTCTCCACCGCCAGGAGGGCTTCAGCGACCGGGACCCCTGGTTCAAGGTCGCGGGTGTCGCTTATCTCAACTTTGAAAGGGCGCTTTGTCCCCGCCACATTCACTCCGCCCTTCGCATTAATCTCATCCACTGCCAATGTGATCCCCCGTTCTGCGTCCACGCCGTCGGGATACCCCCGGGAAATCGGGACGCCGAGTACGATAGGCTGGGCGACCGCTATTTGCGTGGAGAGCAAATAGAAAGAAAGTAGAGTAACGAATATGAGAACTGATTTGCCGCCGATATGATTTATTGAAGCTCTTTTTTCCATAGCCGCCTCCTTGTTATGCGTCTTGCACTGTAAAAGTGTGATCGTTAGAAATCGCCACCGATCTTTTCACCCCCTTTCTATTTAAACGGTTTTTTCTCTTCATGCCCCCTGGGTCACCTGCTTCGCCTTGCCCTCAAATCGGAGAAGCTCGGCGGTCTTGACCACTGCTTGATCCGGAGGGACAGCAATACGTGCTGAGCAATCTTTTCACCCCACGCCCAATCTATATGTTAAGGTGTAAGAGCGGTTATGGGGGAGTATTGTCACCAAACAGTTTCTTTAGTAGGCAGTACCTACTGCAATAGAGCCCATTCTTTTTCACACTTCTGCAATAAGACTCTAGCATATTCAGGATTATGACAGCCCTTGGAAGCGTCCCGAAATTGAAAATATACCAGCGAGCACCAATGAAACCAACACCGCAGACTTATGTTTCATTTTCTTTCTCTCTTCTCTTTCCCTTATCTATGGGGAGATATAATGTTGTATAATGGTGCCAGAAACATCAAACGAAAATCTATTTACTCTCGTACACGATTTTTCCACCCACTATCGTCATTACCGCCTTAATGTCTTTTATGGACTCCTCCGGGCAGGTTAGTATATCCTGGGAGATGACAACCAGGTCTGCGAGCTTACCCGGTTCGATTGAACCTTCCACCCCTTCCTTGAATGAATACGCAGCGGATCCATTCGTATAGAGACGCAGTGCCTCCTCCCTCGAGATTGCTTGATTTGCCCCATAGACTACTCCTCTTGGATCCTTTCTGGTCACCATGATGTACATGTTGATGAAAGGATTGTAGGTGTTGACAGAATAATCGGTACCGGCTCCGATACTCCCTATCCCCATACGGTCTATCAACCATCTGGTTGGACAAGCCCTATTCGCTTTCTCCTTACCGAGGAATCTTTCGACCGTAACAGCCTTATCCCACATGAAAACGTTCTGTATGTCAACCCTGACGCCCAGCTTCCTGGCTCTCTCCATCTGATCAGGCTGCATCAGACTTGCATGAATGAGGATGAAACGCCTACCCATGATGGGCTTCTCTTTGTTTGCATATTCGTAGGCATCTAATACTTTGTCGATCGCCGCATCCCCGACACAATGGATACCAACCCGCCAGTTATATCGGTTGCACGTAGCCACCAATTTGTTGAGCCTTTCTGGGGGTATTAAAAGCGAGCCATAGTAACTGGAGTCATGGGGGTACGGGTCTCGCATGTAGGCTGTTTTGAGCGTCATCCCTCCGTCAACAATGAGCTTAATCCCTGAAAAACTGAGCCAATCGTCCCCAAAATCTGAGTAACAGCCAATTCCTCTTATGATCTTTCCCCACTCCTCTAGCGATTCCGTCGGTATCGGTTCGCCAGTCGGACAATACATGAGACTTGCCCTAATCGTTGCCTCACGATTAGCCCAGATATGCTGATAGATTTTGAAGGACCCGGGGTCGGTAAGACCGATGACGGTGCCGGTCAGACCGGCACTGTTGAAGGTTTTCATTGCATCTTTAAACATCTTGACTCTTAAATCGAAAGGCCAAGGAGGTACCACATTGCTTAGCAGGGAGATAGCGGCTTCCGCAAGGACGCCGTTTGGTTCACCCGTCGCCGGGTCTCTTTGTATTTCCCCGCCCGCTGGGTTAGGCGTGTCTTTTGTTATCCCGGCTAACTTCAAGCCGTAGCTGTTGACCATCACAAAATGGCCCACCGTTGGCAGAAATACCGGATTATCAGGAGCAACGCTGTCAATCTCCCATCGGGTCAGGTATCTTTTCTCCTGTAACTGAGCAAGGGGATGCCACCATGCCCCTCTGATCCACTCGCCCGGTTTCGTCTTCGCTGCAAACTTTTTGATAAGTGCGAGCGCTTCGGCAACTGTTCTTGCTTTCCCAAGAGGTACCTTGTACAATGCTTCTCCGGCTTCCTCCATATGATTATGAGAGTCGATCAGCCCCGGTATGACCGTTTTCCCTTTTAGGTCTATTTTTAAAGTTCCCCGGCCTGCCAAGGCTAAGATATTCGCATTCTTGCCCACGGCTAAAAATTTTCCATCCCGAATTGCCACTGCCTGGGCGATGCTAAAGTTCTTGTCCACCGTCACCACTTTTCCGTTGTACAGGATCGTATCCGGATAGTGAGCGACCAACGAAGAGGCGCCTGTCAGCGCGGGCACCAGGACCGAAGAGAAAAATATGACTAAGAACATCTTTTTCTTAATTTCCATTCTAACCCCTCCTTTCATAGCACTCGGAATTCGAAGCCTTCTGTCCTCCTCAATTCTTCATTTCTCCCGGATGACCCGCTTCGCCTTGCCTTCGAATCGGGGAAGTTCGTTGATCTTGACGATCTCTACGTCCGGAGTGACCCCGATTCGAAATTTGAAGATATCCTTGAAGGCCTTTATTGCCCGGTCCATCTCCTCTTTCGAAAGAGCGGGAGAAGACGGTTCGACGCAAACTCTTAAATGTTTTCCCGATCCCATTTTGGGAGCAATCACTTGATACTCATTTGAGAATTCCTTCGTCTCGCGGACGAAATTCTCAATTGCCGACGGAAAGATATTCACGCCGCCGAATTGGAACATATCGTCTGCCCGGCCGATGATCCCGCCTTCCAGCCGAAGGGATGTTCTTCCGCAGTCACACTTTCTCACATCGAATTTGACGACATCGCCCATCCGCCATCTGATCAGAGGCATCGACTCGCAGCAGAGGTTGGAAAGAACCAGCTCTCCCTCCTCACCGGGGCCCAGTGTCTTGCCTGTCTCTGGATCGATCACCTCAGCAAGAAACATGCTTTCAATCACATGAGTCCCTTTCTGGGCCACGCATTCAAAACCGAAGTTGGAAATCTCTGTGGAACCAATGTCATCATAATTCCTGGCGCCCCAAGTGGTTTCGATCAATTTTTTGGTCGAAGGAACCTGGGCACCCGGTTCTCCTGCTGTGATGACAACCCGCACCGTTGTTTTGGAAAGATCCACCCCTATCTTCTTCGCCGTCTCTCCGAGGAAAAGGATGTAGGTAGGCGTTCCGCAGACAACGGTGGGTTTCCATTCAAGGATGTTTCTGATGCGGTCCTCCGAACTCTGTCCACCACCCGGGATGACGAGAACGCCCCCTTGCTCAAAAGAGGAATGAATTCCCCACCAGGCTAAGTAGAGTCCATAGTTAAACGGGATAAAAATGGTATCCGCCTTGGTAATGCCATACCCATACATAAAGTACATAAACTGGTCATAGTAGACCTCTAACCAGTCTTTCTTGCTCAATAAAGATCGTACAGGTATTCCGGTCGTCCCAGTGGTTTGGAAGACCCTCACCCCTTCTTCCGGAGAGATGCAATGAAAATCTCCATAGGGAGGAGATTTCTCCTGGCTCCGTCTCAATTCGTCCTTGACCGTGAATGGAATTTTGCTCACATCTTCTAAGGTCTTAATATCCTCAGGCCTCACACCAGCCTCATCAAACTTCCTCCGGTAGAAAGACGCCCGCTCATAGACATAGGCCATCTGCTTTCTGAAAAGGGCAAGCTGGTATTCCAATAGTTTCTCTCTTGGCATTGTCTCCAATTCAGGCTTCCACATGATGACCCTTTCCATTTTGGCTCCCTTTCATAAACGTGACGGGTACAAGGACCCTGCCTACAGGCAGGCAACATGAGTAATAAAAATGCTCCTCTGGTAAGAGGTTAATGTTACGGTTAGGAGGCCAGTTAACCTATCTTCTAAACTGGCGTCTTTACCTTAACCATTCCACGCGACTTTCATTTTCTCGGCCATTTCAATGGCCATTAGATGAACGTTATCCACACGATCTCTCGATGCTACGAATCCCCTTTTTTTCTTAGCCCCATCAATATCTTTTCAGGAAGGATCGGCAGAGTTTTTACTCTCACCCCTGTCGCGTCATACACCGCATTGGCGATGGCCGCCACCATCCCTGAGACATACCCTTCCCCAACTTCCTTGGTGCGGTAGGGAATATCTTTTTCATATTTCTCCGTGATAATATCGACGTAATGAGATTCGACCATATCCTTTGCACAAGGGATTTTATAATCGATGAAAGAGTTGGTCAGCGTTTCCCCTTCCTTCATCAAGACTTCTTCCCAGAGGGCATGACCTTGCGCCATGGAGACCTGGCCGTCAATCTGTCCTTCCACGATCAATGGGTTGATTGGAAAGCCGCAGTCATGAGCTGTCGTGGCTTTCACAAGCTTCACCTGGCCGGTTTCCGTATAGACCTCCACCTCGGCGACTTGGGCGTCGAAGGCATAATTGTCACTCCATCTGCCTTTGGTCGTAGCAAGGCTCGGGTGGGCCGGCACGTCCTTCATCGTTCTGTAATGGCCCTGGCCGATGATGGGATTTCCACGGCGCTTTGCGATGCTCGCCGCCACCGCTTGGGTGAAAGAGATCGATCGGCCCGGGGAGTCCTTGACGGAGATCTCGCGGTTTTTCACAACGAGATCCTCCGGATTCGCTTCAAGCTCCTGTGCGGCAACTTCGAAGAGTTGACGTCTTGCGTCTGAGGCAGCAAGCTTGACCGCATTTCCAGAAACATAAGCCCCGCCGCTGATCCAGGAGCCAATATCCACAGGAGTATTTTCGGTATCTGCTGCCACCACGCGGATATCCTCCATCGACACCCCGAGTTCCTCAGCGACAATCTGAGATAAAATGGTTTCGGCCCCCTGGCCGATGTCCAAAGCTCCGGTGATGAGGGAGACCGTACCATCGTCATTCAATTTGACGATCGCGGCAGAGGCATTGGGATAGATGAGGGAACCGCTGAAATAGGAAGAAACCCCCATTCCAATCCCCTTTCTGATCTTAGCTCTCGGCAGCGATCTGTTTCTCCCGTATTTTGCTTTGAATTGTGTGGTCTCAGCGACCTTTTCGATACATTCTACCAAACCGCAGTTTCTGACAGGATCTTGATTGGGAAGGATGTCCCCTTTCTGCCGGGCGTTTTTCAAACGGATCTCCACCGGGTCGATTCCCAACTCTTCAGCAATCATATCCATCTGAGATTCGACAGCAAATCGAAGATTTGGGGCACCATGTCCCCGTTGTGGGGCTCTGACCGGATTGTTTGTGTAAACCGAATAGCCTTCATACTTCAGGTTTGGAATTCGATAGCAGAGCATGACAAAACCCCAACAAAGGAAAATCACGACCACCCCGCTCCCCCGGTAGCCACCACTGTTATTGATCACCTTAACTTGTTGAGCCACTAAGGTTCCGTCTTTTTTGACGCCTGTCTTTAACTCGACAAAGATAGGTTGACCATGCCTGGCTGCCTCAAATACCTCCTCCCTTGTACAAACAATTTTCACTGGTCTTTGGGCCTTGATCGAAAGCAGAGAGGCACAGAATTCATGGGAGAAGAGGTCGATCTTCCCTCCGTATGCCCCTCCCACATAGGCTTTTAAAACACGAACTTTGCTGAAAGGGAGCCCTAAGGTTGTGGCTAACTTCGCCCTTTTGATGAAAGGCCCTTGGCTCGAGGTCCAGACATTGAGCTTCCTAGAAAAATCGAAACTGGCCAGTGTGGCCTGAGGTTCCATATAACAATGTGTTCTGAGCTGCCCATCGAATCGATCTTCACGGACGAGAAAGGATTCGGCGAACCCTTTCTCAACGTCTCCCCATCCGGACTCTGTTTTTCCGCCGATGTTCTTATAAGGCTCCTTCACTTTAGGATGGCTCGGATGGATTTCCGGTGCCTCTGGCTTCATGGCCTCCTCAGGATCAAAGACCGCGGGAAGCTCTTCGTAATCGACTTGGATGAGGCTCAGAGCCTCTTCTGCAACATACTCATCAATGGCCGCTACGGCAGCGACCTCCTCACCAATATAGCGGACCCGATCCATGGCTAAAGGGTATTGATCAGGCGCATACCGAGGAGTTTCAACAAATCCGTGTTTGATCCCTAAGGTGTCCTTTCCCGCGATCACTGCTTTCACTCCGGGAAGCCTCTCTGCCCGGCTCGTGTCTATGCGAAGGATCTTGGCATGAGGGTAAGGACTTCTTAAGATTTTACCCCACAACATCCCGGGGAGAACCATATCCACAGTAAAGAGAGCTTTCCCTGTGGCCTTTTCCGCACCATCTTTTCTGGGAACGCTCTTGCCCACAAAAGATAACTCTTCCATATCAATCCTTTCCCATGGAGGCTGCCATGATCGCCTCCAGAATTTTGTTGTAGCCTGTACAGCGGCAAAGGTTACCTTCCAATCCCTTCAGGATCTCATCTCTGGTGGGTTTTGGGGTTTCATCGAGAATCGATTTTGCATTGAGGATCATGCCTGAGGCACAATAGCCGCACTGAATGGCTCCGTGCTGAATGAAAGCTTTCTGCAAAGGATGGAGTTCACTGCCCTGAGCGAGGCCCTCGATGGTCGTAATCTCTTTTCCCTGCGCTTCGATTGCCAGGGTCAAACAGGAAAGGATGGGTTTGCCGTCAATCAAGACGGTGCAGGCACCACATTCTCCCGTGCCGCAAGCCTCCTTGGCCCCGGTGAGCCCTAAATCCTCTCTCAGCGCTTCGAGGAGTGTTCGTTGAGGCTCTACCGCCAACTCGCAAGATTCACCATTTACTCTCAACATGATCAACTGTTTTTTCATCTGATTTTCTCCATTGCTCGAAGGATTGCCCGTTCCACCAATACCTTGGTCATTTCACGTCGATACCAAGGCCTGGAACGAGGCTGTATTTCATCCGAGGCCACCTCGGCTGCTTCTCTGATAATCTTTTCTCCAAGTTTTTTTTCTTTCAGCACTCTTTCCGCAGCCTTGGCCCGGATGGGGGTAGGAGCGACAGAGGAGAGACCGATTCTTGCCTCCCGACAGGTAGCGTCTTTTGGATCCATCCTGAGAAATACAGCGACCCCGACCAAACTTTCCCCGACGGAGGAGGCCTTATGGATATACTCATAAGAACCGGCGGAGAAGCGCGGAGGGTTGGGGATTTGAACCTCTGCCACGATCTCTTGAGAATCGAGAACGGTTTGGAAAGGCCCGACGAAAAAATCTTCAAGAGGGACAACCCTCTCCCCATAAAGATCCACCAGCTTCAACTTTGTCTCCAAGACTAAGAGGGGAGCCGATGCGTCCGAGGAAGGGGAGGCGTTACAGAGGTTGCCCACCAGAGTTCCCATGTTTCTCACCTGACGGGTTCCAATCTTTAAACAGGCCTCAGAGAGAAAATCGAATTTTTCCTTGACGATCGGGTGACTCACCAGTGCTTCATGGGTGACCAGGGGACCAATCTTGAGACCTCCTCGATCATCCCATTCAATCCTGTCTAATTTCTGGATTCCCTTCAGACTGATGATCACCTTGGGAAGAACCTCTTTCTTCTTCATTTTGACGAAGAGATCGGTTCCGCCAGCCAGGATCTTTGCCTCCGGCTTATGTTTGTAAAGCAGGGAACAACCCTCCTCTATCGATGATGGACGGAAATATTCAAATTTGGGTATCCGCATCGATTCCTCCGTAATTTTTCGTGACGGCCACGCCGCTCGCAAACTACCAAATACTGCGGGTATTTGGGTTACGGTAACAAAGCCAGTTTCGCCTACCGGTTAGGGTTACGTGCAAAGAATTTAGAGAGGGTGAACGTGGTCTTTTATTAACGATACGGGCCTCATTGCCCTCACCGTTAGACTTTTATTTTCTGAGGCTATTATACTCCGACGGAAACAACCTTTTTCTCATTTCGAGGCAAGCCCCATCGTTTTCGAAATCTCCAAATCCTTTTTTTTAAGAGAGTCGATTAAGAGATCTGCCAGCTAGTCCGCATACTGAAGGAGCGAATACTTCCTATCACAGACGTAATGACTGGTTCTCCCATCGCAGCATCCTGTCGTTTTGCCGCTATTGGCAAATCACCCTTTACAGGGACCGCGGCGGAATCAGAGGCAGCAGGCTTTTTCGGCCCGGAACTGAAGATGGCAGGTCTTGACGCTATTGTGTTTCGGGGGAGAGCAGACAAGCCCGTCTATCTCTGGATTACCGAAGGAAAGGCCGAGATCAAGGACGCTTCTCATCTGGCAGGTCAGGGAGCCCGCAAGGTTGAAGATACGATCCGTCAGGAGATGGGAAGCAATAGGATCCGGGTCGCCCAGACTGGCCTCGCCGGAGAGAATTGGTTAGTGTGTTCCCGGCCATAGTTCCTTGATGTGAAAAAAATAATTCACTTCACGAAACAACCGTAACATACCAGTAATCTCGTGTCAACAGAGGGTAGCGATTGGGATCTAAGGAAAAAACCAACAACAAACAGCTCATGCATTGGATGGTTTTGGGGACCAGTTATAATGCAGAGAAACAGGGATAAAGATGAACCATTGAATGTCCATCTTCATCATAGAAGTCATGGTGGTTATTTTACAAGTTCAGTAAATCGCTCATATACTGAATCTGCAAATGACCTATCATTTATGTGAAGGTCGTACTCTGTGACCTGGATAACTGGCAATATATGTTTTCTGAAAGACACGATAAAATGTCTATCTGCTTCGAGATCATAAAATAATTTCCCTTCCTTGTCCCACATAGAAAAACCTCTTAGAGGAATCACTATCTCTAATTTCCCTCTGGATTTATTAAGTTTTTCTGCAATAACCTGACCTATAATTTCCATTTCTTCCTTTTCCATTCGCATACATGTGGCTTGTGGGGAATGCCTATGGAGTCTTCTATTTCGGTACTTTTCAGGAACCGTCTCCATCGTGAGAAAGTTTATAAAATCAGTACTCCCGGGGATAACAATTTGGGGAATCCCTCGCCTCCCGGCAGCCTCCAATCTCTCCTTGCCTGCTGAACCCAATCCACCAAACAATTCGTTGCCTATTTCTTCCAATGCCAGCTCTATTACGCAATCAATATCAGTATCTTCTATTAGCTCTTCCATTGCCTTACCGCCTCCGACTGTATGAAAAACAATTACTTCGTATCCGTCTTTCTCAAGTAACTCTTTAATGCGAGAACAACAAGTGTTGACAGTGCCATTCATGCTCATTACCACTACAGGTCTTTCTGGGGATGGTGGGAGTTCAATACTAACCATGCCCAATATAGCACCGACAGCATTCTTCAGCACCTTTCTCGTAATTCTATTCAGACCTGCTATATCACAGACTGCGGGTATTATCACAACATCTTTTGTCCCAGTAAATCCTCTAATGCCAGCCTGTACAGCCTTGGTAGAGACAAGGATCTTCGGAAATCCCACGGGTAACTGTTTCAGACCAGCAGAGCACATTGCAGAGCCCAGGGCTCCGCCTATTCCTACAACACCATCTATCTTACCTTTCTCATGGAGGTTTTTAACCACAACCTTGATGGCGGGAGACATTAATTTTATGGCCTCTCCCTCGTCCTGCAAAACAACCAGATCCCCTATATCCTTTCCGATGTGTCTTAATACATCTTGTCTCGTAATATCTCCCTTAAACTTTGACTCACGAATCCCTATGTCCATTACTATTGGACAATGATGCGCCTTCTCTACGAGCTCTTTCATAAACAAAAGCTCATCCCCCTTAGTGTCAAGGGTTCCCATAAGCAGAATATTCTTCATTTTTCTTTCCTCAATTTAATTGGGTATGAAAGCCCCTTCCCCCTTTTTATTTAATGGTGCCCGTTAAGCCTATAACTACACACTCGCCTGTTTCCCCTTACTTTGAAAAGAACTCCTTATCCCCGTTGCTCATTTACAGGTGTAATATACACTTTTTTCAAAAATTAGGGAAGTGAGGGTAGACGTTGAGATTGAATTCCCGACCCACATAAGTTCCCTCCCCCAACTGTTTCTTCTCCACTGTGTTGAAATACCCAATTCCAAACCCCGCTGCAATATTTGGATTAAACCTATAACCCACTGATGCGCACCTTTGACAAAGGAAGCGGATAATGATTGTCGTCATTACGCTCATAAAAAACACTTACCGCCGTGGTCACCCTCACGGGAAATAGTCCGTATAGAACGCACGCGGCGGAAACTTGCAGATCCCGACGCCGTCCGGCATAAAGATGGTGTGAACCTGAGCCAGGCTCTTGTATCTAACGTGGGAATCTGTCGTCCTGGTGATAATGGAGAAACTCGAAGTGGAGGACCCGCGAGGGTGAAAGTACGGATCCAAAGCCCCTTTTCCTGAGGGCTCCTGCCGTAAAACTTTTCCTTGACCAATATTCATAGAATATGTAGACTTCAATCATTAATCACCAGATAAACGTGTTTATGCCAGAATTGAGAAAGTAGAACCGATGTTTCCTGACTCGATTCCTCCCTTCAGCATAGGCCGCCTTTGTGGTCTAACTGCTAACAGGATGTCGGCTATTCTTTGCTTGAACCTGTGGGCCTCTTTATGAGACGGACGTTAAAAATAGATTACACCTTTGGTAAACTCACCCTTTGGGTTGACATTACAGGGAATCCGTGAAGATGAGCTGCGAATACGTATCCTTCGTTACATGCCTGGTTTTGTAGGCTTTATATAAGGCCAAAAGCTTGATCATTAGGAGAATACTAAGCAAAAATATTTGAAATTTGCCCTGACCCTCTCCCGCGAGAGGAGAGAGGAGATAATTTTTAACAATACGGGATAAAGATTAAGGAGGAGGTATATGAAGATCTATGTCAAGTCTAACTTCGTCGTCCCTGGCCTGAATGACGGAGAATCTGTGAACTTAGATCAATCCCAACTGACCATCAGAGAGTTTCTGCATGAGCTCTCGGAAAGGTCACCCACTCGGGTTGAATATGTGCCATCCGGGGCCCTGGCCGTCAATCCTGATGAATGGGAAATAAGGATCAATGATAGTCCTTATCAACAGTGGAGCGCTGGACTGGAGACCCCTTTAAAGGATGGGGATACAGTAACGATCATCCTCATCCCATTGGGAGGAGGGTAGGAGAACCTTTTATGAGGCCAAGAGACTGATTATCAAGAGAAAATTGGCTAAAAATATTTGAAATTCCAGCTCGTCCTCCCCCCAGCGGGGAGAAGGAGGGGTAAGGGGGTAGAAATCCTAAAAAAAATTCTGAGATTCGAATTGCAAGAATCTAAATGAAAGAGGGAGCGCGAGGAAATGGAAGAATATTCGGTTGTGGGCAAATCAGTGGAAAGAACGGACGGAAGGGTTAAGGTCACGGGTAAGGCAAAATATGCCGGGGATCTGGTGGCCCCCGGGATGTTGCACGGTAAGCTTTTAAGAAGTCCCTTGGCCCATGCCAAAATCCTCAATATTGATACGAGCAGAGCAAGGGCATTCCCAGGCATCATAGGAGTCATCACTGGGAAAGACTTTCCAGGAATCCCTTATGGCACCAGACCGGATACCAGGGACCAAATTCCTATGCCCGTCACCAAGGTCCACCATTTTGGAGAAGGGGTGGCGGCTGTGGCTGCCATGGATGAGGATACGGCGGAGGAGGCACTTGACTTAATCAAAGTAGACTATGAGGAATTGCCCGTGGTTCTGACAGCCGAAGACGCTTTGAAACCTGGGGCTCCGTTGGTCAACGAATTCTCGAAGAGCAACCTCGCTTATTTCTCAGATTTCAACTTCGGGGATGTTGAAAAAGGGTTTAAAGAGGCGGATTACATCAGAGAGGAGACATTTACCTCTCAACGCGTGGCCGTAGGTTTCATCGAACCCCATGCCTGCCTGGCAGAGGTGGATCCCACCGGGAGAATTCTTCTGCAAGGTTCGAAGCAAAGTCCCTACATCACCTGGCGTCACATGTGCAGGGCGCTTGACATTCCTCTCTCCAGTATGAGAATAGTCAACCCTTTCGTAGGGGGCGCCTTTTCGGGAAAACATGATCCCTTTGATGTTGATTTTGCAGCGGTGAAGTTGGCACAGATCACCGGTCGGCCTGTCAAGATTGTTTTGAATTATGACGAAGTGCTCGCTGCCTACAGGCAACGAAATGCCATGGATGCCCGGTTGAAAATCGGCGTAAGAAAAAATGGCACCATCACTGCCCTGAGAGCGGAATGTATTCTTGAAGGGGGACCTATTTGCGGAATCGGGCCCTTCAACATTTATTATTTCGGCGCATTCTTGAATATTCCGTACAAAATTCCTGCCATTGAATACCACGGTAAATTGGTCTATTCGAATAGGGCTCCTTGTGGTACAGTCAGAGGGCAGGAGGTCACCCTGGCCCAGTTTGCCTTAGACTCTCTGCTCCATATGGTCGCCGAAGACCATGGCATTGACCAGGTAGAGATCAGGAAGGTAAATGCTGTCACCAGCCAATGGAGAACGGCTAACGGGATGATGGTGGATGTGTCAGGCCTTCCAGATTGCATCGAGAAGTCTGCCGAAAAGATTAAATGGCAGGAGAGTAGGAAAAGAAGACCCCAAGGAAGAGGGATCGGGTTTAGCTGTGCCTCCCATCCCTCTGGCCCAAGACTGGGCGGCCATTTTGGCTCCTCTGTGATCCTGAAACTTGTGGAAGATGGAAAGGTCTTCCTCACCCATGGAGGCACGGAGATCGGGCAAGGTGCGAACACCGTCTTTTGCCAGATGGCGGCAGAGGTGTTAGGTCTTCCTTTTGAAGATATCATCCAAGGGGTCAGCGATTCAGATAGTGCTATTCTGGACTCGGGAATGTTCGGGGACCGATGTACGTATTGGGATGGCAATGCGACGATATTGGCTGCAAAGGATCTGAAAAGGCAGCTTGCGGAAATTGCTGCAAAAGAATTAAAGGCTGACCCAGAAGAACTTGAATTTAAGGGCAAACGGATTTTTACAAAAGGCAACCCGGAAAAGGAAATCGACTTTCTCCTGGCCGTTCGGAGGGCCTATTATGACCGGGGAACTCCTCTCTACGGGAGGGGTTACTGGGCAGCTACAGATATCGATATCGTCGACTGGAAGACGGGAAAGGGGAACTTGGTCCATGGTCTCGACTTTATTGCGACTGCTATTGAGTTAGAGGTGGATAAGGAAACAGGAAAGGTAACATTGATCAAAGCGGCCCATGGGGACGATGCCGGTCAGCCCATTAATCCTCTCATGTTAGAGGGACAGGTGAATGGCGGCAGCACCCATCTGGCGGGTCAAGCACTCCTTGAAGAATCACTCTATGATGAAAAAGGACGTATCCTCAATTTCACCTGGCGGGATTATAAACAACCGACGAGCATGGATGCACCTGAATATGTCGTCGAGCATGTTCATACCCATGATCCCTATGGCCCATTTGGCGCCAAAGGCGCAGGAGAAGCAAGCTCCTGTTCAACCATGGCAGCGATTGCCAACGGCGTTTATGACGCGGTTGGGGTGAGGATTAAGGATCTTCCCATCACCCCTGAAAAGATTCTAAAAGCCTTGAAAGAAAAGGAGTCAAAGTGACGTTTATCAAACGATTGCCTAAATTCGAGTATCATTCCCCCAAGTCTCTTCTTGAGGCCTTGGACCTGTTAGCCAAATACGATGGAAAGGCCAGGGTTTTTGCAGGGGGAACGGATCTTCTGGTTTCGATGAAAAAAAGGGAGGTTCTCCCCGAACATCTCATCAACCTCAAAGGATTAGCGGAGTTGAAGGGCATCCACCATGAGAAGGAAGGAATGAAAATTGGAGCCTCAGTCACCTTGGACGAAATAGAACATTCCAAAATGATTCAGGATAAGTTTTGCGCCCTCTGGGATGCTGTACAGGTGATGGCGTCTCCTCAAATAAGAAGTTTGGGAACCATTGGAGGAAATCTCTGCAGTGCGGCTCCGTCTGCCGATACAGCCCCTCCGCTGATCGTATTGGATGCATCGGTCGAAATCCTAAGTTCTCAGGGCAAAAGAAAAGTGCTCGTTGAAAAGTTTTTTAAGGGACCGGAAGAATCCGTGCTCAAACCTGGTGAAATTCTGACTCAGATAATGATCCCTCATCCCCTTGAAAAAAGCACCGGTGCCTACTTCAAACTGATGCGGCGTGCTGCGATGGACCTGGCGCAGGTTGGCGTCGCTGTCTGCTTGAGCTTCGATTCAGAAAAAAGGATCTGTCGGGGAGCCAAGATCGCTCTCGGCGCAGTTGGCTCAACCCCGATCCGAGCTTTAAAGGCCGAACAAATCCTTCTGAATAAGGAAATAGATGAGACGGTGGGAAAAGAAGCGGGGACAATAGCTGTTCAAGAAGCAAATCCACGAAGCAGTATCCGTGCATCGAAGGAATATCGAAGAGAGATGATTGAGGTTCTGACGAAACGGGCGGTAATGGCTGCTTATAACAGGATTAATTGAGATAAACCCTTGGAAGGAGTAAGATACATGAAACAAGAAGAGATCGTATTGAAGGTGAACGGAACAAATTACCGACTGAGCATCGAAACGAGGAGGACTCTACTGGAGGTCTTAAGAGAAAACCTGGGCCTGACGGGAACAAAAAAGTCGTGCAATGAGGGGGAGTGTGGTGCATGCACAGTACTCATGGGTGGAAAACCCGTGGCCTCTTGCCTTGTGCTCGCCATGGATGCTCAAGGGAAAGAGATACTGACTATCGAGGGACTTTCAGAGGGCAAAAAACTCCACCCGATACAGGAAGCCTTTTTGAAACACGGAGCCATCCAATGCGGTTTCTGTACCCCGGGAATGGTGATGTCTGCAAAGGCTTTCCTAGATGAGAATCCTGATCCCACAAAGACTGAAATCAGAAAGGCGATTTCAGGAAACCTCTGTCGTTGTACCGGATATCAGCATATTGTCGATTCCATTATGGCTGCATCAAAGATGATGCAAAAGAAATGATAAAATAGGAATACTCTGTATAAAATGGGAGATGAAACCATGTTAGAAGGTTTTGTCCGATACCCCGAGTCCTTTGTAAAGAAATACAAAGAAAAGGGCTACTGGATAGACAAGACGCTCGGGGAAGAATTTGACGAATGGGTGAATCGGCATCCTCATCGAGTCGCGCTAGCCTACATGGGAAATTATGTTTCCTATGCTGAGATGGCTAAAAAGGTAAATCGGCTCTCTCTTCATCTGATCAATCTTGGCCTGAGACCTTACGATCGGATCATTCTCCAGCTCCCCAATGAACTGGAATTTGCTTACTGTTACTTCGCTGCCGTCAAAATAGGGGTCATCCCAATCCTTGCCCTCCCTGCTCACCGAGACGCAGAAATTTCCTTTTTTGCCCAGTTCACACGTGCCAGAGCCCACCTGATCCCGTCCCGCTTTAGGGATTTTTCACATCAAGCGATGTCTCGTGAAATTAGAAAAAAAATTCCCACTCTCGAATTGACATTGGTATCAGGGGAGGCGGTAGCGGTAGAGGATGATTTTGTTTCTATCACGATTTTGCTCCGTGACAGAATCGAAGAGCGGGTTTCGGTAGAATCCCTGAAGAAATACCGACCCGATCCGATGGAACCCGCTGTTTTTCAACTGTCTGGAGGGACCACCGGGGTCCCTAAGATCATCCCGAGGACTCACAACGATTATAGCCTCAACTGCAAACGGGTGACCGAAATTACAAAGGTGAGAGAGGATTCGGTGATGGGAATAGCCATCCCGATCAATCACAATTTTGCTCTCAGCTCTCCGGGGTTAATGGGTATGTTGTATAAGGGCGGGAAGGTGGTCCTTATCCCTTCGACGAAAACAGAAGCCATCTTTGAATCCATTCAGAAGGAAAAAATAACGATCATGCCGACTCCTCCCGCGCTGCTCTTACGGTGGATGGAGGCGCCCGAACTATCCAAATATGATTTAAGCTCCTTGGAAGTGGTCCTTGCTGGTGGAGCAAGACTGAACGCTGAGGCAGCAAAAAAAATCAAATCAACCTTGGGGTGTGACTTCCATCAGAATCTTGGAATGGCTGAGGGGATGCTTTTCTGGACAGAAAGGGATGACCCTGAAGATCTGCTTTTAAACACTCAAGGGACCCCCATGTTTGAAGACGATGAGATCAGGGTGGTGGATGAAAATGATCAGGAAGTTCCTTACGGAGAATCAGGAGAATTGTTGGTGCGAGGCCCCACCACCATACGGGGCTACTATCATTCACCCGAATACAATAAGAAGGCATTCACCGAAGACGGTTTCTATCGTACTGGGGATGTGGTGAGGATAGTTCAAGGACGTTACCTGGCTGTGGAGGGCCGAATAAAAGATACCATTAACCGGGGAGGCGAAAAGATAAGCGCAGAGGAAGTGGAGAACCATATTTTAGCTCACCCAAAAGTAGAAAATTGTGCTTATGTGGCGATGCCCGATCCCGTGCTCGGAGAAAAAGGATGTGCCTTTATTCTAACAAAGGGAAACCAAGCGTTAACGCTCGACGAATTGTGGCAATTTCTTAAAGAGGAGAGACACATTTCAATCTTTAAACTGCCTGAACGATTAGAGTTGGTGAAAGAGTTTCCGATGACGCAGGTGGGTAAGATTGACAAGAAGGAGCTAAGGTCAATCATTAAGGAAAAGCTTGCGAAGGAGCCAAAAATAAAATGAGGATGCATGGATGAGCGGTTACCACAAGCGAGGTATTGAGCTTTTTCCTGTCCATGCATTGAAAGCGGATTCTCATCATGGGATCAAAAAGGAAAGAGTTTTATGATCCGGAAGCTGACCGAGTATTTATTGATTCTTTATAAGGAGATTACGGGACTCCATTATGGTTTCTGGAATCGAGGTTCATATTAATGACAACCAATTTGTGGATCTTATTGTTGAAAAATTCGGAAGAGCGCTTTGGAATGGAAAAGAAGAGAATTGAAATCACCTATTGAAATCACCTTAAGATCAAAGCAAGGACATGATGGCAATTTTTGAATGGTGACTGTAGCAAATTCTAAAAGAGGAAAGGAGGATTAGGAAATGTTCGATGACTTTAGAAGCTTTATTGAGGAGCTAGATAAGAAAGGAGAACTTAAGAGGGTTCGAGGTGCGGATTGGGATTTAGAAATAGGCACGATAACTGAGTTGTTTGCTGAACGCCGGGGCCATGCTCTCTTATTTGATGAAGTAAAAGACTATCCAAAAGGATACAGGATTGCTTCAAACGTTGTTATGACTGCTAGGAGACAGAGGATCGCGTTTGGTATTCCAGAAGAAATGCCTGAGGTGGAAGTAATCAGGAATTGGAAGGATAAGTTTAACCGATACAAACCTATACCGCCCAAGGAGGTTAAGACGGGTCCTGTGACGGAAAACGTGTTGAAGGAAGAGAAAATTAATATCTTAAAATTCCCTACCCCTAAATGGCATGAGAAGGATGGAGGACGTTATATTGGTACAGGGGTGGTGACCATTACGAAAGACCCCGATGAGGGATGGGTGAACTGTGGTACTTACAGGGTAATGATTCAAGATGAAAAAACCCTCGCCTTTTACGCATCGGTAGGAAAACATGCTGTTATAGCACGTGAAAAGTATTGGGCAAAAGGGGAAAATTGTCCTGTTGTAATGTGTTTTGGACAGGATATGCTCCTGTTTGCCATGTCCACCATGCAACTGCCATGGGGCATGCCAGAGCTTGAGGCTGCCGGGTACATCAAGGGTAAACCTATCGAAGTCATAAGGGGGCCCATTACAGGTTTACCAATACCGGCTACAGCAGAAATAGTAATAGAAGGTTTTTCACCACCTCCCGCTGTTGCCAGCAGACCAGAAGGCCCATTTGGTGAATGGACGGGCTATTACGCTTCAGGAACTAGAAATGAACCCGTCGTTCACCTGAAGGCAATTTACCATCGGAATGACCCAATTCTGCATGGCCAACCTCCGGTAAAACCACCGGCTAACACTTGGTTTCCCATCCCGCTGCACACTGCTATGACGCTCTGGAACAGATTGGAAGTGGCAGGAATGCCAGGTATAAAGGGTGTCTATGTTCATGGACCAGGGAATCGAATCATAGCCGTTGTGTCTATTAAGCAATCCTATCTCGGCCATGCCAAACAAGTGGGAACCCTGGCTGCAACGATGTTATCAGGAGGAGCTTGTTCCGGGAGGTATATTATTGTTGTTGATGAGGACATAGATCCAGCTGACTGGGAAAGCGTCATGTGGGCATTAACCACCAGATGTAATCCCGAAGATTCGATCGACATAGTCAGGGGGCTCCTAACTAGCCCTCTTGATCCAATGTTGCCTCCCGAAAAGAGGGGGAATAGAAACTTTACGACGGCAAAGGTGATTATCAATGCGTGTAAGCCATATCATTGGATAAAAGATTTCCCAATAGTGAACAGAGCGAGCGATGAATTAAGAAAAAAAGTTTTAGAAAAATGGACTTCCCTTTTCTCTTAAACAAATTAGATTTTGATCAAAG
>Ga0187784_10001350_pt1 | contig 19324 bp, 13 predicted proteins | sample 1015_SJ02_MP15_2_FD_132964 | JGI IMG/M metagenome (GOLD analysis project Ga0187784, IMG submission 132964) | Tropical peat soil microbial communities from peatlands in Department of Meta, Colombia - 1015_SJ02_MP15_20_MG | ecosystem: Environmental > Terrestrial > Soil > Wetlands > Peat | place...
GAGGCGAAGAACGCCATCGACACGGCACGCCGCGCCGCGGCCAAGCTCTCGTTTTGGCTGACGGCGTCCCTTCTCTTTGGCGCCTTTGCCGCAAGCCTGACCGGTGCCGAAGGCGGCGCGTTACGCGACGGCACCTGGAATGACCGCATGCTTACACCTCGCAACATTTAGCTCGGAGTGAAAGACATGGGCAGAGGTATTCTTCTCTGGCTTCTCGGCGTGCCGATCCCGGTTATTATTCTCCTCGCGCTTTTCTGGCACTGAGGCGGGACAAAAACTAAGCCCGCCCCCCTTAAAAAGGGCGCGCCGCTTAACTGCATGAATGCGGCTGTGCTTATAGTGTACGTGCCGCCTCTACCATGTTCTCCATCTTTGCCCGCAGAACGGGAATATCGCGCGCGGGATGGCGGCCAAACCCGCAGGACGGGGAGATCCAAAGCCGCTCTTCGCCGACGCCGCGAGCCCAATCGGCGATCCGCTCGCGGATTTTCTTTACCGATTCGATCCTGTAGCTGCCTTCGTCGACGATGCCGGCGGCAAGCTGCATGCTTTTCGGCGTCCGCTTGAACGCATCGCGCTCGATCCACTGAAAGAAATATTTTACTTCGAAGGCGGCCACGTCGACGACGCCGTCGAGCCGCTCGAGAATATCGACCCAGGGCGCGCAGTGCAGTGCGTGCGATATCGGCCGGCCGCGCAGATTGCCGTTGCAGAAATGCAGCGACTTTGTCGCTTTAACCCCTTCAAAACAGGGGGCGTCGAATGGCAGGTTCGCCGGGGCGGACGCGCCGCCGACGCTGCTTACGCCCAGCTGGTCTTCAGCTTGGCCGGGATATAGTCGGAGTCGGGATAATTGATGCCGGCAACCGCGTGGAACCAGTTAGTGTGCCACTGGCCAACCGTGTAGAGCCGGTTGAGCAACTGGTTGCGCATGTCGAACTCGCCCAACAATGTCTTGTAGGTATGTGTTTTGATTTGCTGGGCGATCGCCTCGCGATCCATTGAGCCCGCGCCTTCGATTGCCTGGGTAAGCAGCTGGTTGTTGGCGTAGTAGAGCGGACTGCCATTGAAGTCGGCATCGACGCCGGTCACTTCTTTGTGCAGCTTATAAAACGCCTGTACGTCCGGACGGTCCGGCACGCCGCCCCAGCCGAGAACGTTCTCCGCCGCGGTGCCGAATTTGCCGGCGAAACCGGGGAAGGCGCAGCCGATCCCATTGAAGTAGAACTTCACATTGAAATTCTCGATCTTGGCTTGCTCGGTCAAGCCGAACGTGTCCGGCGGATAGGACCAGGCAATAAAAGCGTCCGGGTTGGTCGCCGCGGCGCCTTTGATAACCGGCGACAGATCCTGCGTGCCGAGCGGGTAGGATTTGTTGTAGACGATTTCGAAACCGGCCGCCGGGAATGCCGTCTTGCTGATGTTGGAGATTTCAATACCGTATTCGTCGGCGATGTTGACCATGGCGACCTTGTTGCCGATCTCGCCGGCAGCCCGGAACTTTCTGAGCAAGTCGATGGTGCTCGTCGCGTAATGGGTGAGCGTGCCGTTGCCGAAGAACAGCAACGGGTATTTCTTGACCAGCTGCGGGCCAAGTTCTGTGACGCAGGCAACGGGAATCTGCGGATAGCCAAGCTTGGCAAAAGTGGGTACCGCGGCCACGTTGAAACCGGTGCCGTACAATCCGGCGATCCAATCGACCTTGTCCACTGAGGCCAATCGCTCAATCGCCTTTATGGCTTCCGCCGGCTGCGTGCGGTCGTCGTACTCAATTAGCTCGACCTTGCGCCGGCCGTCCTTGAGCTTTAAGCCGCCGGCCTGATTGACCTCATGCGCCCAGAGCCGCCATGGCGGAAAGTGCGTGACTGCAGCGCCCGGTGCCAGCGGGCCGGTCTTGGCGCCGACCACGCCGACTTTGACAGTTCCCGTATCCGCGCATGCAATGCGCACGAACGGTGCCGCCAGCGCCGTGGCGCCGGCATATTTCAGCAAATCGCGTCGTCGCATGATGATCCTCCCTGTGGCTTTGCTATAATCGTGGGCGAACGCCCGCGAGTTTTTTTATTTCTTGCACACCCATTATAGCTTTTTTTGCTGGGCGCAGAAACATATCGCGGCAGGGCGCTCATTGGTCTCCGGATTGGCGCATTTGATCAATATGTTGATCTAATGTATGCGTCGCTCCGCGAGCCTATTGGTCCCTTGTGGCGGCTTCGTCGACCACGACCGGTTTGAATGCAGCAATGTCGATGAGTAGCGCGCAAGCTCTTTGTCTTGCACTGATCGCAGGAGGCGTAATCTTGCCGCCGCCTGCTGCGGCGCAATTTGCCGGCAGTCGTGCCGCCTTAGTCGGGCGGCCATCTGCCGAGCCGGTACAGTTCCGCGATTTTTTCCGGTTTCCGTTCGGCGACGATCGCGGCTTTGGCAATTACAGCCCCTATACCCCATTCGGTCAGCCGCGCCCGCCGCAAGCCGTCGAAGCGACAAAACCGCCGCCGCCGCGCAAAGTCGATACGACGCCGACTTCGATCGTGCTGGTAATCGGCGACACGTTCGCCGATTGGCTCGGCTACGGGCTGGAACAAACATTTGCCGACACGCCCGAAATCGGCATCGTGCGCAAGATCCGTCCTACTTCGGGCCTCGTCCACTACGATGTGCGCGCCGACGCGCCGGATTGGTCGCAAGCCGTGAAAGATATGCTCGCAACGGAAAAGCCGAGCGCCATTGTCGTTATGCTGGGCGTCAATGATCGACTGCCACTGCGCGAGCGGGCGCCATTGAGCAAGCCCGCACAGCAAGGAACAGAGAAAGGAGCCCCCGGTAGTCAAGGAGCGGCTGCTTCCGCGTCGGCGCCGAATGCGGCACCGACGGATGAGCAGTCCGCGCCGGCTCCGAGCGATTCGCAGCGCCGAGCGCCTGGCGGCAACTACGAATTTCGCACCGACACCTGGGCCGATCTTTACGAAAAGCGCATCGACGACATGATTGCGGCAGTTAGGAGTAAGGGCGTGCCGGTGTTCTGGGTCGGCCTGCCGGCAATCCGCGGCGCCAAATCGACAAGCGACATGAATTACCTCGACGAACTCTATCGCGCGCGCGCTGAAAAGGCCGGCATCGTCTACGTCGATATCTGGGATGGTTTCGTCGACGAGCGGGGCCAGTTTACGATGCAGGGGCCCGACTTCGAGGGTCAAACTCGCCGCCTGCGCACATATGACGGCGTAAATTTCACGAACGTCGGCGCAGAAAAGCTCGCTCATTACGTCGAGCATGAACTGCGGAAGGTGCTGGCAACGCACGTCATGCCGGTGGCGCTGCCCGGACCTGAGGAGCAATCCCCGGCCAAAGGCAGCGTACGGCCGGCGATCGGTCCGGTCGTTCCGCTTAACGCCGCCGCAGGCGGGCAGGGGGGAGAGCTATTGGGCGCAACAGACCGCCCGGCGCGGCACGAGCCCGATCCAGTCGCGACGCAAATGCTCAACCACGGCGATGCGATCGCCCCGCCGCCGGGCCGCGCGGACAATTTCACCTGGCCGCGGCTTGACGCCGGCGGCGCAGCGGATGCGCCGCCGGTTTCGACGGCACCGCCACCACCGTCCCAAGGGTCGGCCGGCAAAAACGATTCCGGCAGGGGAGAGCCAAAAAAGCCGTCGAGCAATAAGGCAAGCGACGCGAAGCCGTAGTGCTCACGTGCTGCTACGATGGCGACGGAAAACTCACCGCGGAAGCAAGCTCGATCCCATAAGATAAGCGTCGACGGCGTGCGCGGCCTGGCGGCCTTCGCGAATGGCCCATACCACCAGAGACTGGCCGCGGCGCATGTCGCCGGCGGCAAAAACCTTATCGATAGAGGTGCGGTAATCGTCGGTCGATGCGGCAACATTGCCGCGCTGATCAAGCGCCGGATTGAGCTCCTTGATCATGCCTTCGTGCACCGGATGCACGAATCCCATCGCCAACAGCACGAGTTCGGCCTCGATCTCGAATTCGCTGCCGGGGATGGCCTTGAGTTTGTCGTCGACGTGCACGCAGTGAAGCTTTTTCACGAATCCTTGCGCGCCGGAAAAGCGCGACGTCATGACGGCAAAATCGCGCTCGGCGCCTTCTTCGTGGCTCGACGAGGTACGCAGCTTCAGCGGCCAGTTCGGCCAGGTCAGCAATTTGTTCTCGTGCAGTGGCGGTGCCGGCAGAATCTCGAAATTGGTCACCGACAGCGCGCCTTGGCGGATCGAAGTGCCGATGCAGTCCGACCCGGTATCGCCGCCGCCGATGACCACGACATGCTTGCCGCCGGCCAGGAGCGGCTCGGCGCCGTCGCTGGCTTCGCCGCTTAGCCGCCGGTTCTGTTGCGGCAAAAAGTCCATGGCGAAATGGATCCCCTTAAGCTCGCGGCCAGGAACGGGCAGATCGCGCGGCTTCTCGGCGCCGCCGGTGAGGACGAGGGCGTCGTGGCCCTCAAGAAGCTTTGCGGCTGCGACATCGGCGCCAACGTGGGCGCCGTAATGGAAGACCACGCCTTCGGCCTCCATCTGCGCGACGCGGCGGTCGACGTGATGCTTCTCCATCTTAAAGTCGGGAATGCCGTAGCGTAAGAGGCCGCCGGCCTTGGCGTGCTTTTCGTAGACGTGAACGGAATGGCCGGCGCGCGCGAGCTGCTGCGCGCAAGCCAGCCCGGCCGGACCCGAGCCGACGATGGCGACTTTCTTGCCGGTCCTTGCTGCCGGCGGTTCGGGTTTGAGACCCTGCGCGATGACGCGATCGGCGATGGCGCATTCGATCGATTTGATCGTGACCGGGTTCTCGTCGATGTTGAGCGTGCACGATGCTTCGCAAGGCGCCGGGCAGACGCGGCCCGTGACTTCTGGAAAATTGTTGGTCGAGTGGAGGTTGCGCGCGGCCTCCTCCCAATTGCCGGCAAAAACAAGGTCATTCCAGTCCGGAATTTGGTTGTTGACCGGGCAGCCGGGAGTTCCCGGTGCGAGCGAACCCGTTCCCTGGCAATAGGGCACGCCGCAATTCATGCAGCGTGCGGCCTGAGTCCCGTAGTCCTGCTCCGGCAGCGGCAGGACGAACTCGCGCCAATGACGAATGCGCTCTTCGACCGGCTCATAGTCGCGGTCTTCGCGCTCATATTCGAGAAAACCGGTGACCTTGCCCACGTCGCTGCTCTGCCGCGCTTCTATTCCGCGGCTTGCATTGCCGCAGTCTGCGCCTTGAGTTCGTTGAGAGCGCGACGGTATTCGGTCGGCATCACCTTACGGAATTTGGGATACCAGGTCGACCACTCGCTTAAAATATTCGCGGCGACTGTCGAGTGCGTAAAGTGAGCGTGTCGCGCAATCAGGAGATAGAGCCGCGCCGCGTCAAAGCGGCTCATGTCGGCCATCACTTCGACCAGACCGTGCGCCTCTAGATCGCGGGCATGATGGTAGCGACGCGCGCTGACCTCTTCCTCCTCAGGCATCGGCTCGAGTTCGACCATGGCGAGGTTGCAGCGCGAGGCGAAAGTGCCGTCTCCGTCGAGCACGTAGGCGATGCCGCCAGACATGCCGGCGGCGAAGTTGCGGCCAGTAGGCCCGAGAACGACGACAACGCCGCCGGTCATGTATTCGCAGCAATGGTCGCCGGCGCCCTCGATCACCGCGACCGCGCCGGAATTGCGTACGGCGAAGCGTTCGCCGGCGACGCCGCGAAAATAGCACTCACCTGCGATGGCGCCGTAAAGAACGGTGTTGCCGATGATGATTGATTGCTCCGGGACGATGGCGGTATTGGCCTGGGGGCGCACCACAATGCGGCCACCAGAAAGGCCCTTGCCGACATAGTCGTTGGCATCGCCCTCCAGTTCGAAGGTCACGCCGCGAGCGAGGAAAGCGCCGAAACTCTGTCCGGCCGTACCCTTAAAGCGGGCAACGATAGTGTCGCTGGGCAGGCCCTCATGGCCGTAGCGCTTGGCGATCTCGCCGGACAGCATGGCGCCGGTGGCGCGGTCGGTATTGGTGATCGGCAGATTTATCCGGACCGGCGCGCCGCGGTCGAGCGCGGTTTGCGCTTCATCGATGAGCTTGCGGTCAATGACGCCGGCGAGCTTATGGTTTTGTCGCTCGCTATTGTAGATAGCGACGCTGGCAGGCGCCGGTGGCTTCTGGAACAAACGGGAAAAATCCAACCCCTGCGCCTTCCAATGATCGACCAGTTGCCGAGCGTCGAGCATTTGCGTTTGGCCGATCATCTCGTTGAAGGTTCGATATCCCGTGGCCGCCATCAACTCACGCACCTCCTCGGCGACGAAGAAAAAGAAGTTGATGACGTGCTCCGGCTGGCCGCGGAAGCGTTTACGCAACAGCGGGTCCTGGGTCGCCACTCCGACCGGGCAAGTGTTGAGATGGCACTTGCGCATCATGATGCAGCCGGCGGCGATCAACGGTGCAGTGGCAAATCCGAACTCGTCGGCGCCAAGGAGCGCGCCGATGACGACGTCGCGGCCGGTGCGGATGCCGCCGTCGACCTGTACCGCGATCCGTCCGCGTAAACGGTTGGCGACCAGCGTCTGATGGGTCTCAGCAAGACCGATTTCCCACGGCGAGCCAGCGTGTTTGATCGAGGTCAGCGGCGAGGCGCCGGTCCCGCCCTCGAACCCAGCAATGGTGACGTGGTCGGACCGCGCTTTGGATACGCCCGCAGCTACGGTGCCAACGCCGACCTCGGACACCAGTTTGACTGAAACATCACCTTCGGGATTGACGTTTTTCAGATCGAATATGAGCTGCGCCAAATCCTCAATCGAATAAATGTCATGATGGGGCGGAGGCGAAATCAAGCCGACGCCCGGCGTCGAGTGCCGCACCGCGGCGATGGTCTTGTCAACCTTGTGGCCGGGCAATTGGCCGCCTTCGCCCGGCTTGGCCCCCTGCGCGATCTTGATCTGCATCATATCGGCGTTGACGAGATATTCGGCGGTGACGCCAAACCGGCCGGAAGCAACTTGCTTGATCGCCGAACGCATTGAATCACCGTTCGGCAGCGGCTTGAAGCGGTCGGCCTCTTCGCCGCCCTCTCCGGTATTCGACTTGCCGCCGATGCGGTTCATGGCGATGGCCAACGTGGTGTGCGCCTCGCGCGAGATCGAGCCGAATGACATGGCGCCGGTAGAGAAGCGTTTGACAATCTCCTTTGCCGGCTCGACCTCCTCAATCGGCACCGCGCCGCGGCCGTCCTCTTGCGGCGATTTTATGCGGAACAGCCCGCGCATCGTGTAGAGATGCCGCGATTGCTCGTTGATGATCGCGGCATACTGCCGGTACTTTTCGTAGGAATTGCCACGCACCGCATGCTGGAGCGTCGCTACCGTCGTCGCATTCCAAACATGCTCCTCGCCGCGAACCCGAAACGCATATTCGCCGCCGACGTCGAGCATGCCGCGATACACGGGCGCGTCGGAAAAAGCGTCGCGATGTCGGCACACCGTTTCTTCGGCGATCTCGTCGACGCCGACGCCCTCGATCCGCGTGGCCGTGCCGGTGAAATATTCGGCGACGAACTCGGACTTTAAGCCGACCGCGTCAAAAATCTGTGCGCCGCAATAGGACTGGTAGGTGGAGATGCCCATTTTGGACATCACCTTGAGCAAACCTTTATCGATCGACTTGATATAGCGCTTAATGATTTCCTTATCATCGAGCTTTTGCGGCAACTCGTCGTTCATCGCAATAAGCGTCTCGAAGGCGAGATAGGGGTTGATCGCCTCGGCGCCGTAACCGGCGAGGCAGGCAAAATGGTGCACCTCGCGCGGCTCGCCGGATTCGACGACAAGTCCGACCGAGGTGCGCAAACCCTCGCGGATCAGGTGGTGATGCACCGCCGCGCATGCGAGCAGCGACGGAATGGGTATCCGATCAGCGCCGGCGCGGCGGTCGGAGAGAATGACGATGTTGATCCCATCGCGCACCGCTTCGTCGGCTTGCGTGCATAACGTCGCCAGCGCGGTCTCCATACCGCCGGCGCCACCTTCGGCCGGCCAGGTCGTGTCAAGCGTGAGCGACTTGAAATGCGACTCGGCCACTTCCGAAATCGCGCGTATCTTCTCCAAATTGGCGTTGGTGAGGATCGGTTGATGGACCTCGAGGCGCTTCGTCCTCGACGCGCCCTCCAGATCGAACAAGTTCGGACGCGGCCCGATGATGGAAACGAGACTCATCACCAGTTCTTCGCGGATCGGATCGATCGGCGGATTGGTGACCTGGGCGAAATTCTGCTTGAAGTAAGTGAACAGGAGTTTCGGCCGCTCCGATAGTGCCGAGATCGGCGTATCGTTGCCCATCGAGCCGACCGGCTCTTCCCCGACCGTCGCCATCGGGGTCATCAGCAGCTTCAGATCTTCCTGGGTGTAGCCGAAAGCCTGTTGCCGGTTGAGCAGCGCCAAATTGGAGATCGGCGCGGCTTCCGCGGCCGGCGGCAAATCCTCGAGAACAATCTGCGTGCGTTCGAGCCATTCGCCGTAGGGATGGCTCCTCGCCAGCCTCGTCTTGATCTCGTCGTCAGGAATGAGGCGGCCTTCCTCGAGATCGACGAGGAGCATCTTGCCGGGCTGCAGCCGCCACTTGGTGATGATCTCTTCTTCCGCTATGGGCAGCACGCCCACTTCCGACGCCATGATGACACGGCCGTCTTTGGTGACGATATAGCGCGCGGGCCGCAGGCCATTGCGGTCCAGCGTCGCGCCGATCTGACGGCCGTCAGTGAACGCGATCGCGGCGGGCCCGTCCCAAGGCTCCATCAGCGCGGCATTGTATTCGTAGAACTTGCGGCGCTCCTCGTCCATGAGCGGATTACCCGCCCATGCTTCGGGAATCATCATCATCATCGCATGGGCGAGCGAATAGCCGCCCATGGTGAGGAATTCGAGCGCGTTATCGAAACATGCGGTATCGGACTGTCCTTCATAGGAGATCGGCCATAACTTTTTGATGTCATCGCCGAAGTGAGGCGAAGACACCGAAGCCTGGCGCGCCGCCATCCAATTATTGTTGCCGCGAAGCGTATTGATCTCGCCGTTATGCGCGATCATGCGGTAGGGGTGCGCCAGCGACCAGGTTGGAAAGGTGTTCGTCGAGAAACGCTGATGCACCAAGGCAAGCGCGCTCTCGAAATTCGGATCGTGCAGGTCCGGATAGTAGGTGCCGAGCTGGTCGGCGAGGAACATGCCTTTGTAGATCAGCGTACGGCACGAAATTGAGACCGGGTAATAGTGCGAAATCAGCCGCTCACGGCGGATGTAAAGCGTCTGCGAGATCGTCTTACGCAGGATGTAAAGCCGCCGCTCGAACTCCGCCTCCGACCGGATTTTCGGGCTGCGCGCGAGAAAGACCTGCTTGTGTACGGGTTCGGTCGGCTTGACCGATTCACCGAGTGTGGAATTGTCGGTCGGCACGTCGCGCCAGCCAAGCAACGTCATTTCTTCCTGCTCGGCGACCTCGGCATACGTGTCCATAATCTCCCGCCGCCATTCGGCATCGTGCGGGAGGAACAGCACGCCTACGGCGTAGTAGCCAGGCTGCGGCAGATCGAAGCCCAGGTCGGCGGCTTTCTTGGCAAAAAATTTATGCGGCGTTTGCACCAGAATGCCGGCGCCATCGCCGGCCCGAGGATCGGCACCGACCGCGCCACGATGCTCAAGGTTGAGCAGAATAGTGAGCGCGTCCTCGACGATTTTATGGGACTTTCGGCCCTTGATATCGGCAATGAAACCGACGCCGCAGGAATCTTTCTCCAGCGCCGGATCGAACAGGCCGAAACTCGAGGCGCCCATGGTCGTCTCGCACTCCCCACCGGCGCCCCGATCGTTCCGCATCGGAGTTCCGGCACAATACGCCCCGCGCAGGATCGCGTCTTCCGGCGCCGAGGGCGAGCTACTGCATTCTGAAGGCAACCTTTGTACCGCCGCGCGGCCTCGGCTGCTTGTATGCCACCGTCCGACGCGCCCTCGCCACGGCGGCTGGCCCTTGCGCTTTCACCGGCCTTTTGCCGGGCCGCGCAGTAACGGCCACAAATTGGGACAGCAATGCTGTCCTATGCCAACATCGCAAATTCCGAACCCAAGCACAAGAGCACAGCTCGACCTGCACAACGAAAAGTTGGATTCTGCGCCGCCTGCCCGGCTACGGCAAGCTCCGCCGCACCACCTCCTGCGGGAAGTCGAGTTCGCATCCAAGCTTAATCGGACAACACTCTCACAAAACCCGTACAATTGTAATATTCGTTTTTGTGGAGGGCGTGACATGAGCAAGCGGGTATCCGCAGAGGCCGCGTTGCTGATGCTGCACTGGCAGAACAGCGTTTGTCATCCGAAGGGCGTGTGGGGAAAGAATCTATGCCGGCAGATTGAAAAGAACGGCGCGATCGCCAACGCACAGAAAGTGCTGGCGACAGCGCGCGCCCGCAACATGCTGACGATTTTCGTCAATATCGGCTGGCGCCCGGGTTTTCCCGAACTCCCGGAGAACCAGTACTATCCGCTGCTGCAGGGCGCCAAGGACGAGAAGAAGGGAATAATCGGCACTTGGGAAGTTGACGTCATCGATGCCCTCAAGCCGCAGAGCAACGAACCGATCGTCGTCAATTACGGATCCGATAGCTTTGAGGCCACCGATCTGGAGAAAATTCTGCGCGCCAACAATATCGGCCATCTGTTCGTCAGCGGTCAGTGTATCGAGCACGTAGTGGCGACCACGATCAAACGCGCCGCCAACATGGGTTACAACGCTATCCTCATCAGAGACGCAACCAGCGGCTTCACCGACAGCAACTATAACGCCATGCTCGATATCCTGCCGCTATATTCGAAGGTCATTACTTCCAACGAATTCACGCTGGAAGCTCCTTACGGCGACGGTGCGCGCAGCACGATGTTTTCGCCGTCCCGAGATTCCTTTAGCGGACGCATTGCCGGGCTTCGGTGACGCGCGTTTGTCTGTGCATCGGCTGCGAGCGAATTTTGCGTATGCGCCCAAGCGCTGCCCCAATTGGGCATAATCTTCGGTAATGGGGCATCGGCAGGGCATCGGCGCGAGGGGGGGCTTCGTGAAGTTGGGAGTAATGAGGGCTGGCGCGCTCACCGCCGTGTTTGTCTGTTCCGCGGCGGCGCCAGGAGCTGCACAAGCGCCGCAAGGCCTACCGCCGCTGCCCGGCTTCGTGCCGCCTTACGAAATCACCCGCATCGTACGTTCGGCCGGTTTTGATCCGCTGGCGCCGCCGCTACGTCAGGGTCCGACTTACGTGGTGCGCGCCACCGACTTCCGCGGCATCCTCATGCGGGTCGTGATTGATGGCCGCAGCGGCGCCATTCGCGCCGTCAATCGCATCGTGGCCGCTTCCGAAGCTTATGGTCCCGTCGAAATGCTGCCTCCTTACGGCGCACCGCCGGCCTATGCCGAGCCGGCGCCGCCAGAGTTTGCGCCATCGGGTATCGTGTCGATCGAGCGAAGCGCGGCGCCCGATCTGCCCGCAGCGACTTCTTCGATAGTGACGCTGGCGCCGGCGCATCCGGCGATCTCAGGGTTTCCGCCGCTGCCACGGCCGCGTCCGGCCGAGCCTGCATCGCGCAAGGCCGCAGACGACCTCAAACCCGCAGTCGGCAACCCTTCCGCCAGTCGCGCTGTGCCGGCCGCGGCTGCGGTCCCGAAAAAACAGCCCGCGACCGCACCGCTTCCCGACTGAGATTTTGGACCCTCCTCCATCGCGACCCCGCTTTATTGCTTCGCTACGCGCGCGATGACAGTCTGCTGAAATAGGTACGGCAAAGCGGTCCTGAAAATCGTGTGCGGTCGCCGGGAAGGAAGCTCATGACTGGGGATGCGGCAGTCACGGTGGCAGCACGGCTCGATCGCCTGCCACCGTCGCGCTATACGCGCAAGCTAGTGACGATCTTGTCGCTCGGCGGCTGGTTTGAGTTCTACGATCTCTTCTTCACCGCCTACGTCGCCATTGGTCTGTTTCGCGCTGGATTGTTCAAGCCCACCACGGAAGGCTTATTCGATTTGCACGGTTTTGCGAGTTTCGTAGGTTCCGCTTTTGCCGGAATGTTCATCGGAACGATAGCGTTCAGTCACTTGTCCGACCGTCTTGGCCGTCGCTCGATCTTCACCTTTGCCCTGCTGTGGTATTCGATCGGCGCCCTGATTATGGCGCTGCAGCACACGCCGGAAACGATCGATTTGTGGCGTTTCATCGCCAGCATTGGACTCGGAGTCGAACTCGTCAATGTCGATGCCTACCTGTCCGAGTTGGTTCCAAAAGAGCAGCGCGGGCCGGCTTTCGCCTACAACCAGTTCATCATGTACACCGCGGTGCCGGTGGTCGCGTTGCTGGCATGGCAGCTTGTGCCATTGACCATCCTTGGTCTGGACGGCTGGCGCTGGGTTGTGATCCTTGGCTCGATCGGCGCTGTGGTCGTTTGGTGGATCCGCCGCGCCTTGCCGGAATCACCGCGCTGGCTCGCCCAGCATGGCCGCATAGCCGAAGCTGAGCATATCACCGCTGAGATGGAAGCGCGTGTTCGCGCCGAAACCGGCGGCGAATTGGCGCCGCCGGAAATCGTCGTCGGCGAGGCGGAGCGCAAAGTCGGCGCGTGGACTGAAATGTGGAGCAACGCCTACCGCGGACGCACCGTCATGCTGATGATCTTCAATTTGTTCCAGACTATCGGCTTTTATGGATTTTCCAGTTGGGTGCCGGCTCTATTGATCTCGCAGGGCATCGGCATCACCAAATCGCTCGCCTACACTTTCATCATCGCCATAGCGGCTCCCATCGGCCCATTGGTCGCTGTTTATTTCGCCGACCGTTTCGAGCGCAAATGGCAGATCGCGTGGTCCGCGATCGGCATTGCAGCTTTCGGTCTGATCTTCGCCCAACAAACCAGCGCAATCGGCGTCATCATTTGCGGGCTACTGATCACGCTTTGCGCCAATTGGCTGTCGCTTTCATTCCACGCCTATCAGGCAGAACTTTATCCGACACGGATTCGCGCGCAGGCAGTAGGATTCGTTTATTCCTGGAGCCGGTTCAGCGCAATTTTTTCGGGCTTCATCATCGCATTCTTCCTGGGGCGATACGGCACAATCGGCGTGTTCGCCTTCATCGCCGGAGCTATGTTGATTGTATTCATCGTCATTGGCGGCTTCGGCCCGGCCGTGACCAAGCGGCGCCTCGAGGCCATCGCCAAGTGACATAAAAAGTGAAATAAAAAGCGCCCCGGGAAAGTCCGGGGCGCTGAAGATCGCGAACGCAGTCTTACTTATTACTTTTGCCGCTTACTTATGCCGCCTGCTTCTGCTCGACAGCCTTGCCGTTGCCGATCGGGATGACGCGGGGCTTTTTCGCCTCCGGGATTTCGCGTACCAGAACGACATGCAAGAGTCCGTGCTCAAGCTTGGCGCCCTTAACCTGAACGAAATCGGCGAGTTGGAACACCCGCTCGAAGGCGCGGGCCGCGATGCCCTGATAAAGCACGTCGCCGCGCTTCTCTTCATTCTTGTCGCTCTTCTCGCCGCGGATGGTTAAGGTGTTCTCCTTCGCCACGATCGACAATTCGGGCTCGGCGAAGCCTGCCACAGCGACGGTGACGCGATATTCGTTATCGCCGGTCCGCTCAATATTGTAGGGCGGATAGCCGGGTGCCGAGCCCTCGATGCCCTGGTCGAGCAAAGAAAACAGCCGGTCAAAGCCGACAGTGGAACGATAAAGTGGTGTGAGATCGAAAGTTCGCATGGCATATCCTCCTTCTGAAGCGACATGCGGGGGTCCGCCCACCGGGGCCGGACCTATGGTAATGCGCAGCCGTTTCGGGCCTGCGCAAACGAGAGGTAGGAAGCCGCCAGCCTCGCCGCAAGGGGGCCGAAGAAGCCAGTAAACAAGCATTCATGAAGCTCATTTCTATTCCGGCCAATCCCGTTCCGGATAACGTGGTTACGGGCACGCTGAAGACCCCTGATGGCGTTGCACTGCGCTTTGCGCGTTTTGCGCCGCCAGCGGGCCGACGCGGTACCGTTTGCATTTTTCCCGGTCGTACGGAATGGATCGAAAAATATTTCGAGACGGTCCGCGATCTGCGCGCGCGGGGATTCGCTGTCGCCATCCTCGACTGGCGCGGCCAGGGATTGTCGGATCGTGCGTTGAATGATCGGCACAAGGGTCATGTGCGCAGTTTCACCGATTTCGACACCGACCTCGAAACCTTCATGCGTGAGATCGTTTTGCCCGATTGTCCGCCACCGATTTTTGCGCTCGGTCATTCGATGGGCGCCACAGTCCTCATCCGCGCGGCGTATCGCGGCCAGCGCTGGTTCGAGCGCATAGTGCTCTCGGCGCCGATGATCGGCATTGCTTTCGTGACATCGATGATGATTGCTGGCGGTGCCGTGCGCGCGATGCGCTTCGCTGGCTTTGGCTCCATGTACGTACCGGGACGTTATGCCGGCGTTCTCGACTTGCGGCCTTACGCGGGGAATATCCTTACGACGGACCCTGTGCGTTACGCGCGCAATGCCGCCATTCTCGAAGCGGAGCCGGCCCTTGCCTTAGGGGGTCCTACGGTCGCCTGGTGTGACGCGGCGCTCCGCGCCATCCGGCCATTCCACGAGCCAAGCTATCCTGCGCGTATTCGCCAGCCGATTCTCATCATCGCCGCCGGGCGCGATGCCATTGTCTCAAACACGGCGATCGAGGATTTCGCCACGCTGCTCCGCACCGGCTCGCATCTTCTCGTGGTTGGAGCTCAGCATGAGTTGCTGATGGAGCAGGATCGCTACCGCTCGCAATTTTGGGCGGCGTTTGACGCATTTATTCCAGGGACGCCGTTGTACTGACGCGGAGCGGTGAGCGCGCATCGATTCCCGAGATTCCCGATATTCGGTGCGCGTCTTAAGTTGCGAGGTCCCTCTGCAAAATCGTCATCGCCTGGGTGTGTAAGCGTCGATCGCCCGCGGCGATAATTCGCCCGCCGCCATGCGCTCGCCCGTTTTCCCAAGTCGTGATGATGCCGCCGGAACCCTCGATTATCGGAATAAGCGGCAGAACATCATAGGGCTTGAGTTCGGTTTCGATCACGAGATCGATATGGCCGGCCGCGAGCATACAATAGGCGTAGCAATCGCCGCCGTAACGCGACAGCCGCACTGCCTGCTCTACTCGGCGGAAGGCGCCGAGGTCGCCATCGTTCATCAGCAATGGGCTGGTCGTTGCCAGCACCGCTTCGCCAAGTTGGGCGCACGGCCTTGTCTGCAGCACGCGGTCGCCGGCAGGACCTCGATAGTTTGCGGCACTCCCGTCACCGGAGAAATGTTCTTGAGTAAAGGGCTGATGCATCACGCCGTAGATAGGCTCACCGCGCCGTGTTAGCGCGATCAATGTGCCCCACACCGGCATGCCGCAGATGAAAGATTTGGTGCCATCGATGGGATCGAGCACCCAAACATATTCGGCGTCCGGATGGTCGGGGAGGAACTCCTCGCCGATAATGCCGTGCGCCGGGAAGGTTCTTTTGATCAAAGCGCGCATCACTACTTCCGCTGCGCGGTCGGCGGCCGTTACCGGATCGAACCCCCCTGAAATGCTTTTATTCTCAATTCCCAACGTCGTTCGAAAAAAGGGCAGGAGCGCCTCACCAGAGACAGCGGCAAGCTCATCAACGAATGCAGCAAAATCGATCGCCGTCATGAAGCGCCTCCGATAGGGGCAGTATACAACCCGCCAAGCCGCGACAATTCGTTGTGGCCAATTGGCAACGGCCGTTCTTAAATGATGAAACCCGCTGCGGCCATTTGGCCGTGGTGCCTTTATTTTAAGCAGAGGAGCCAGTGCTCCAAACCATGGTAACCGCTTGTCCCGGCAGCGTTTTAGGCCTTTATCCCGTAACTCAATACCATCGCTGAAGGGTAGAGCTGCCCCTGCACAAACTGGGGGAAATTTCAGGGGAAATTAGAGGCGAAATAGGTCAACAGGGCTTGCGTTTTGTGCGCCGCGGTGTATGTTGTTGCAGTGCGGTAGCGCGGGGTTCCCTCTCGTTACCGCCGCCCTCCTTGGGCGTTTCCTCCCTAGACTTGGGCCGCTCGCGACGCGAGCGGCCCTTTTTCTGCGGGGAGCTGGAACGCGGCTCATTCCGCCGCTGCTCTGTAGGGGCGCAATTCTTCCAGCGGAATATCCGCCAAGCGGTCCGCCAGAACTTCGAATTCGCTCGCCAGCCGGATAAAGGTCGCCGCCCGCTGGTAGTGGCGCTCGTCCATATACAGCGAGCGGTTGATTTCCAGCTGGACTGCGTGCAGGCCTACAGTGGGGTTGCCGTAATGTTCGGTAATAAATCCACCTGCGTACGGCTTGTTGCGGCTGACCACGTAACCAAACTGGCGCATCGTCGCCTCGATCGTTTCGGGTATGACCGGAACACAGCTTGTGCCGTAACGGTCGCCCAGGACCAGGTCGGCACGCGGGCGCTCGTCTTTGGCGCCGGTTGCCGAAGGCATGGAATGACAGTCAATCAAAACAGCCGCCCCGAATTCGCGATGCAGATGCATAAATACGCGGCGCAGAGAGCGATGGTACGGCTTGTAGAATTCGTCGATGCGCCGCAGGGCCTCGGCGACTGATATCCGCTGGTCATAGATCTCCTGCGCGTCGCCGACGACGCGCGCAACGGTCCCCAATCCGCCGGCCACCCGCATTGAGCGGGTGTTGGCGAACGAGGGTAAGCGGCCGTCGAACATACGCGGATCGAGCTCGTAGGGCTCACGATTGACGTCGACGAAGCAGCGCGGAAAGTGGGCGCGCACCAGCGGATGGCCTCGCGCAACCACGCCAACGATCAGTTCGTCGACAAACGAATCCTCAGAACGTCGCAGGGTCGCCAGATCGAGCCTGGAAGCGAGCAGGAAATCCCGCGGATAGACCCGGCCGCTGTGCGGTGAGTTGAACAACAGCGGGCCGCGATACAGCGCCGGCTCAAGCACCTCAAAGGGCGGCTCCACTTGATCTTGGCTTTCTGACATGAGCGCAGCGCACTTTTTGCCGTCTAGAAAAGCAACTCAACGAACCCGATCCCTAGCGCGCGACGCCAGCCATTGTCCAGGGCGCCGCGGATTTCGCCGGCAACCGCTTTCACCTCATGTTTACCTGGTATCCGGCTTATGGAATCTAAGGGGGCCGGCCGGCCGCCAGGGGTGCTGAGTGATGCCTAAAATCTTGCTTGCCGAAGACGATATCGACATGCGGCGATTCCTGGTCAAGGCGCTGCAGAATGCCGGGTTCGAGGTCACCTCATACGATAATGGCTTGTCCGCCTACCAGCGCTTACGCGAAGAACCGTTTGAGCTTTTGCTGACCGATATCGTCATGCCGGAAATGGACGGCATTGAGCTTGCGCGCCGCGCGGCCGAACTCGACCCGGATATTAAGATCATGTTTATCACCGGCTTCGCAGCGGTAGCGCTCAACTCTGATTCGAGCGCCCCCCGGCATGCCAAGGTGCTCTCAAAGCCCATTCACCTGCGCGAGCTTGTCACTGAAGTGCAAAGAATGTTGGCCGCCTAAAGTCGCGATCGGCGAGTTAAGCGGGCGTCTGCCTTTAGTCCTGGCCCGTCCCGGCCTGTGCAGCTTAGGACCTGCGCAACTTCCTACGTTTGAGCCCTTCTGCATTGGCTGACGCGATCGCCCGCCAAACGCGCTCGGGCGTTATCGGCATTTCGATGTGAGTGACGCCGAACTCGGCGAGCGCATCGACCACGGCGTTGGCCACGGCGCCAAGCGCCGGCGTCGTACCACCTTCGCCGCCGCCGCGTACGCCGAGCGGATTGGTCGGACTGAGCACTTCACTCAACTCGGTTGTGAACGCGGGCAGCATGTCTGCGCGTGGGATGGCGTAATCCATGAACGAACTCGACAGCAATTGTCCTTCGCGATCGTAGGCGCAGCATTCCCACAGCGCTTGTCCGATGCCCTGCGCGGCGCCGCCATGGGCTTGGCCGTGGAGGACGAGCGGATTGATTGCGCGCCCGACATCATCCACCGCCGTGTAGCGCACCAGATCGAGCGCGCCGGTCTGAGGATCAATTTCAACCTCGCATACATGGGCGCCATAAGGAAAGCCGAGGTCCTTGATAACGTCCTCGCAACTTGCTGACAGAACGCCTTTGAGATCGGACGGCAACGTCTCGTCGGTTCCCGCCGCTACCGCGGTTTCGTTGAGTCCGATGGATCGATCGGTCCCTTTGACAGTGAAGCGGCCGGCGCCGAATGCGATGTCGTCCTCCCCTGTTTCTAATAAATGCGCGGCGATCTTTTTGCCCTTGTCGATTATGGCTTCGGAGGCTTTGCCCATGACGATGCCCGCCATGCGCATCGATCTGGCAGAATGTGATCCGCCACCCTCGGCGACGACGTCGGTGTCTCCTTCGAAGACAAACACGTGCTCGAAAGGCACGCCGAGCCATTGCGCAACGCACTGCGCAAAGGTCGTTTCATGACTCTGCCCGCTCGATAATGTCCCAACAACAACGTCTATCCGGCCGTCGGTATGGACGGTGATCTCAGCACGTTCGCGTGGATAGCCGCCGGTCGTCTCGACATAATTCGCAAGCCCGATTCCACGCAGCCGTCGACGACGACGCGCTTGCGCGCGCCGCCGGCGAAATCCTTTCCAATCCGCCAAAGTGAGTGCGCGTTCCATGACGTCGCGATACGCGCCGTTGTCGTATGTGATGCCTTGCGGGTTGGTGTAAGGAAAGGCCGATGGCGGAATGAGGTTGCGCCGGCGCAGGGCCAGGCGATCAAAACCGTGCTCCTGCGCCGCTTTGTCGATCACGCGCTCAATCGCGTAAATCACCTCCGGCCGGCCGGCGCTGCGGTAGGGGGCGGTCGGCATCGTGGTGCTGAGCACCGCGCGGGCCCGAACATGCGAGGTCGGGATCCGGTATCCACTGGTTGCGAGCTGCGCGCCTTTGACCAACGGCACGTAGGATGCGCTGTGGGCGCCAACGTCGCTCAGGTTGTCCGTTCGTAGCGCGAGGAACTTTCCCTCGGCGTCGAGCGCAAGCTCAATGCCGACTGCAAGATCGCGCCCCATGTAATCGCTGGCAAATGACTCATGTCGCTCGCAGGTCCATTTGACCGGCCGACCGATGCGCTTTGAAGCCCACACGACCAGCGCAAATTCGGGATAGAAGCCATTCCGAGTGCCGAAATTGCCGCCGATGTCGCGGGCAATAACGCGGACTTCCGCTTCCGAGATACCGAGAATGCCGGCAAGCTCGCGTTTCTGCCGCACTACCCCGCC
>Ga0187784_10001351_pt1 | contig 19319 bp, 20 predicted proteins | sample 1015_SJ02_MP15_2_FD_132964 | JGI IMG/M metagenome (GOLD analysis project Ga0187784, IMG submission 132964) | Tropical peat soil microbial communities from peatlands in Department of Meta, Colombia - 1015_SJ02_MP15_20_MG | ecosystem: Environmental > Terrestrial > Soil > Wetlands > Peat | place...
ACCTTCCCCGCATCGTTTTTCGGCAGTGCCTCCCAGATCACGACCTGCTCGGGGACCTTGAAGGTGGCCACCCCCGAGGCGTCGAGAAAGGAGCGCAGGCTCGAGACCCCCGGGCCCGGCAGCTTTCTCGGCACGATCACCGCGCACGCTCGCTCGCCGGTCTTCGGATCGGGCAGGCCGACGATGGCGATCTCCGCGATGTCGGGATGGCCGATCAGAATGTCCTCGATCTCCTTGGGCGATATGTTCTCACCCTGTCGAATGATGATGTCCTTGGCGCGGCCCGTCACGACGAGGTAGGCCCCATCCACCCAGCGCCCGAGGTCTCCCGTTCGAAAATACCCCTGCGCATCGAAGGCATCGGCCTCATCCTCCGGATGCAGATACCCGATCAGCATTTGCGGGCCTCGAGCGAGGATCTCGCCTTCGCCCGCGGGCGCGGCGTCGTGATCCATGAGCTTGATCTCGGCGAGGCCCGCGCGCCCGTCGGTGTCCGCGGCATGCGCGGCGTCCTCGCGCTGCGTCACACCGACGGTGGTCACAGGCACCTCGGTGGAGCCATACACCCGCGTCACCACGGCCCGCTCGAAGTAGGCCGCCGCTTCCCTGATCAGCGAGGGCGGAACGGATGCGCCGCCGCACACGAAGAGCTTGAGGCTCGGCAGCCGCGTCGCCGCGCGGCGCGCGGCGGCAAGGAGCTGCTCGAGGAAGGGCGTTGCGCCCGCCATGTGCGTACATCTCTCGGTCTCGATGAGCCTGACTGCCTCGTCCGCATCCCAGCGCTCCATGAGCACGGCGGTCGTCCCGAGGAGGAGCGGGCATTCGAACGCGTAGATCGAGCCGCCGATGTGCGCGATCGGCGAAGGGACCAGGAATTTGTCGCCCCGCTCGATCAGCCAATGCTCGCCGAGCTGCGAGATCAGCGCATGAATGGAGTTGTGGCTGTGGAGAACTCCTTTGGGACGCCCGGTCGTGCCGGAGGTGTAGAGCACCATTCTGAGCGCGTCCGCATCGAGCGTGGGCATCTCGGTCTCGGCCTCCGCCGGCTCGAACAGCGCATCCCACGGCGTGTGGCCGCCCGCATCGCCGCGCAGCACCACGACGACCGGCGGCCTCTCGAGCGCGCTCACGACGCGGCTCAGCATCGCCGCATAGTCATGATGACGGAAGGTCGAGGGCACGAAGATCAGCCGAGCTTGCGCGTCGCTCAAGATGAACTTCAGCTCGCGATCACGGAGCGAGGGCAGAATCGGATTTACCACCATGCCGGCGAGCGTTGCGGCGAGGTACAGAATGGCCGCTTCGTGCCAGTTGGGCAGCATGAAGGACACCACGCTACCCGCGGGTGCGCGAGCCCGCATCGCCTGCGCGAGCGCTCGGGAGCGCTCGCGCAGGGTGTCGCAGTCGATGCGGCGCTGGCCATCGACGAGGAGCCCTCGCTGCGGGGTCTCACGCGCGGCCTTGTTGAGCGCATCGGCGAGCGTTTCGCGGATCCAGAGACCGCGCGCATAGGCGCGCGCGGCACGCTCATCGTTCCAGCGGACCGATCGCCCGTCGATCTGCCGGCGTCCTCGAGAATCGATACAATGAGCCATGCCTTGGCATGATACCTGACGGGGACACGACGTGGAGGGAGCGACCCGCTACCACCCGAGCCCGGACCAGCTCGCCCTCGCGAACACGATCGAGGAGTCGGTCGCAGCGCTCCTTCCGCTCGCGCGGCTGCACTGCTCGCACGAAGAGAGCGATGAGAGCTGGTCGAGCCTCGAGGAGATCGGAATCTTCGCCATCACCGCGAGCGAGGAGGAGGGCGGGAGCGGCCTCGGTGCGGTCGAGGAGTCGCTGATCGCGATGGCGCTCGGCCGGCACCTCGTCGCCCCGGCGGTGACGGCGACGCTGGGAGCCGCACATGCAACGCTCGATCGCGGGGCGCCGGAGCTTCGGGGGCGGCGGATTGCGGCGGGATTCCGGCGCGGTGATCGGATCATCGTGGTGCAACAGGCCTGCGCCGAGTACGTGCTCGTGCGTGACTCCTCGGACTCGGGTCTGCACGCCATGAGCGCGGAGGCGCCTCGACCGATCGACAGCCGGCTGTGGCTCGCCGCACTCACCGACCATGCCGCGCTCGGCGAGCCACTCGCACGCTTCGACGCCTCAGCGCTCTTGCGGTTGCGCTTGATCGATGCGGCGATGCTCGCGGGGATCGCGCAAACCGCGCTCGACATGAGCGTCGCTTACGCGGGGATGCGCGAGCAGTTCGGCCGGCCGATCGGGAGCTTTCAGGCGATCAAGCATCACTGCGCGAACATGGCGATCGCCGCGCGCTGTGCCCGCGACCAGACGAGCTTTGCAGCGGTTGCCGTCGATGACGGGCGTGACGATGCCGCGCTTCAGGTCGAGTGCGCTTTCTGGGTGGCAGGGTCCGCCGCTCTCGAGAATGCGGGAAAGAATATCCAGATCCACGGTGGAATGGGTTTCAGCGATGAGGCGGATCCGCATCTCGTGCTCAAGCGTGCGCGGCTGCTGATCGCCGTCGCAGGCGGCCTCGAAGCCGCGAACCGGCGCGTCGCAGATGCGAAGGCGGCCTGGTGATGCGCAACGGCCTGGCGATACGCAACGGCGTGGTGATACGCAATGAGAAGTCAGGCAGGAGATGAAGGCGTGGCGGTAGAGCTAACGGAGGAAGTGGTTGCCAAGCTCGAAGCGCTGGCTATCCGGCGCGGAACCTATGCGCTCGAGCCGTTGAACCGGATCCAGAAGGTCATCGTGGCGCGCCTCACGGAGGCGGCCCGGGACATCCCCACGTTCCCTCTCTCGATCGACATCGTCGTCGATGCGCTGCTCGAGGCGAGGGCTCGGCTCAACGACGCCCATGCGGCGCGCATCTCCGTGAACGACCTGCTGATCAAAGCGTGCGCACTCGCGCTCACGGAGGTTCCGGCGGTCAACTCGAGCTACACGCCCTTGGGGTTCGTTCGGCAAGCACGCGGACATCGCGCTCGCCGTTGCGACCGACTCGGGTCTGATGACCCCGATCGTTTTCGCGGCCGAGGAGAAGGCCATCACTCAGATCGCAGTCGAGGCCCGCGACCTCGCCGACCGAGCCCGGGCTCAGCGACTCAAGGCGGACGAATACGTCGGGGGCACGTTCACCCTCTCGAATCTCGGCATGTACGGCATCACGAGCTTCGCCTCGATCATCAATCCGCCGCATGCCGCGATCCTGTCGATCGGCGCCGCGAAGCCGACCGTGATCGCCGACGCCGGCGAGATGCGCGCCGTCACATCGTTCAATGCGACGCTGACCTGCGATCACCGAGTGATCGACGGTGTCATCGGGGCAACCTGGTTGAATGCCTTGCGCCGTCTCCTCGAGCAGCCGGAGCCGTGGCTGAAGTGAATGCGTTGGCGAGCGGCCGGCCGGGAAACGGCTCGCTTTAATTACGCCATCCGCGGATCGAGCTTCCGGCATCGCAGCTCACGATCTCGCAGTCGATGAAGCGCGCCTCGTCGGAGGCGAGAAACAACGCGAGCGCCACGATGTCTTGGGGGGTCCCGTGAAGCTTGAGAAGCTGCGTGCCTTGTACGCGAGCGTAGGTCTCGGCGGACAACGCAGACCGGTTGGCGGGCGTTTCCATGAGTCCGGGTGCAATCGCATTGACCCGGATGCCGTCGGCGGCAAAGACGTGCGCCATGCCGTAGGTGATGGAGTTGAGCGCGGCCTTCGTGACGCCGTAGGCCGTGGCAGGCACGAAGCTCGCCATGGAGGACTGGTTCAGGATGACTCCCTTGGCGGCCGCGAGCGCCGGGCGAATGGAGCGCGCGAGAATGAGCGGCGCGATCGTGTTGATGGCGAGAAACCGGAGCCACTTCTCCTGGCTCAATTGCTCGAAGGCATGCGTGATCTCGCCGTAGGCGATGCCGGCGTTGTTGTATAGCACATCGATCCGCGGGTGCATTCTCAAGATCTCGGCGCCGAATGCTTCGATCTCGCGCTCGGCGGCAAGATCGACCCGATGCGTCGAGCTCGTGGCGCCCTCCTTGCCCGCGAGGGCGGCCGTCTCGCGCATCCCCGATTCATCGACGTCCGTGAGGATGAGGCGGGCGCCTTCCCTCGCAAAGCCGAGCGCGAGAGCGCGTCCCAATCCACCGCCGGCTCCCGTGATCAGGACCAGCCGATCTGCAAAGCGCATCGCCACGACATCCGCTCCTCTTCGCTTTCAAAGATAGGCCAGCCGCAGCAGCATCTTCGCCACCGCGTCGGGCTCGGTGATCATGAGATCATGTCCGGTGTCGATGACCCAAAACCGTCCCTCGGACCGTGCCTCGAGCTCGGGGCGGTCGCGCCCCGGCAAGGTCGAGGCACAGACGATGTGGGTCTGAGGGATTTTGCGGATTGCGGCCTCGTTCTCGAGCCGGAGCGCTTGCTCGAAGCATTTCCACGGGTGAGGGGTGAGCTTGGGCTTCATCCACTCGAGCTGCTGCGGGTCCTTGACGCCGTAGTAGCCCAACGGGTCCGTTCCCGGAAACAGCACGAGCTCGACCCCGTCGATGACCCGACCCTGGGCACGCGCGGCCATCATGAAGGGCGCTGCGATGTCCACGAGCGATTGACCATTGCTCGGCGTCGCCGCATCCAGAAAGACGAGGTGGCCGATCCGATCGGCCGCACGATCGGCGACGCCGGTAATGACCATGCCGCCGTAGCTGTGACCGACCAGGATGACGTTCCTCAAGTCTTCGTATTCCAAGACCTTGACGATATCGGTGATGTGCAGGTCGAGATCGACGGCGGCGCTCAAGAGGTGCGAGCGCTCGCCGAGACCGGTCAGGGTCGGCGCGTACACCTCTTGGCCGTGCGCGCGCAGGATGCGTGCGAGGGGTTGGTAGCACCAGCCACCGTGCCCTCCGCCGTGCACCAGAACGTAAGGCGTCGTTTTCACGGTATCGGTCTGCGCTTCACTTCCGTCGCCCGCCCGCTCGGCAGCGCGCGCAGATGGCGCCCACGAGGCATGCGACTATTGCGCAAACGAGTACCCGCCGTTGACGGGGTAAGTCTGCCCGGTGATCCAGGACGCCGCGTTCGAGCACAGAAACAGTGCCATGTGCGCGACATCCTCGGGCTTACCGAAGCGGCGGATCACATAGCGCGACAGGCGTGCCTTGGTCTCCGCGCTCGCAAGAAACTGGGCCCTCGCCTCCTCGGCAAGGGGGGGCTCCAAGGTCGAGAGCGAAATCGCATTCGAGGTGATGCCGAACCGGCCCGCCTCCTTCGCAAGAGCGCGCACGAAGCCTGCGGCGCCCGCTTTGGCCGCCGAGTACGCCACCAAGCCCGACTCACCCACACGGCCGGCATCCGAGACGATCGTCACGATCCGACCGGTGCCTCGCTTGATCATTCCCGGGAGCGCCACGTGACAGCAATTCATGACGCCCGCAAGGTTGGTGCGAAAGTACCGATCCCAGTCCTTGGGCTCGCTCTCCCAAAAAGGTGGAGAGAGCCCCATGGTGGCGCCCGGGCCTGCGTTGCCGGCATTGTTGACGAGGAGGGTGATCGAGCCGAGCGAGCCTTCCACGGCGCGCATGGCGCGCTCGACGGCGGCATGATCGCCGACATCCGCCGTCGCAGCCACCGCCCGAACGCCGAGCGCCTCGATGTCTGCAACCACGGCCTCGGCGCGCTCAGCCACGAAATCGTTCACCGCCACACCGCCGGCATTGTGCCGGGCGAGGGCCCGCGCAATCGCTCGCCCCGCTCCCTGGCCCGCGCCCGTGACGAAGGCGATCTGGCCACCGAGATCCAACGGATCCTCGCCCATCATGCCGGCGCGACGACTCTCACTTGACCGCTCGCGCGTACATGCGCTTGCGCACGGCGGGGTCGATCGGAGCGGCGCCTGCCTCGAGCTGCACGCGAAACGTCTTGAACGCCATCGAGACCACCTCGTAACAACCGACGGTGAACACCAGATCGAGGAGCTGCTCGGTACTGAAGTGAGAGCAGAGTCGGTCGTAGGTTGCATCCTTGATAAAGGCATCGGCGTGCAACTCGTCGACCGCGCGGATCACCTCGGCGTCGAGCGGATCCCACCCCGGAGCATCCGGCCCGAGCTGCACGCGCGCGAGCTCCGCCTCGCTCAGGCCCGCCCGAGCGCCGAGCACGAGGTGATGAGCGAATTCGTACTCGGAACACCGCAGCCAGCCGATTCGCAGGATCACGAGCTCGCTCACGCGCCTGGGCAGCGTACTGGCGATCGAGATGTGGTTGTTGAACGTGAGGAATGCCTTCGCCAGCGGCGGATGACGCAGCATCGCGCCGAGTCCGTTCATGCCGCGAGCCTCGCCGATCTGATAGCGCGACAGCACGAAGTCGCGGCCGCTCGGAAAGGCGCTCACCGCCTCGAGCACGGCGCCTTCCCAGTCCGGAGGCAGGACCGGGGCGATCCGGGGCGTCGATTCGTCGCTCATGCGGCCGCCCGCAGATAGCGATCGAGCTCTTGATGCATGTTGAGAATGATCTTCTCCTGATCCGCGGCGAGCCAGGTGTGCTCGAGCCCGTGCGCGTGCAGTCCTTTCTGGATGCGCGGGATGTTGCCGAGATCCTGGCGCGGAATGAGCAGCAGCTGCTCGGGATCCTGCAGGTCCGTCACGTGCTCCACCAGGGGTCGCTGCGGCTTGTCCGCGGCGGGAAGCGTGCGGGTGGACAGGATCTCGAACGTGCAGCTGTCGGGGTCGAATCCGTTGGGCCGCACGCGATAGATCATCGCGTTCCCGGCCTGCGGCAAGATCATGAGGTTCGGGAAGACGAAGATCTCACCGCCCCACATGCCCAGAATCTCAGGCGCCAGCTTGGGCATCGGGCGCGCGCGAGCCGCGGCATCCGCGTACAGCGCCTTCACATACTCCCCGCCCAAGCTCGATCCTGCGGGGACGGGCTTGCCGCGCAGTGACAGCAAAATCTCGATGTCCTCCTTGAGCACCATGGCATCCATGCCATCGACGAGCAATTTCAGCCGCGCCGCCATCGCCTCGAGCGGATCACCCTGCAACTCGTTGACATGGCCCGCCATCGGCGTCTTCTTGCCGCCGTAGAAGCAGCCGTGCCCGTGCGGGAAGACGTCGTAGGAGACGTAGCGATGAGTGAACTCGGCATCCTCGCGCTTGCCCCGGACGACTTCCGATCCGCCTTTTTCCAGCTGCGGATGCGTCATGGGGACATGGAAGGCCTCGAAGAACGCTTCTTGCGCCACTTTCCAGTTGGCCGGCACGGGAATCGATTTCCACCAATAGTGATGCATCTCGGCGATCGCCAGATCCTCGATCACGCGGCGCACCGGCGCGATGAACTCGTCGAAGGGCTCTGCCTTGGGGTCCATGTTGATGAACACGAAGCCCGCAAATAAGGCGACCCTGACCTCCTTCAAAGCGACATCGCTATCGCGCAGTTGACCGTTCTTGAACTCCTGGCGCTCGAGCACGAACTGACTCTCGCCGGCGAGATTCCAGCGCCAGCCATGGAACGGGCAGATGATCCGGCAACTCGTGAACGTGCCCGTGCCCTTGCCGAGCGCGGTGCCTCGATGCGGACAGGCGTTGTAGTAGGCCTTGACGGTATTGCCGTCCACCCTCACCACCAGAATCGACTGGTCACCGATCTCGTAGACGGTGTAATTCCCGACCTCCGGGATTTCGTCGAGCCGCGCCGCCGCCTGCCAGACGCGACTCCAGAGCTTCTCGTGCTCGAGACGCGTGAAACGAGGGTCAATGTAGCGGCCCGTGCTGATGCCGTGGGGCAAGGTATTCCAACTCGGCGGCCACTCGGTTCGGCTGCTTCCGATCGAACTCTTGCGGGCCGCTCGACGAGATAGTTCGTTCATAAGATCTCCGGTATCAGGGCGCCGTGCGATCAGCTCTCGCATCCATTCTAGGGGGCGGCACGGCGGCGAATCCACCGCGCAAGGGATACCCCGGATGACGCAACTTGGCTGCGCTGCGAGAGCCGCTTACTATGCTAGCTTAGTATAGTAATGAGCGCCGGCATAGGGCAAAGTCCCGCAGGGATCCGCGCAGGCAAGGGGGCGAGCGGCCATGACGGTGGATGAGATGATCGCTCGTGAGTCGATTCGCCGGACCATGGCGAGCTACACCATGGCGGGGGATCGGCTGCGTGTCGATGATTTCATCGCCGTATTCACGGACGATGCGGTGCTCGAGTCGGACGGCGTGCCCGAGTCGGACGCCTTCCGTTACGAAGGCCGGCAGGCGATCCGGGACTGGATGGATCGCTGGCGTCGGTCCGCGAGCGCGGCGCAGCGTGCCGCGGGTTCGGCCGCGCTGCGTGCCGCGCAACAGCGCAGTGCGCCAGCGGACCGTGCGACCTTCGTCCGGCATCACCTCTCGACCTCGCAGATTGAGTTCAGCGGCCCGGACACCGCCCAGGCGCGCACCTATTGGGTAGCCTACACGGACATCGGTCCCGATCATTGTGGCTACTACCTCGACGAATTTCGTAAGAGCGGCGGGCAATGGCTCATCGCGCATCGCAGGGTGCGCCTCGACTGGCGCTCGCCACGGAGTCTGTTCAAGACGGCGATTGCCGGCTCGAGATGAGTCGGCGAGCGAGAGAGGCATGTCTCGAGGAGCGGGGGCCGTGCTCGATGATTTTGGGGGACTGATCGACTGGCCCCGGCTGAACGCGTGGCTCGATAGCCACGATGCCCCGGGCTCGGGACCGGTGACGGCCGCGCGCAAGCTCGCGGGCGGGGTGCAGAACAACGTGCTCTTGCTCGAGCGCGGCGGCGAGTCCTTCGTGTTGCGCCGACCCGGCAAGCACCTGCGCGCGAACAGCAACGAGACGATGCTGCGCGAGGCGCGCGTCCTCAAGGCCCTCGCGGGAAGCGCCGTGCCGCATCCCGATCTGTACGCGCTGTGCGACGATCCGTCGATCATCGGCGCCTGCTTTTACCTGATGGCGCCGCTCGAAGGGTTCGCGCCGAGCGGCCCGCTGCCGGGCGAGTACGCCACCGCGGCGATGTGGCGCCGCAGGATGGGCGAGGAGCTGGTGCGCGCGGCGGCGGCACTCGCCGCCCTGGAGCCGAAGGCCGTGGGACTCGAAGGGCTGGGGAAGCCCGATGACTGGCACGAGCGGCAGGTCGGCCGCTGGCGCTCGCAACTCGAGGGTTATCGCTCGATCCCGACCTATGACAGCGGCGGCCTCCCGCACGTCGAGGAGGTCGGTGGGTGGCTGTCGGATCAGCTTCCACGCGATCGTCGCATCGGCATCATCCACGGCGACTTGCAGTTCGCCAACGTGCTCTTCTCGCACCATTCGCCGCGAATCACCGGCGTCGTGGACTGGGAGCTCGCGACGCTGGGCGATCCGCTCCTCGATCTCGGCTGGATCCTCGGTAGCTGGTGGGAGGAGGGCGATCCCGAAGGCAAGCGGCCGCTGGTCTCGCCGTGGGAGGATTTCCTGTCGCGCGCCGATCTCGTTCGCCTGTATGGCGAGCTGACCGGACGAGCGATGGATGATTTGCCCTGGTATTTCGCCCTCGCCTGTTACAAGCTCGCTTGTCTTCTCGAAGGCACCTACGCTCGTTCCAAAGCCGGCCAGCTGCCGGCCGAGGTCGGCGAGCAGATTCGTGCCTATGCAATCTGGCAAATGCGCAAGGCGAGGCAGATCATTTCGAGCTGATCGGCTCTCGAGGTCCCGCCATCCACGATTGCGGCTGGGATTCGACAATCGTTGTGACCGGCCGATGCCTGCGAGGAGACTAGACTAGAGCCTCGAGGTGGGTGCGAAACGCAACGGCGGCATCGATCCTCCAGCGCACTACAAGGGGGAATATGGCCAAGGGACTTTTCGATCTGAGCGGCAAGGTGGCGATCGTGACCGGCGGCAACAGCGGTCTTGGCCTGGGATTCGCTCGCGGCATCGCCAAGTGTGGCGGAAGCGTCGCGATCTGGGGCCGCTCGGCGGAGAAGAACGCGGCCGCGAAGGCAGAGCTCGAGAGCTTCGGCGGGCGCGTGCAAGCACGGCAGGTGGACGTGTCCGCCGAGAGCGAAGTGCTCGCCGGCTACGAGGCACTCATACGGGAATTCGGCCGTGTGGACTGCGTGATCGCCAACGCCGGTCTGCCGCCGCCTCGCTCCAATTCCATTTTCGACCTCTCGACCGAGGATTATCACGCGTTCCTCGCGGTCAGCATGCACGGCGCTTTCTACACGCTGCGAGAGGGCGCGCGTCTGATGGTCAAGCGCGCACAAGCAGGCGAGCCCGGGGGATCGCTCGTGTTTTGCGGCAGTCTATCGATGTTCGCGGGCCTCCCCGGCAAGGGCCATTACGCCGCGGCCAAGGCAGGAATCGGGGCGATGATCCGATCGATGGCCGTCGAGTTCGGCAAGTACGGTATCCGCGCCAACACCATTGCACCGGGGTACATCAAGACCGGCATGACGGGCGAGAACAGCGAGCTCAACCCGGTAGACAAGTACTTCGCCGCGCTGACCCCCATTCCCCGGCCGGGGTACCCTGCCGATTTCGAGGCCGTGGCGGCGTACCTCGCGAGCGATGCGTCCTCATTCCATAGCGGTGATACGCTCGTGATCGACGGGGCCTTTCTGGTCAACCTCTGATTCGGGGCAGCCTTCGACGCAGGAGCAAGCAGCATGGGTCGCGTTCTCAACATTCACGGCGTCGACGATGTCCGGCTCGATCCGATCGATCCGCCCCGTCCGGGAGGCTCCGATGTCGTCGTCAAGGTGAAGGCTTGCGGGGTATGCGGAAGCGATCTCACGTACATCAAGATCGGCGGCATCCACCGCCCGCCGGGCGGTGTGACGCCGATCGGCCATGAGGCCGCGGGCGAGGTGATCGCCGTCGGCGAGCGAGTGAGGGATGTTGCCCTCGGGCAGCGCGTGATCATCAACCCCATGAACACACCCAGCTACATCGGGAGCGGCGGGCCGGAAGGCGCGTTCACCGAGGAGCTACTCGTGCGGGAGGCGCGCGTGGGCGAGAGCCTGCTGCCGATCCCGGAAGGTCTCTCCTACGAGGTCGCGGCGCTGACGGAGCCGCTGTCGGTTGCATTGCATGGCGTCAACCGCGCCGAGGCCGAGCCGGGAGACAAGGTGGTCGTGTTCGGCTGTGGACCGATCGGGCTCGGCATGGTGCTCTGGCTCAAGGACCGTGGAGTCGACGACGTGGTGGCGCTCGATCTTGCGCCCGAGCGGTTGGAACGGGCGAAAGCGCTCGGTGCGCGCGCCGGCATCAATCCGGCACGGGAGGATGTGCGCGCGAGGCTGCGCGAGCTGCACGGCGGCACCCGCTTGTTCAGCCGCGAAGCCGTGGGGACGGATGCCTATATCGACGCGGCTGGCGCACCCAGCATCCTCTCCGACGTCGTGAGGATGGCGAAGCTCCATTCGCGCATGGTCGTGACGGCTGCCTACATGAGGCCGGTTCCGCTCGACCTGGGCGCCATGCTGACCACCGAGATGACGATCACCACCGCGGTCGGCTATCCCACCGAGATGCCGGAGGTCATTGCGGCGCTCCCGCGCCTGCGCGACAAAGTCCAGAGCCTGATCAGTCACCGATTTCCCTTCGACCGCGTCCTCGATGCGCTCGGAGTCGCGGGCACACCCGCCTCGGCTAAGGTGATGGTCAACTTCGAGGGCAGCGGCCTATGAGCACGCAGGACCGGCCGCAGGAGCCGCAGGACAGGAAGCCGCCCTTGGCGGATCTGGTCCTTGCCGGCGATCAGCAGAAAGAGGCGCAGGCGATCACCGATTTCATCTTCATGGCGAAGGACATCTCCAACGCCTACCTGGTGACCACCGCCGCAGGCGATGTGATGGTGAACACCGGTTTCATGGACAATGCGCAGCGCACCAAGAGCCTGCTCGATCCGCATCGCACCGGGCCGCTGCGCACCATCATTCTCACGCAGGCGCATGCCGACCACTATGGCGGCGTCCCGACGATGCGCGAGGCAGAGACGAAAGTCATCGGCGAGCGACGCTTCGTCGATACCTGGCGCTATTTCAACGACCTCGCGCCGTATCTCGCGCGCCGCTCGCGCAAGCTCTGGGGCACGACGATCAAGCGGGCCGCGAATCCGCCGCTGCCGCCCGAGGTGGTGCCGGACATCAGCGTCGATCGGCGCTATGAGTTCGATCTCGGCGGCCGGCGTTTCGAGCTGATCTCGACACCCGGCGGTGAGACGCTGTGCTCCCTCGCGCTCTGGATGCCCCGGGAGCGCGTGGTGTTCACCGGCAACCTCTTCGGTCCGGTGTTTCTGTCGATGCCAAACCTCTGTACCGTACGCGGCGACAAGCCGCGCTCGGTCTTGCGCTACCTGAGCTCGCTCGACACGGTGCGCAAGCTCGGCGCGGAGCTCCTCATCACCGGTCACGGCGAGCCCATTCGCGGCGCGGCGAGGATCCGGGCTGATCTCGACCAGATGCATGCGGCCGTCTCGTACGTGAACGATGCGACGATTGCGGGCATGAACGCGGGCAAGGACGTGCACACCCTCATGCGTGAGATCCAATTGCCCGCCGAGCTGAAGATCGGCGAGTTTCACGGCAAGGTGTCCTGGGACGTGCGCGCGATCTGGGAAGAGTATTCGAGCTGGTTTCATTACGACTCCACGGCCTCGTTGTACGGCGTGCCGCGATCGAGCATCGACGCCGATCTCGCCGAGCTCGCGGGCGGTGCGGGCGCGCTCGCCGATCGTGCCCGGAAAAAGTTGCACGAGGGGCGGCCGCTCGAGGCCATCCACCTGCTCGATATCGCGCTCGGAGCCGATGCGTCTCATCGCGGCGCCTTGGCAGTGAAGAAGGAGACGCTCGAGCGCCTGCTCCGCGAGTCGGGTGGAACCAACTTGAGCGAAACCATGTGGCTCAGGTCCGAGATCGCGCAAGTCGAGACCGCGCTGGCGAAAGCCTGAGGAGGCTTCAGGGCGTGAGCGGGACCGAGCTCAGCGGAAAGGTCGCCCTCATCACGGGTGGAAGCCGGGGGCTGGGACTTGCCATCACCCGCGGGCTCGCCCGTGCCGGCGCGACCGTCGCCGTCGCGAGTCGCAAGCCCGACGCGTGCACTGCCGTGGTCGAGGAGCTCGGTGCCGCCGGCGCCCGCGCCTCGTCCCACTCATTCGATGCCGGACGCTGGGAAGACTGCGATCGGCTGTACGCGGAGGTGACGGAGCGGTGGGGCGATGCTCACATCCTCGTCAACAACGTCGGCATGTCACCCGTTGCGCCGTCCTCGCTGGAGACCAGTCAGGAGCTCTTCGATAAGATCATCGCCGTCAACTTGAGGGCCGCTTTTCGCCTGTGCGCGCTCTTCGGTGCCCACATGCAACGCTCGGGCGGCGGCTCCATCGTCAATATCTCATCGAGCGGCTCGCTTCGACCCCAGCCGAGCTTTGCGCCCTATGCCGCCGCCAAGGCGGGCCTGAATGTGCTCACCCGCACATTCGCGAAGGAGTACGGACCCAAGGTGCGGGTCAATACGGTCATGCCGGGACCCTTCCACACCGATGCAACCAAGGCATGGTCCAGGTCCGAGGAGTTCGCGCGCCATGCCGAGAGCGCTCTGCCCTTGCAACGTGCGGGCGAGCCGCCCGAGATCGTGGGGGCGGTGCTCTACCTCGCGAGCGATCGGGCATCCTTCACCACCGGCGCGTGCCTCACGGTCGACGGAGGGCACAGCATCGCCTGAGGCGGTGGCGGGACGGACTTTAGGTGAACTGCGCGAGGAGACAGACATGAGTGGCAGATTGGCCGGTAAAGTGGCCCTGGTCACGGGCGCATCTTCCGGGATTGGTGAGGCGGCGGCGCTCGCTCTGGCGCGCGAGGGTGCGAGGGTCGCCGTCTGCGGACGCCGCAAAGGTCGGCTCGACGATCTCGTGAGGCGCATTCGCTCAGCCGGCGGCGAGGGGCTCGCGCTCCCCGGCGATGTGTCGGTCGAAGCCGAGGCGATCGAGTCCGTCGAGGACACCGTGGCGCAGCTCGGCCGGATCGACATTCTCATCAATTCCGCGGGCGTCAACGAAGCGGGAGGTATCGAGTCGCTGCCGCTCGAGCTGTGGCGCAAGGTGATCGACATCAACCTCTGGGGCACGATCTACACCTGCAAGGCGGCGTTTGCGTACATGAAGGCACAGGGGTCGGGTGATATCGTCAACATCTCGTCGACCGCGGGGCGCCGCTCTGGCTGCAAGTTCGCGTCCTATTCGACCAGCAAGTTCGGTGTCACCGGCTTCACCGAATCGCTGCGCCAGGAAGGCGGCACGGCGGGCATCCGGGTTGCCATCGTGGAGCCCGGAGCGACCGCGACCGACATCGCGGACAGCATCTCCGATCCGACGGCGCGCCAAGCCATCCATGAGCATACGCATAAAGAGGGAGCGATGGAGACCTCCGACATCGTCGATGCGATCATGCTGATCGTTACCCTGCCACGCCGCGCGAACGTCACGCGCATTCTGATCCAGCCGACCATCGACGTCGCGCCCATGCCGTGAGAGGGAAGGGGAGAGTCGGGCGTCGAGGGGCGATCAGACGCGGTAGGGCGATCAGAGATCCGCGTCCTCACAGTGCCCGATTGCGGCAAAGCGGCCGGCGAAAGCATGATCGAGCACACGGCTACGCTCGGGATCAGGCGAAAGAGAGTCATGTAGCTGTCCCCGATTCATTGTTGTAGTCACCGCGCGTCCACCCGCGCGCCGATCGGGGCTTCTCTGCCTTCTCAGTCCTTGCGAGCGAACACGGACTTGCCCATAAACCAAGTCTCGAGCACCCGCGTGCTCTCGATGTCTTCCACACGACCCGAGTCGGCGAGTGCGAGAATATCTCGATCCAAGACGGTAAAATCGGCCGATTTCCCGCGCTCGAGTGAACCGCTCTCCGGTGCGAATGCCCGCATCCTGTCAGCTCCCGAACGCGAGCTGATGCTGCGAGAAGATAGCGTCGACCGCACCGACGAAGCTCTCGCAGTCCTCGGCCGTAGTCGGCAGGGACAGTGCGAGATAGCCTCGGCGCGAGAAGTAGTATCCGCGGTTCAGTGCCTCGAGATGGAGCAAGGTCTCCGCGGCGCGCTGCGCGCGCTGGCCTTCGGGGGTCTTGCGATCCGCATCGGCCGCGCAGCGGATCCGCCCGTCGCAGAAGTGCCATCCGATGAGCGAGCCGCAGCCGCTCGCCTGGAAGGAAATCACGCGAGCGCCCGAGATCTCATTCAGGATTGTCCAAAACCGGCGCCGTCCGATAAAGCAGCTGCCCTTCATGAATAAGCCCGCCTAGGGGCAGAAGGCCTCGAGTCGATCCGCGACCACGGCCATGTCGGTGGGGTCGGAGCTGCGATCGTCGTCCGATCTCGCCTTCGCCAGCCGGATTGCCGTCACCCCTTGCGGGAACAAGGCCACGAGATTGCCGCCCCACCCTTCCATTACCGGATAGAGTATCTGACAGCGGCCGTCCGACTGGAACACGTTCATCCAGAAGGCGTGGTAGTAAAAGGTTTCGCCGAAGCGTCTCTTCACGCCGGTGGGAAAGCCGAGCGGCCCCCGCGCGTGCAACAGCTCGCGAATGCGCGGCGCGTAGAGAATCTGATTGTCTCCATGGCGCCCCTCGCTCTGATACAGCCGCGCAATCCTCACCATGTCGCCAACGGTCGGATAGTAGCCATACGCCATCAAGGGTTGCCCGGGTGCTCCGTTCGCCTCGATGGTGCGATTGGTGGGCGCATAGTGAATTCCGATGGGCTCATACACCTCCCGCTCGAGCATCGACCACAGGCTCGCCGCCGACCCCTCCTTTGCCTTCAGGTAGCGGTCCATGGCCACGCCCAGCACGAACATGTCCTGATCGCGGTACCGGGCGACCTTGCCGGGCCCCCAGGGGTGAGCCCGAGCGGTCTCGAGGAGCGCGCGGACCTTGGCCGATTCCGAGCGAGCCGCATACCAGACGTCGTACGTGGGGTCCAGGTAACCGTCGCTCACGTCGTTGGGGTTCCACCGGTTGCTGCCGTTGCCGACGCCGGTCGCCATATTGATCGCGTCCTCGAACCGGACTTCCCGCCACGCGGGGTAGGATCTGGCTTCCGTGACATAGTCCGCGATTCGCGCATCGAAGACTTGGGGACCGAATTTCTGCGCGAGCCGCAGGAGCGCGGATGCGTTGGTGAGCGCCTTGGTCGCGGACCACACACCGAAGCGCGCGCGATCGCACCACGGGAGCTCGCCGGCTGGGGTCGGGCAGGATTTCAAATAGAACGTTCCCTGGTAATCAAGCCCTGCGAGCACGCGATCGCTCGAGCTCAAGGTCTCGTCGAAGCCCGCGAGACGGTCCGCACCGACCCGAGCCGCGAGCTCCGCCCAGCGGTGCATCGGAACCTGGTCGGCTAGCGATTGCTCATACGCTCGGGTGAGTCGTTCGAGATCGGGAAGCGCGCCCTTGCGTAAGGCCGCGGGCACGACGCCGCTCGCCGTGAAATAGTCGCTCACGTAGTAGGGCGAGGTTTGCTGCACGATCTGAAAGCGCAGGCTCGATACGCTTCCACCTCGATAGGCGAATGTCGCGACGCCGTTGTGCGTCTCGCCTTCCAAGGAATTCACCAGCGCGAAGGGAAACGCCGCGCGTGACCACGAGCCATCGCCGACCTCCGCCCAGACCCGCCCCGGCTGCACGATGAGATCCCAGAAGCTGCGGCCGCGATCGACCGAGCCACAGCGGATGAGGTCCTGATTCGCCGGAACCAAATCGCCGCCGACCGTGAAGAATGCGACCTCGACAGCAGGAAAGAGCGTCGTGTCCTTGCCGAGCACGCGCTCGGCCTTGAGCGTGGCGGGCGAGGTCCGCATCTTCGTTTCGGTCAATTGCAGCGAGCCCACGAAGGGCTCATGTGCCGGAGCCGCATTTTCACCGGGCTCGAAAGCAGCGTTCGGCATCAGGTCGCCCGCATAGTGAGTCGCGCGCAGATCATCCAGGGACAGGCGGGCGGGCGTACCGGTCGGCGCGCCCGGCGCCTCCCGTACGGCCAGCCCGGCCCAAAGGCCGAGGGCTATCCCTGCGATTCGACGCCAAGTGCTGATTCGAATGTCCCCTATCTCGTCTCGCGCGCGGGGGCGCGGAGCGCGTTGTCGTTGGAACCCGCACGCAATGATCGATCGTCCCCGAGGTCCAGGAGAGCGGTCCAAACCGGGTGCTACGCGTCGAACAGGCGGCGCACGGCGGGCCGATCGATCTTCAATGACGGCGTCTGAGGCATCGCCTCGACGATGCGCCACGCCACGGGAATATGCGTGGCGTAGAGGAGCTTGCGCAAATGCGCTTCGAGCGCCGCGATCTCGGGTCGAGCGGCGCCGGGCTTGAATTGAATGACCGCCGCCGGCACCTGTCCGAGCCGCTGATCCTCCAAGCCCACTACCGCAGCCGCCGAGATCGCCTCGTGTGTAAGGAGCGCTCGCTCGATAGTCTCGGGCAGGAGCTTGAAGCCGCCGCGCATGATCGCGCCGTCGGCGCGACCGCGGTGAAACACAAAGCCGTCCTCATCGATCACGGCGATATCGGAGGTTCGAATCCACTCTCGGCCGATGCGTGGGGAGATCACCTCGAGAATTCCTTCCTTCCCCGGCGGCAGCACCGCGCCCGTGTCGGCATCGACCACGCGCAGCTGCGCTCCGCCGATGGCGCACCCGACGCTGCCGAACTTCTGCCTGCCCCACTCGGCGTGCAGATCCGCGGTCATCGCCGTGACGGGACCTGCGAATTCGGTGGCACCGTACGACAGCAAGATCGGGATCCCGTAGCGCTCCTCGAAGGCCCGATGCACCGTGGGATCGAGCGGTGCGGCGCCCGTGCCGATGCTCTTGATCGAGGCGAGGTCCTCGGGCGCAATGTCGGCCTCGAGTACCATCTGCACGCCCGCCGGCGGCAGCCCGCTCACCTGCGGCCGATAGCGCAGCACGTGCTCATGCCAGGCGGCCACGGTGAAGCGCTCGAGAAGCACGGCGCGCTGCCCCTTCAGCAACACCGGAAGAGTGGTATAGACCCCCGAGATGTTGCCCAAGGGCATGAAAAGGAGAAACGGCGGCAATTCCGCGGCCGAACCGCTGGCGGCAAACCCCGCGCTCGAGGTCGGCAAGCTCGCTCCGATGAAATGCTTGGCGATTAAGTCAAACGGAATGGCGAAGCGTTTCGGCGGGCCGGTCGTGCCGCTCGTCAAGAGCTCGATTTGCGCAGGAGACCGCGCCGGCGGCGGGGTACCGCGGCGTGTGCGCTCGAGTCGCGATCGCTCGAGTCCCGGGAGCGCCGCCGCATCCATCTCCGAGAGCGAGATCGCTGCAGTGCCCTGCGCGCGCAGCGCCGAGACGAGCTCCTCGGTGTAGTCTTCGGCGGCCGCGACGAGCACGGCCGGCTCGATCCGCTCTACTTCGTGCGCGAGCGCGGCGACCGATTGAAAGGCATACAACATGCGAACCGTGAGGCCCTGAGCGATCATGCCGAGGAGCGCGGCGACCGCGGACGGACGGTTGCGAGGCACGAAGGCAATCGGGATTCGCGGATCCGCGCCGCTCGCCTCGATCAACCCCGCGAGGCGAGCGGCCACGTGGCGCATTTCCCCCCAGCTGCGCCATCGGCGCTGAAACTCGATCGCCGGCTGGGCGGCCGGTCGATCGAGCGCCTGGGCGGTCAAGTGTTCGAGGCTCGTCATCTCGAGCGGTTCTCCAGGGTTGCAACGTCGCGAAAGCTCGATGCTAGAGCAATCGTGCGCCATTCGTGCGCCGTTTCACACGTTTGTGCTTGACATCGGCAAAATACTAAGCTAGCTTAGTAATTAGTTAGGCGAGTTTTTTAAGGAGATCATCGTGAAGAGCTCATGGATCTTAGGTGTGGCGTTCGCGCTGGCGGGCTTGTCTGCTGCAGCGCATGATCTGTCGGCGAGCGCCGATGCGGCGGGATCATCGCTCGCCACGAAAGGTAAAATGCTGATCACCTCCAATGGAGCGCGTCTCGGTCAGGTCTATCGTGTCGGTGCCGACGGATCGGCACAGATGATCATCGATGGCAGGCTCATCAGCGTCCCGGCATCGACGCTGTCGAACGTGGATGGCAGGCTCACGACGCGCCTCAGCAAGAGTGAGGTCTTGGCGCTTCACTGAGCCCAGTGTCCTGAATCAGAAATTCGCCGGCATTCGAACGCCGCGGCACCCCGCCCGCTGCGTTGCTCCTCCCTTGAATACACTAAAGTATTCGCGGTCGTCGCGCCTTGCGGTCGGGCCGCGGCGGCGCTCTCGGTGCACGGCGAATTTCTG
>Ga0187784_10001352_pt1 | contig 19312 bp, 16 predicted proteins | sample 1015_SJ02_MP15_2_FD_132964 | JGI IMG/M metagenome (GOLD analysis project Ga0187784, IMG submission 132964) | Tropical peat soil microbial communities from peatlands in Department of Meta, Colombia - 1015_SJ02_MP15_20_MG | ecosystem: Environmental > Terrestrial > Soil > Wetlands > Peat | place...
ATGGGTTTCTATCGTCCCGCCACGCTGGTGAAAGATGCGCAGCGCCACGGGCTGAAGGTCCTGCCGGTGGATGTGACGAAGTCGGAATGGAACTGCACGCTGGAGGCAGTTTCCGGTTTCCGGTTTCCAGTTTCCAGTGAACTGATTCCTGGCCAACAACCAACGACGGACGACCAACGACCAAACTGGAAACCAGAAACCGGAAACTCGAAACTCGCTCTCCGACTCGGCCTGCGCTACGCCCGGGGATTGCGCGAGGAAGCGGCGCGCGCGCTGCTCCGCCAGCGCTATCTTGTTCCGTTCACTTCCATCCGCGATCTGGCGCATCGTGTGCCCGAATTGCGGAAAACAGAATGGAACACCCTGGCCGAGATTGGGGCCTTGAATGCAGTTTCCAGTTTCCAATTCCCAGTTTCTAGTAAGCAGGGGAAAGCAAGCTTGTTTTGTCATTCCGATCCGGAGCGGAGCGAAGGGGAGGAATCTGCTTTTCCCTGGAAACTGGTAACTGCAAACCGGAAATTCAATCGCCGCGATGCCCTCTGGCAAGTGGAACGCGCGGTGCGGCACGCGGGGCCTTTACTGGATGAACTTCCCGAGCCCGATTTCCCATCGCCGCTCCGTCCGATGAGCGCAGAAGAGCGCTTGGTAGCTGATTTTCGTGGCATGGGGTTGACGGTCGGCTCGCATCCCATGGCGTATCACCGCTCCCGCATGCACGCGCTGGGAGTGCGTCGAGCCAGCGAGTTAAGCCTTGTCCCCAACGGCCAGCACGTTCGCATCGCGGGATGCGTGATTGCCCGCCAGCGCCCCGGAACCGCCAAAGGATTTGTGTTTCTCAGCCTGGAAGACGAAACCGGCGTGGCCAATGCCATCCTCCGGCCCGAGGTGTTTGAGAAAAACCGCCTGCTGGTAAGTTCCGCGCAGTTTTTGCTGGTGGAGGGGATCCTGCAAAACCAGGACAACGTGATCTCGGTGCGGGCCGAGCATGTCGCCGCGCTGACCATTACCCGCGCCCCCACCACCTCGCACGATTTCTACTGAGACAATCGCCAAAGTGTGTTTACTGACCATGTTTCAATCTGATTAATTTCTTCTAATAGCCCTTCCCGTTTCTGGCCACACAGTTTATGATGGATTGATACGGGCACAATATTGGCAGGCCATGAAAATTTAGTCGGGCCTGTCGTGTACGCAAGTACTTATTACGCAGTTCATTCATAGGCCCAAATTACTGGAAGGAGTAGCCCAAATGGCAAAACCGAGAACCCCGCGCGGCAGCAAAGGCAACAATAAACCAGTGCTTATCGCGCCGGAAATTTCAACCGCGACGCAATCGCCGCCTACCTCGCCGGACGCGTCTTCCTTTATCGCAACTCAAATCGACTTGGAAGCTCAGATCCGTCAACGCGCCTATCAGTTGTATGAGGAGCGCGGCTGCACCCCTGGGCAGCAAGACGACGACTGGCTGCGAGCCGAACAGGAAATCCGCGCCCACCTCGGCCAGCACAACGCATAGTTTTCCTCGCGTAAGGGTACGAGGCGCTCGAGACTTTCTGCTTGCCAGCGCCTCGCAATGCCCTGCCTGATATCCGGTTGCTTGACAGGCTGGCAATGCCGAAGGGGCCGTTTTGCGGTTGCCAGCGTGCCCGCTTTCTGAAAAAATAGCGTCAGGCTTTCGATGGCACAGATAGGCAGTTTTGCCCTCCTCTTTGCATTGGCGTTGAGCGGGTATTCGTTTCTGGCCGGCATTGTTGCCCTCGTCCGCAAGGACGAAGGGGCTGAACGCCTTGGCGAAACTGCGCGCCGCGCCGGGATTGCTACGTTTGCCGTTGTGTTCCTGGCAGCGGTTGTGCTGGTAATCGCGGCCTTTGAGAACGACTTCTCCGTTGCTTACATCTTTCATCACAGCAACCGCGATTTGCCCGGGCCGTACAAGTTTGCCACTCTTTGGTCTGGTCAAGAAGGCTCGCTGCTGTTCTGGGCTTTGCTTCTTTCCGCTTATGGCCTCGTGTTGCGTGTCCGGCACAGGACCGACCCGCGGCTGTTCGCCTACGCCTCGGTCATTATCGCCGCGGTGCAGGTCTTCTTCCTCTTATTAGTGAATTTTTCCGCCCATCCTTTTGCCGTGATGCAAGGCAGCCTGCCTGAAGACGGCAACGGCCTGAATCCGCTCCTGCAGTATCCCGAGATGGTCATCCACCCGCCTATGCTTTATCTCGGATACGTCGGCTTCACCGTGCCCTTCGCTTTCGCGCTGGGTGCGCTGGCGATGAAGTATCCGGGCGAGAAGTGGATTCATATCACCCGCCGCTGGACGATGGTGACCTGGGGATTTCTGACTTGCGGCATCTTTCTCGGCGCGCATTGGGCCTATTCTGTTCTCGGCTGGGGCGGATACTGGGGGTGGGACCCGGTCGAAAACGCTTCCCTTATGCCTTGGCTCACCGGAACTGCGTTTTTGCATTCCGTCATGATGCAGGAAAAGCGCGGCATGCTGAAAACCTGGAACATGTGGCTGATCTTCGCCACCTTCGGGCTGTCGATCTTCGGAACGTTCCTCACCCGCAGCGGCGTGGTCAGCTCCGTGCATGCCTTCGCGCAATCCTCGATTGGCGACTGGTTTGTGGGTTTTCTGGCCTTGATTCTGGCCGTCTGCGTTTACTTCTACGTGAAGAACCGCTCCCACCTGCGCAGCGAGCATAAACTGGAATCGCTAGCCTCCCGCGAGTCGAGTTTCCTGTTCAACAACTTGCTGTTGTTACTGGCATGCTTCACGGTGCTGTGGGGAACGCTGTTTCCGGTGCTCTCCGAATGGGTGCAGGGTAACAAAGTTACAGTGGGTCCTCCGTTTTTCAACCGCGTCAACATTCCCGTCGCGCTGCTGCTCCTATTGCTGACGGCGCTCGGACCATTGCTGGCCTGGCGCAGAACTTCGGTGCAGAGCATCCATCGCAACTTCACCTGGCCGACTGTTGCAGCGCTCGCGGTGGGGCTGCTGCTGATCATTACACCATCAAGTTGGGGCGCGCCGTTTGGCATGCGCCCGTGGCATGACGCGTCGGCATTCTATTCGTTGGTGACCATTCTGCTCTCGGCGTTGGTGGCGTTCACCGTTGCCATGGAATTTGTCCGCGGCGGCCGGGTCATCAGCCGCCACACCGGCCAGGGCCTGCTCGGCTCAATGATCCACTTGGCGCACCGCAACACGCGGCGCTATGGCGGCTATATCGTTCACCTGGGCGTGGTCATCGTCATGATTGGCTTGGCCGGAGCCGCTTTCAATCAGGACAAGGAACGAGAAATGGGCTTCGGCGACAGCATGTCAATCGGACACTACACGCTAGTTTGCCGTTCCTATACGCAAGACGACAACCCGAACTACAGCAGCGAATGGGCCGTGATGGATGTGTTCAGAGGCGGCCGGCAGATCGGCACCCTCTACCCGGAACGGCGCTTTTACAAAGCCAGCCAGCAGACTTCGACCATCCCCCGCGTCCGCTCCACCGCGCAGGAGGATCTCTATTTGGTGTACGAAGGCCAGAACCAGGATACCGGCAGGCCCATCATTAAGGCGCATTTGAATCCTCTGGTCGGCTGGATCTGGATCGGCGTCTGGGTCATGATCGTGGGAACCATTGCGGCACTAATTCCCAATGCCGTGCCGTTGCGCGTCGCCGCGACAGCGCGCGTCGAGCCGATCCCGGCAGGGGCGGGCGATTGAAGCAGTCCGACATGAAGAGCCCCAGCACAGTCACGGCAAAGCGGGTCCTGCAGATGGGATTTCTTTTCGTGGCCATGGTTACACTGCTGGGCGCAGGCGAACAGTCGTCGCGCTTCGACGAGCTCGGCCACCGGCTGATGTGCGCCTGTGGATGCAATCAGATCCTGCTGGAATGTAACCACGTCGGCTGCTCCTATTCTGACCGCATGCGCGGCGAGCTCATGGCCGCGCTGGACCGTGGCGACAGCGACGACCTGGTTCTGCAGGCTTTCGTGCAGAAGTACGGCCCCACCGTTTTGGCTGCGCCCACCAAAACCGGATTTAATCGCATTGCTTGGGTCATGCCTTACCTGGCATTGCTGGCCGGGCTGATCGGCGTGGGCTACGTAGTGCGAATCTGGAGATCGCGGCCGCTGATCCGGCCCGCGGATGCCCCTGCTCCCGTGCACGGCGCCGAACTGGAGCACTTTCGCGACGTCGCCCGCAAGGAGACGGAATTATGACCATTGCAATCCTGGCCTGCGCCGTGATGACGCTCGGCTGCCTGTTTTATGTGTTTTCCATCCCAGCGCACCTTTATTTCGGCCCGCAGAAGACGCGCCTGGCCTACCTGCGCGAGCGCAAGGAAGTGGTTTACGAGAATCTGCGCGATTTGAATTTCGAGTATAAAGCCGGCAAATTCCCCGACGCGGATTACCAGTCGCTGAAAGCTTCTCTGGAAGAAGAAGCAGCCGCGGTTCTGGCGGAAATCGCACGGCTGGAGGAATTAGTCGCAGGCGCATTCGACAAGCCTAAAGGAGCAAGAGTTTGAGAGTGTCAACAAGCCGTCCCATACAGGATTGTCATGCTGAGCGAACCGGGGTCCCCGACAAGCCCGGCGTTGGCTTGGCGGGGTGGGGGAGCGAAGCATCTCTATTGCCGCCACGAAGTCCTCGGGCCATAGGGATTCCCTTCGGCGCGCTTCGCTTGCTCAGGGCAGGCTCTCGCTTCGCTCGGAATGACGAGGTCGATCCGCCTGCTATTGCTACCTTCCTTCTGTTCGCGATGTTCCTCACCTCCGCCCATGCCCAAACCTTGACCGGAACCGTCAAGAACGGCACCAGTAACCACCCCTCCGCCGGCGACGAAGTTGTGCTCATCACTCTTTCGCAGGGCATGGCGGAAACAGGCAGCACCAAAACCGACGGCCAAGGCAATTTCAAACTCAAGCTCGATAACACCAGTGCTCCGCATCTAGTCCGGGTGACTCATCAGAACGTGCCGTACTACCGCATGGTTCCTCCCGGGACCACTTCGGCAGATGTAGAGGTCTTCGATGCAGCCAAGAAGTTGGACGCCATCAGCGTGACTGCCGATGTGATGCGTTTGCAGGCAGAGGCCGGACAGATTCAGGGCATCCGGATTTTTGCTGTCAACAACACCTCCAGCCCGCCGCGCACCCAAATGAACGACGCTAACTTCGAGTTCTATTTGCCCGAGGGTGCGCAGATCGACCAGTCGATGGCCATGACCGCCAACGGCCAGCCCATCAGCTCTGACGCCATTCCGCAAAAAGAAAAGAACCGCTACGCCATTGCCTACCCGCTGCGGCCCGGCGAAACCCAGTTTCAGGTGGTGTATCACCAGCCCTACAGCGGCTCAGCCAGCATCGAGCCCAGGCTGCTCTACAACGCGCAGCATTTCGTGGTCCTGCTGCCCAAAAGCATGCAGTTCACCGCCAACCCCGGGGTGAAATACCAGGGAGCGGATGACCCTCGCCAGTCCGATGCCATCGTGGAGCTTGCGTCGAATGCCGGAGTCGGGCAGCCCTTAGGGTTCAAGATTTCCGGCACGGGCACATTGGCACAAGCCGACGAGAGCCAGGGCGCTCCGGGCCCGGCCGAGGGACAGGCCGAAAGCTCAGCCGCCGGCCGTGACGCCCGGCCTGGCGGCGGACTCGGCCCTCCCATCGATGCTCCCGACCCGCTGGAAAAGTACCGTTGGTTCATTCTCGGTGGCTTTGCCATTGTGCTGGGCGGAGGAGCTATTTTCGTGTACGAGCGCTCGCACACCGCGGCCACCGTACCTGACTTTGTTCCGTCCGATCCGGCCGCCGCCGCGCCAGCCTCCGCTTCAGCGCCTACCGCTCCGGGCCGGTCTCCGAGCATTCTGGAAGCCCTGAAGGAAGAGCTGTTCCAGCTTGAACTAGAACACAAGCAGGGGCGCATCCCGCAAGCCGAATACGAAAAAGCCAAAGCCGCGCTCGACCAGACTCTCGAGCGGGCGGTGAAGCGCGGCTCAGCCAAGGGGTAGAGAACGTAGCTGGCCAAGTCTCTACAGACAGGTTATGGCCTAAGCCCCTCGCTCGGCGATGGAGGACGAGCGTCCCCTCCGTTCGTCTCCACAAAGATTCCTGCTCAGTTCTACGAAGACGCTGCGACGAGCGGTCCGCTCACTCGCAGAAAACCTGCACCTTCCGTCCGTCGCCTTTTTGTATGTTGATGTTGGTGTTTTCAATAGCCTCCGCCCACTCTTTTTCATCGCCTGAGGCTAAGGCGGACAAATCGATCCCCAGGTCTGCCAATTTTTCCGCGACCCGCGGAGGAAGCACGGCCAGCAGCCTGCTCCCCGTGCGGGTGAAGGAAAGTGGCATGCGAATATTGACTTGATCCTGACCGGGTTTGTCGACGATGATTCGCAAGAATCGCGGCTTTTTGCTCTCGGGTGATTCCTCCCGTTTTTCGGCGGGAGGGGTGTGGCTTGACGCCGAGGCCGTCAGTTTCTCGAGCAACTTCTCAGCCTGGTCGGCGTTGATCTTTCCTTCGGCCAGCATCTCCAGTACTTTTCTGCTTTCTTCGGACATGGTTCATTCCTCCTAAAATTTCGTTACACAAGTCGCTCAAGGGCTTCCTCAACTGTCAGTTCTCCGCGGGAAACTTGCTCCAGCACGTAAAGATTGGGCGACGGCGCCTGAAAATTCTTGTCGAGCGCCGCAGAAATAGCATTCAAGCGATTCTTAACCGTCGGATAGCTGACCCCGAACAAGCTCTCCATCTTCTTGATCGAGCCATGATGACGCATGAATGCAATGACAAACGCCTGGTCGTCGACGCTCAGCTTTCCCAACGCAGAGACCTCAAAATCCCCTTCGAGGCTGAGCTTGCAGGACGGGCAGGACATGCGCTCGATTTTTAGAGCTTTGTTGCACTCTGGGCAAAGCGCCTTTGATATATCCATCTTCAAACCTAAGCTAATTGAATATATTATGCAGCAATAGTAAATAAAGTCAAGTTAAAAATTAATATAATTAAGTACGCACCATCGAACCGCGCCTTCGCCGCCCGTTCGCCCCCTTGGTTGAATCTTGCGGTTCGGGGTACCATCTAATCACTTGAGACCCTATGGGAAACACATTTAAGACCGCATTTCTGCTAACCCTGCTGACGCTCCTGCTCATGTTCGCTGGCCGAGCCTTCGGTGGCCAGAGGGGCATGCTGATGGCGCTGGTTTTCGCCGGCGTCATGAACTTTGTGTCGTATTTCTTTTCTGACAAGATTGCGCTGGCCATGTATCGCGCTCAGCCGGTCACGCGCGAGCAATTGCCGCGAGCGTATCAAGCAGTCGAGCGCTTGACGGGAAAGATCGGCATTCCCATGCCGAAAATCTACGTCATTCCGACCGATTCGCCCAACGCCTTCGCCACTGGCCGCAATCCGCGCCATGCCTCGGTAGCCGTGACCGAGGGCATTTTGAATTTGCTCAATGACGAGGAACTCGAGGGAGTGCTCGCCCACGAACTCGGCCACGTCAACAACCGAGACATCCTGATCAGCTCCGTGGTCGCTACCTTGGCTGGAGCGATCACTTACCTGGCCCAGGTGGCGAAGTGGGGAATGATCTTTGGCGGCTTTGGCGGACGCGACAACCGCGACCGTGGCGGCGGGCTGGCGGGTTTGCTGATGATTTTTCTCGCTCCGCTGGCTGCAATGCTGATTCAGCTTGCGGTTTCGCGCTCGCGCGAATACCAGGCCGATGCCACTGGCGCGCATTTCACTGGTAACCCGTATGCACTCGCCAGCGCGCTACAGAAACTGGACGCCTATTCACGCCGCCTGCCCATGCAGGCTACACCTTCCACCGCTCACCTGTTCATCATTCAGCCCTTGCTCGGTGGAATGAGCTTTGGAAACCTGTTTTCGACCCACCCGCCGATCGCCAAGCGCATCGAGCGGCTTACGGGAAGACCGGCGGAGTTCTTGCAGTAGAAATGCAGCCATTGGCCGTTAGCTCTTGGCTATTGGCTTGTAGCCCTTGGTTCCGTGTTTGGACAAGAGCTGAGAGCCAAAAGCTATGAGCTAAGGTCCGTGACGCAAGTAACCGACTTGCCCCCGTTCCGCCATGTAAAATCCTTATAATGCCCCCTGAAACCGCCAGCGCCGTCTCCTCCCGCGCCGCCCTGCTCGAAAACACGCTGCGTAAGGTCATCCGCGGCAAGGACGAGATCGTCCGCCTGTCGGTAGTTTCCCTGCTCGCCCGTGGCCACTTGCTGATTGAAGGCGTACCCGGCGTGGGCAAAACAACTCTCGGCCAGGCCATTGCTCGCGCCCTGGAATGCAGCTTCCAGCGCGTTCAGTTCACCAGCGACATGCTGCCCTCCGACGTGCTCGGCATTTCCATCTACTCGTCAGCGGAGCAAGCCTTCGAGTTCAAGCGCGGTCCAGTCTTCACCAACATTCTGCTCGCCGACGAGATCAATCGCACCACGCCTAAAACGCAATCAGCGCTGCTCGAAGCCATGAACGAAAACCAAGTCACGGTCGATGCCCATTCCTATGCGCTGCCCGAGCCTTTTCTGGTGATTGCCACACAGAACCCGGTCGAGCACCACGGCACTTATCCGCTGCCGGAGTCGCAGATGGACCGGTTTCTGATGCGCGTGCGCATGGGCTATCCCGACAGCGACGCCGAGCGCGAAATCCTGCGCTGCGAGGCCGGCACTGCGGTGTTGGAAGCCATGCAGCCGGTGCTGACCGGTCCGGACGTGCTCGAAATGCAGCAGGCGGTCACCAGCATCCGCGTTGACGATTCGCTGGTGCAGTACGCCTTGGCCATCGTGCGCAAGACCCGCGAGTCGGAGCATTTGTCCCTGGGAGTCTCTCCGCGCGGCTCGCAAATGCTCTATCGCGCCGCGCAAGCCATGGCGTTTCTGGATGGCCGCAGCTTCTGCATCCCCGAAGATTTCAAGCCGCTCGCCGTGCCCGTCTTCGCCCATCGCGTTGTCGTTAACGGTTTGTATGCCTCGACCTTGAAGCGTTCGGAGCAGGCCGAACAGATCATTCAGGAAATCGTGGACAGCACGCACGTACCTGTGTAGGCCCGGTAAGCAGCGGTCGCTCTGGAGTGAGCAAGTGCTCCTATGATCGACTCTTCATCTGGGATGCTCTCAGCCGGCTGCCATGATCCAGAAATCACCCCTAAGCCGACCCGTCGAGCCCTATCGCTCCCTGAATACGGTTGGCCGAGTTCGTCGCCACCCCATACCCACCCAGCACATCGCTCAAGCTCACCACGCCTTGCATCTGATGCACGTCGGCCCGGCTGACGACCGGCAGCCGATCCAACCCGCTTTCCCCCAAGCGCTCCAGCGCCAGAGAGAGCGGCTGGTCAGAATGAAGATGCGGAAAGGCGCCACGTCCAACGATTTCCGCGAGCGCCGGTGAGCTCGCCGCCTTTGCGGCGCCCTCCAGCGCAGAGCGGCTGACCATGCCGATAAGTCTCTCCTCGTCGCATACCGGCCACGATGCAAAGCGGCTCGCCCGAACGAACGCCAGCGCACTTTCCGCGCTCATGCTGCTAGCAAGGTTTTCCTCCGAAGGCCGCATGACACTCTTCACTTGGCGTTTGGCCGGGCGCTCGCGTACCGCGTGGGTGGGAAGATGGATTCCATCCTGCGAAGCCAGGACCTCGTAAATAGGCTCCCGCTGCAGCCGGGAAGAAACGAAAAAGCTGATCAGGTTTGAGATCATCAGCGGCACGATGACCGCATAGTCCTGCGTGGTCTCAAAAATCATCAGCACGGAAGTCATCGGAGCGCGCACAATGCCGGCAAACAGTGTCCCCATTCCCACCAACGCATAGGCTCCGCTCGTGGCCGTGGACTGCGGCAGAAAGTGATGCGCGATGCCTCCCAAGGTACCACCCAGCATGGCGCCCAGGAACAGGCTCGGCGCAAAGATGCCGCCTGCGTTCCCCGAGGCATAACTTACCGTCACGGCCACGAACTTCAAAACCAGCAGCAAAGCCATGAGCTTGAGCGCCATGTTGCTATTGAGCGCTTCGCCCACGTATCCGTAGCCGACGCCCAGCACTTGTGGGACAAAAAATCCCGCCAGGCCCACTACGATGCCCCCCGCCACCGGCTGAAACCATAAAGTTCTGCGGGGCAAATTCAGAAAACCAAGCCGCAAGCCAGTCAACACTTTCGTAAAAGCCGCCGAAAGCAACCCTCCCAGCAAGCCAAGCACCGCGTACAGACCAAGCTCACTCGCGTGCAACAATTTGTACGCCGGCACCTGAAACAACGGATGGTTTCCCAGCAGCAAACGCAGTACAAGCCATGCGGCTCCCGACGCCAGCACGACCGAACCCAGCACCGGAGCGTGCAAATCGCCGACGATTTCCTCCAGCGCAAAAAGCACTGCAGCGAGCGGGGTATTGAATGCCGCCGCGATGGCCGCGGCGGCGCCTGCCGGAATCAGGGCCTTCACTTTCTCCGTGCTCAAGCCGAGCGACCGGCCAAGCAGGGAAGCGATGCCTCCGCCCACTTGCACCGAAGGTCCCTCGCGGCCCAGCGGGATTCCGCAGGCCAAAGTGGCGGAGGTGCAAAAGAACTTTCCGAACACAGTTCGGAAAGTGATTCGCCCGCCGCCGGCAAACAGCGCCGCCTTGGTCTGAGGTACGCCGCTTCCACGGGCGTTGGGAAAGTAGCGGAACAGCAAATAGCCCATGCCGATCGAACCGAATACCGGGATGAGTCCCCGCCGCCAGCCAACGCTTCCCACGGGGTAAAGTCGCATCCCGAGCTTTTCTGTGAGCAGAATGAAGGCGACGACCGCTAGCCCAGTGATGGCGCCGATGGCCAGTGCCAAACCCAAGAAGACCTGTTCTTCCCGTTCGCGAATCAAAGGGAACCAATCCGCGAGCGGGGTCCTCCACCACGGCCTGCGGCCATCCCCCCTGACCTCACTCATAGGCCGGTCCCCACGTTCTGCTGCACGAACTTCGTATGCTCTCTCCTGACCAGAGATTCGCCCTCAATCGGCGGCGATCTCGGCTGTCTCTTTAATTAAGACACTATCCGATCTCCGCCCAGGTCCCATAGTTTGTTAACCACGTACAAAACGAATGAGACCAGAACAAACCACTAAGTCTTTCGCTTTCTATATCTTGATGTCGTTTACATAACATCTTAGCTCAATATCTCCCGTATCCGACCCTTTGGGATCAATAAGTTGCGAGATGTTTTCTTTAATTCCACCAGAGCTCCCGAAGACCGTCCGGCCTGTTAAACTTGCTCCGACCATGGCTGGCAAAGTCCTGGTAAGCGGAGCTTCGGGGCCCATCGGCAACGCCTTGTTGCCTGCGCTGCATGGGCACGGCTATGAAACCGCGCAGTTGGTGCGCCGTCCCGCGATCGGTACAGGCCAAATTCAGTGGGATCCCCAGCGTCCGGTGAACTCCGACTCGGTTTCGGGATTCGACGCCGTCGTCCATCTCGCCGGGGAATCCATTGTCGGGCGTTGGAGCGCAGCGAAGAAAACGGCGATCCGCGACAGCCGCGTGTTGGGGACACGACACCTGGCAGAGGCTCTGGCAAAAGCTCCACAACCTCCACGGGTCCTGCTTTCGGCTTCCGCGATCGGCTACTACGGCGAGCGTGGCGAAGAACTTCTGCGGGAGGAAAGCGCGGCCGGCAAGGGCTTTCTTGCGGAAGTATGCCAGCAATGGGAAGCAGCCACCAGGCCCGCGGTGCAGGCCGGCATTCGCGTTGTCCACCTGCGCATCGGGATGGTGCTCAGCCCGCAGGGCGGTGCGCTGTCGGCAATGCTGACGCCGTTTCGCCTGGGCCTCGGCGGGAGGATCGGCAGCGGGCGCCAGTGGTGGAGCTGGATCGATGTGCGCGATCTGGTGGGCGCGATCCCACACGCCATTGAGGCTGAATCACTGCGCGGCCCGGTCAATGCCGTTTCGCCCAGCGCAGCCATTAACTCAGAGTTTACCCGCGCGCTGGCCAAAATCCTTTCGCGGCCCGCCATGTTTCCGCTGCCCGCGTTCGCCGCACGGCTTGTGCTCGGTCAGATGGCTGATGAGCTGCTCCTTGCCAGCCAGCGCGTTGAGCCAGCGCGGCTGCTCGCAAGCGGGTTTCAGTTCCGCTATGGGGAGTTAGCGACCTCCCTGCGGGCCAATTTGACGAAGTGATTGCTAACCACCCCCTGTGAGCCCCGGACACAGGTGCGCAAAACTGAGAGGCTGGATTGCGGAAAGCTCCTGTGAGGCGTAGGTTCATCGCGGCTCTGTTACTGCTCAATCTACTGAGCTGGGCCAACTCGGCTGCGTTCTGCTTGTCGGGTTTGGCCACGATGGCCACGCATGCCGCAAAGCTGGCGAATGCCCAGCCCAGCCACAAGCTGCTACATCCTTGCTGTCCGCGCGTGCAGGCCAACCCAGCCACCGATTCATGGACTCGGTCGCAATCCTACGAGCCCGGACATCGCTGTTGCTTCGTGCAAAACCCGCAGATCCCATCGACTTTGCCGGGGCGATCGGAAGTTGCAAGACCGAATGGGCAAGTAGCAGCGATCGCGAACAATCCCGATGAGGCAGCGATTCCCGTCCACACTCTTGCGACTGTGCGGGCAGAGGCCTTTCGACCGAACTCTGCGTTCAGCGTAGTCCTGCGTATCTGAGATCTTCGTTTTTCCCCACCGCACAAATCCTTCAGCGGCCGGTTGCAAGGCTGCTGCAACGAAACTGCAAAAGCGGTTACGCATTCATTTAAGGAGATGACTATATGAAGTCTGCAACGAAAATTACGTTAACGATCTTGGTTTTCACGCTTGCTTGCTGGGCGCAAACCGCAACCCAGGCTCCCGCCGCTCCCAGCGACGCGCAAAAGACTCCAGTGGCGCAATCGGAAACGAAAGCCGGATGTCCCTGCTGCCAGAAGATGGCGGAGGGCAAAGGCGCCATGTCTTGCTGCGCCCATCACAAAGGCGCAAAGAGCGACGCGGCGATGACCTGCTGCAGCGGCAAGGACGGCAAATCGTGCATGAAAGGCGACAAGTCGGCCAAGGCTGACTGCGCAGGCTGCAAATGCTGCAACGGCGAAGGTCAAAAAGACTGCTGCGCCGAATGCGCCAAGAATGACACCATGGCAATGGCGTGTTGTGGCCACGGGCACTGCGGCAAGAGTCACGATCACGCAAACATGGACAAGTAAGAAGGCGCTCGCACCATGGGCCCTGGCACTTTGCCGGGGCCTGCGTCTTTAGGGGTCCAAACGATTTCACAAGGCTTTTACCCGGCTGGAAGCACTAGATCCCCTCAGGGCGCTGCGCCCGCCCAGGACAGACTCTCGACTCGGCTCGGGATGTCAGTACCGGGAAGGTAGAAGAGAACTCAGTGCACTCTTGGTAGCGTTGCGCTGGGCGGCGTGGGCGGAACAAGCGCCATGTAGGTCCGGGTGATGCGGTCGTGCCAGCAGAGTTGGTCTTCGTCAAAGAAGCACCATGCGTATCCCAGGGTTAGCGACAGACCGGAGAGCACCGACGCCAGCACCCGCCAGCGGCGTAGGCCGCGTGGGGCTGCGGTGCCGTCAAAACGGCTGAGCTGGAGCCTGGTTAGTTTCAGCCCCGGCGTTGCCCCAGGGTACACCAGAAACAAGTACTGATAGGCAAACCAGACAACAGCGACTAGCCCGGCGCCAGCACCTGCGGCCTGCCGGAAAGGCGGGACGGCATGGGTTACCCGGAAAAACATATTGGCGAAGGCGGCGAGCGAGATGCTCACAATTGACAGATCGATGAGCCCGGCAGTCACGCGCCGCGCCATGGGTGGAGGATTGAGGGGAAGTTCGAATCCGGGACGACGCTCGGCTGCAGTTCGTTCTTCCGGCTCGATCAGAATGCCGCCCAATGCGGGCGGCGGCGGCAGTTGCTCGGGAACCTCCAAAATTCGCGGCTGAGCCAGGACCGGCTCCGCCAGTTCATCTAGCGCCGGACGCGGTGCAGAGAAAAACGTGGGAAACTCGATAATCTTGGCGCCCTCGCCCGGGTCTGCGGGCACGGGGTTGGGATCGTCAGCCTTTGGCGACTCCAGCTCGGGAGCAAGCTCTTGGATCGCCAACGCCAGGCGAGTGGGCGCAGGCGGGGGCGCCACCGGGTTCTCTTCACTGGGAGGCTCCGGCGCTTCGAATCGCAATTGCAACGACGGATACCGCGGCGTGGGCACCCGTCTGCGGGCACGATAGCGGCTGAGCTTGGCCGCCACCTCCTGCTTCCAGGCGCGGCCGGATGGAAGCAAATCCGTCCGCTGGGGGGTAACTGGCTCAGCGCCGCCGTTCGGTCCTGATTCCGCAGCCGAGATTTCCGTCCGATCCGCCCGCGGATACTCCAGCTGAGGCTCGGAATCTGGTGCGAAATCCCGCCTTGCAGTCGGGTCCTCTTCGTCCACGATGAAACGTGGCGCCGACCTTCCCTGCAGACTAGCGGCAAACCGCTCTTCGCTGGCATCATAGGAATCGGCAGGGTCCTCAACGAGCCACGTTTCAGCTCGCTGGGGTGGAGGATCAACCAGCATGTCCAGGTAGCGAACGGTGCTGGAGCAATCCTCGGGTATGAACCGCTTTTTCATCTTAAAGACTTGAAACAGGAAAGCGTTTTGCCTCTACAATCAGCGGCATGCTAACGTCACCGTGCCCGAGCTTCGACTCAAGTACTGGGGAGCACATGCACTCCCGATGAACTCCCGTACACGAATCCTTATCACGGCCGCGTTGCTTTGTCATTGGCTACTCGCACCCCGCTTAGTTACTAGCCAGTTGCCATCGGCGGCGGCCCGCGCGCCGCCGGGTTTGCCGAATGTCGCCGCCGCGCCGAAGGAACAGGATGTAACCATCAAAGCACTGAACCAGGAAAAGGTCGGGGCGATTTACAAGCTGCACCGCCAGGCGGAGATTCATTACGGAGAATACATCTTGTACGCCGACGAGATTACCTACAACGCCGATACCGGCGATTCCACAGCCGACGGGCACGTCGTGCTGGATGGCAACGTGAATGACGAGCACATCCAGGCCAGCCACGGCACTTATAACGTGCGCAGTGAAACTGGGCATTTTGAGAATGTCGTCGCCACCATCGGGGCGAGATCTGTGGGCAAGCGATTGATTTTGACCTCCGCCAATCCTTTCTTCATCCGGGCAAGAATCGTGGAAAAGACCACGCCTGATCACTACCTGGTGCAGGAGGGAATGGTCACCACCTGCGAATTGCCGCATCCCAAGTGGCAATTCCGGGCACGCAAGATCGAAGTGGAGGTGGGCGGCAACGCCAAGCTTTATCACAGCAGCTTCGGATTAGAGGGAATACCGATCCTGTACTTCCCGTTCGCCACTCTGCCGGCCCAGCGGTTTCCCCGGCAAAGCGGGTTCTTGATTCCCAATTTTGGCACCTCCACCACAAAGGGCGCCATCCTGGGGGAATCGCTGTTCTGGGCGATGAGCCGCAGCATGGATGCCCACATCGGGGCCGAATATTACTCCGCTCGCGGCTGGGCGCCGCAAGCTGAATTTCGCGCCCGGCCAAGTGACACCTCCTTTATCGATCTCAACTACTTCGGGGTGCTGGACCGCGGCACGGGACATCCCCCGCTAGACGAGGGCGGGGAAGAAGTGCGATTGAATGGGGAAGGGTCGTTTGCCCATAACTTCCGAGGAGTCGCCAGCGTCGATTATCTGAGTTCGTACTTGTTCCGGCTGGCTTTCAGCGAGGTGTTCACCCAGGCCGTCAACTCGGAAGTCAGGTCTATCGGCTTTCTTTCCAATACCACCAACGACTACTTCACCAACGCGGCCATGCGACGCTATCAAGATTTTGAAAGTGCCACCAGCGGAGACGCGATTACGATTCTGCACGCCCCCGGGTTTGAGTCATCGACCGTTGACCGGCCACTGGGCCGCTCTCTCTTCTACTGGTCTTATGATGCGGCGGCAGAAGGGCTCTCCCGCAGCGAGCCCGGTTTCAGCACCGCAACCCTGCTGGGCAGGTTTGATCTCTCGCCGGAGCTGTCGCTGCCATTGCAGTTCGCAGGATGGTCATTTCGGCCGACGCTGGCCATGCGAGACACGATCTATACGCAGCGGCTGCTGCCCTCGACGAACGGCATCGGATCGGTGGTTTCCGATGAGATCAATCGCAGGGCGCTGGAAGCTTCCGTCGAACTGCGCCCGCCGGCGATGGCGCGGGTTTTCGACCGCGCCTGGTTAGGGCGCAAATGGAAACACGTAATCGAACCGCGCGTGGTATACAGCTATGTTGCCGGGGTGGACAACTTCAACAAGATCCTTCGTTTCGACGAGCGCGACATTCTCTCCGACGCCCACGAAGTGGAATACAGCGTAGTGCAGCGTTGGTATGCTAAAAAGACATCGGCGCAACCGGAAAACTGCAATCAACCGGGCATGCCTTTGTTGTTCATCGGTGGCGCCGCTCCCCAGACTCATGTTCCCTGGGAGCGGCTACCGCTGCCGGCCCAGACGCCCTGCAATTCCGGGCCGCAGACGCGCGAGATTGTGCGCTGGGAGTTGGCGCAGAAGTACTTCATTGACCCGACGTTTGGCGGAGCCCTTCAGCCCGGCGCCAGCAATATCTTCACGACCACGGCTGCGTTGACCGGCACTTCGTTTCTCACCGGGCTGCGTCATCTTTCGCCGCTGATCTCTCGCCTTCGCGTCCAAACCAGCTCCAAGATGGACTTGGAGTGGGACCTGGACTACGACTTCAAGCTGGGGCAGATTAACAGCAGCGCCGCATTCCTGAATTACAGCATTGGACCCTTCACGGTGGGCGGGGGCGATGCATTCCTTAGGATTCCGGCGCAAACCGCTGGCATCAGCTATCCCGCGCAGGAATTTAATCAGTTTCGTGTGTTAGCTGGCTACGGGCACACCAACAAGCCGGGCTTGAGCGTCGCAGTCAACATCGGGTTTGATCAGGACCTTGGACAACTGCAATATACCGCAGCTCAGGTGACCTATAACTGGGACTGTTGTGGATTTAATGTCGAATTCCGGCGATTCAACCTGACCTCAGTGCGCAACGAGAACCAGTACCGCTTCACGTTTGCGCTGGCCAATTTGGGATCCTTAGGAAATTTGAGGCGGACGGAACGGCTATTTTAGATGACCCACGTTCGCTTGTGCGCCTAAAACACAGTTGTTATTTCAAGCGGAGCAGGATTGCCCGTTGACGGGCAATCCTGCCAAGTCGAGACCTGCTCTGGGCACGCACAGCGAGTCGAACGTGAACCTGCTTTTTCTGTGCGCATTTGATTTGGGTCCACCCTGCGAACTCTATCTGTGGCACCATAGAAACATCGGATATGCCTCTCACCTCCGATCTCGATCGCAAGCGCGCAGCGCTGGAGAAATCCATCCGTGCGCTTGGGCGCGCGCTGGTCGCCTATTCTGGCGGCGTGGACTCGGCATTCCTCGCCTGGGAAATGCACGGTGTGCTGGGTTCGGACATGTTAGCCGTCATCGCCGACTCGCCCAGCTTGGCTCGCTCGCAACTGGCCGACGCCCTGAAATTCGCAGAGGAACAACACATTTCGCTCGAAGTCGTCGCCACAGCCGAGTTCGAGCGCCCGGAGTATGTCCGCAACGATGGTTCCCGCTGCTTTCACTGCAAAGACGAGATGTTTGCGGCGATGGAGCAGATATGCCGAGAGCGCGGCTTTCACTCCATCGCCTATGGCATTAACGCCGACGACCAGGTCGATTTTCGCCCAGGGCAAATCGCCGCCCAGCAGCATGGAATCGCCGCTCCGCTTCTGGAGGCTGGCCTCACCAAGCAGGAAATCCGCGAACTGGCGCGCCAAGCCGGGCTGCGCATTTGGGACAAGCCCGCTTCCGCGTGTCTCTCCTCTCGCCTGGAGTATGGGCGTCCGGTCACGCGCGAAGCTCTGGCCGTGGTGGAAAAAGGCGAAGACGCTTTGCGTGAGTTGGGATTCCGACAGTTCCGCGTGCGGCATCACGGCGAAATCGTTCGCATTGAAATCGCGCGGGAAGAAATGGATCGGGCACTCTCGCCGCAAATGGCAGCGGAACTCACCCGCATTTTCAAAGGCCTGGGCTTCAAGTTTGTCACCCTCGACCTGGAAGGTTTTCGCTCTGGTTCGATGAACTCGCTTCTGCCGGCGGAAAGGTTGCTGGAAGGGCAGTTTTGATGGTGTTGCTGGCGGAGGGCAGAAACGCAAGCGCTAAGGTCGCCGCTTTCTCTCTTCCGGCGGTTGCTCATTCATAGGAGAGGCAATGACCGCTGTTGACGACCCCCACTTAATTATTTCGACAGCATCCCCAGCGCTTCCCGGAACATGGCGTCAAACGATGCAACCTGGCCGCCTTTCGCAGCCACAGCTACGGCCCTTTCAGCCGCGGCACGTGGGTAGCCGAGGTTGGTTAGGGCAGAGAGCACATCTTCTTCAGTGGCCGACATCGCTGGCACAGCGGGCACGGCCCGCACTCCGCCGGCAGGCAGTTTGTCGCGCAACTCAAGCACCATCCGTTCTGCGGTCTTCTTGCCAATGCCGGGAATTTTTGTCAGGCGGGCCACATCGTTGCTGCGGATTGCACCCGTCATTTCGTCGGCTGCCATCCCGCTCAGAATGGTGATCGCCAGCTTGGGGCCGATGCCGCTTACGGTAATCAGTTTTTCAAAAAGTTGCTTCTCCGCGAGGCGCAGAAACCCGTAAAGCGCAATCAAATCCTCGCGCACATGGGTATGGATGTGCAGGGCAACGCCACTGCCAACTGCCGGCAGCTCCGAGTACGTTGGGACGCTGATGGCCACGTCGTAGCCGACACCGCCCGTCTCAACAATAACTTGATTAGGATGTTTGACCAGCAGCGTTCCGCGCAAGTGGGCAATCATGCTGCCCTCATTCTAGCCGCAGAGAAAGCGGCGGCTTCAAATAAACGCTACCTTCTGCACGTTGCTGTTAACGACAAAGACGCGGGTGTTGTTCGATTCCGGATCGGCGGGGAACAAAAAGAACCCAGGCTTCTGCGCATTGTATGCCTCCGTAGTTCCAATGATTCTCTCGCCATCCCGGAAGGTGACCTCCATTTTCCGGCCATGCCCTGGCGCTTTTACGTCGTAGGTGTCGTTATGCTCACGGTTTCCTTCAAAGTCTTTGACAAAGAAGATCGCTTTCAGGCTCTTGAACTGCACATCGGTTCCTGCCTCGTGGGGTGAATTTTCGGCGGGAAACAGGCGAAAGCAGTCGCGGATGGCAGAAAAATTAGAGACGTATCCCTTCAGGCGCTGCCCATCG
>Ga0187784_10001355_pt1 | contig 19305 bp, 16 predicted proteins | sample 1015_SJ02_MP15_2_FD_132964 | JGI IMG/M metagenome (GOLD analysis project Ga0187784, IMG submission 132964) | Tropical peat soil microbial communities from peatlands in Department of Meta, Colombia - 1015_SJ02_MP15_20_MG | ecosystem: Environmental > Terrestrial > Soil > Wetlands > Peat | place...
GGGGAAAGTCACGCGGCGCAGACGCGCCCAGCGCACATGGCGCGAATAGACCTCGCGCATCGTGCGCCGCCCGAGCGGCTGCTCGAAGGGCATGTCGACAAGCCTGACCCTGAGCCGCTGCGCGCGGATGATCTTGGTGGAGGCCGCGTCCTCGGCGATGTCCGACGCAAGCGCCCTTATGCCGCCAGCGCGATCGAGGACCTCGCGCCGCCACATCATGTTCTTGCCCTGCGCGAAACCGATGCCGATGGCCTCGGCGCCATACTGCCAGCGCGCCTGAAACGTGTTCAGGACCGCGCACTCGACGATCGCGGCGAAACCTTGCGGGCGCGAGCCGATCGGCATCGACACCGTCATTGCCGTGTCGTCGCGGAAGGCGGCGAGCATGGTCTGGATGTAATCCTTAGGCGTCAGCGCGTTCGAGTCGGCGAGGATCACATAGCGGTGCCTGGCGGCGTCCCAGCCCTTGATGCAGTTGTTGAGCTTCGGATTGGCGCTCACATAGTCGTCGCCGACGAGAAGCCGCGTGTCCCGAAGCGGATACTCCGCCATGATCCGCTGGACCACGGGAATGATCGGGTCGTGCGGCGACTGAACGCAGAATATCTGCTCATACTCGGGGTAATCGAGCTCGAAGGAGGCGCGCAGCGTCTCCTCGCTGAACGTCTCGACGCCGCGCAGCGGCCGCACGATCGAAACGGGAGGAGGGTCGGCCGGAACGGGGAGGTTTCTTTCCCTGGCGCGGCATTTGCGCGCCGTGACGAATAGGGCGGAAAAGTTCAATGCGAGCAGGATTGCGCACCACAGGGCGCAAGCGTAGGCTACACTTTCCATTCCAGGGGTCTCGTTCAGGCTGAGCGGCGCAGGGCGGCCGTGTCGTTCTTTTTCGACGCAACAGGAGGAGCGGCGTTCTGGCGCGTGGCGCCGCGTAGGCCGGGACGAGGCATGCCGAGGATGCCCAGAGACGCGTGCACGCCGCCCTGGCCGAGAAACAAGACCGGGGCGTCAGGCGTTAACCGGATGGGATCCATCAACCGCTGATGAAGGCTCATATGACCTCTCCGATCGTCCGTTTTGCGCCGTCTCCCACGGGGCGCATTCACATCGGCAATGCGCGGCCGGCGCTGTTCAACTATCTTTTTGCGTTGCGACACAATGGAAGATTCGTGCTGCGATTCGATGACACCGATTTCGCCCGGTCTACTGCGGCTTTCGCCGAGGCGATCGAGTTGGATCTGCGTTGGCTCGGCGTGATCCCGGATATCACGCTGCACCAGTCCGAACGCTTTGGGCTCTACGAGGCCGCCGCCCGGCGCCTGCGTGAGGCGGGCAGGCTCTACCCTTGCTACGAGACGGCCGAAGAGCTGGAGCGGCGCCGCAAATTACAGCAGGCGCGCGGCCAACCGCCGGTCTACGATCGCGCCGCGTTAAGTCTCTCGCCGCAAACGCGGGCGAAGCTCGAAGCCGAGGGTCGCCGGGCCCATTGGCGCTTCAAGCTCGAGCATCGAACGAAGGAATGGAACGATCTCATCCGCGGCCCCGCGCACATCGATTGCGCCTCGCTCTCGGACCCCGTGCTGGTCCGCGAGGACGGCGGCTTTCTCTATACGCTGCCCTCGGTCGCCGACGATATCGACCTCGCCATCACGCACATCATTCGCGGCGAGGATCACGTGGCGAACACCGCCGTGCAGATGCAATTGTTCGAGGCGCTCGGAGCCGAGGCGCCGCAATTCGCGCATCATAATCTGCTGGTCTCTTCGGAAGGCGAGGGGCTCTCCAAGCGCACGGGCGCGCTTTCGATCGCCGCGTTGCGCGAGGAAGGCTACGAGCCCATGGCGGTCGCGGCGCTAGCCACGCTCACGGGCTCCTCCGACGCCGTACAGGCGGTGCGGTCTTTGAACGAGCTTGCGGGCAAGTTCGATCTGGCGCATGTCTCACGCAATCTCGCGCGCTTCGATCCCGCCGATCTTGCGGCGCTCACACACAAGACCCTCGCGCAGCTGGCCTATGACGACGTGCGCGAGCGTCTCGCCGCTCACGACATCGTGGGGTTCAAGGCCGAGCCGTTCTGGCGGGCGGTGCGCGGCAATGTCGCGCGTTTCGACGACGTGACCGGCTGGTGGCGCGTCGTCGAGGGCGAAATCGAGCGAGCGCGCGAGGACGAGGCCTTTCTCGCACAGGCCCTGGAGCTGCTGCCGAACGAGCCCTGGGACGAGACGACCTGGGGCGCCTGGACGAGCGGGATCAAAGCCTCCACGGGACGCAAGGGACGGTCGCTGTTTCATCCGTTGCGTCTTGCGCTGACCGGCGCCGAGACTGGGCCGGAGCTTGCCGCGCTGCTGCCGTTGATCGGCCGCGCGCGCGCCGCCGCGCGGCTTGGCGTCGGCTGAGGGCTACCCCCCGCCAGGCTGAGGCCTCACGGCTTCGCCGTCTTTGAGTTTTCCGGTCCCGCTGATCCGTATAGGGAGCCCTGGAAGTAGTCGACGCCCCATTCGCGCAGCAGCGTCGCGGTCTCGCTGTCCTCGACCCATTCGGCGACGATGCGCAGCTCCAGATGGTGGGCGAGATTGATCAGCGTGCGCACGAAGAAGCGGTCGTCCGCCGATTTCGCGATATTCTGGACGAAGGCGCCGTCGATCTTGACGAGATCGAAGGCGAGGGCGCGGAGATTGCGGAAAGAGGTGTGGCCGGCGCCGAAATCGTCCATCGCCACCTTGACCCCGAGGCGCTTGCAGGCGGCGATGACGTGACTCGTCGCTTCGACGTCCTCGATGACGCTAGTCTCGGTGATCTCGACCGTCAGCCGCTCGGGCAGGCCCGCCGTCGCCGCGCAGGCGGCGGCGAGGCGCTCCAGCCACTCGGGATCGAGGAGGCTCGCGAGCGAGGCGTTGACCGAAAGGCTGAGCTTGGGCTTCTCGACGAGCTGGGCCAGCGCCAGCTCAAGCACGCGCTCGTCGAGCAGGCGCACCAGGCCGGCTTTTTCGGCGACAGGCAGGATCGAGCCAGGCGACACGACCGAACCGTCGGCGAGCCGCACCCGCAGCAAGGCTTCGTAGAACGCGGGCTGCCCGTCAGCGGCGTCGACGATGGGCTGGAAGGCGAGCTCGACGCGCTGCTCGCTGAGCGCGGCGAGGATGCCGTCCGCGATTTGCAAAGCGCGCAAGCGCGCATCCTCGCGGGCCAGAGAGGCGCTGTAGGCGACGAAACGCGCGCCGACGCGCTGACGCGCCACGTCGAGCGCTTCTTCGGCGCGTTGGAAGAGCGCATGAACGGTGCGGCCTTCGCGTGGCGCGATGACCCCGCCGATACGAATGCGCGCCGGCACCAAACCGGCGGCGGTCTCGAACGGCGTCGCGGACGCCTGCTCGATCAGCCGCGTCGCCGCCGCCTGCGCCTGCTCGGTGTCGCAATCCTGAAGCGCGATCGCGAATTTGTTGCCGGCGTGGCGGCCGATGACGTCGGTCGCGCGCACGTTCCGCGCAAGGCGCGTCGCGAGGCCCGCGATGACTTCGTCGCCGGCGTCGTAACCATAGGTTCGGTTGAGCGCGAAGAGATTTTCGAGCGCGACCAGGATGACGGCGAAGGGCCTGCGGTCGCGCTCAAAGCCGTCGAGCATGCGCTCGATGCGCTCGGAGAGATGCGTGCGGTTCAGCACGCCGGTGAGCGGATCGAATTGCGACTGGCGCGCGAGCTTGCGCTCCAAGTGATGCCGTTCGGTGATCACGCGCACCACGCCATGCGCGCGCGCCGGGCGCCCGTCGGGACCGGCGAACCAGCAGCCGTGATCCTCGAGCCAGATCGGCGCGCCGCCGGATTCTCGCGGTGGGGTCACGCCGTAGACGATCTGGTAGCGCACGCCCGCGCCTTCGTCCTTCTTCTCGGACTTCATAATAGTGTCGTAGCGCGAGGCGGAGCTCTCGGGCGAAAGCCGCGCGCCGAAGGCCATGCCGGTCGAAAGATCGGCGCTCGCGAGCGGCCCAAGCACCTTCGCGAAATTTTCGCCCCAAAGCAGGCGGTCGTGAACGAGGTCCCACTCGTAGGTCAGCTCGCCGATCGAATCGAGGATAGCGTCGGAGTTCGGCTTGGACGGCGTCTCGCTCGCCGCGGGCGCCGGCGGCTCGGAGGGCGCCGGCGCCGACGGCGAAGCGGCCAAGGGCGGCGACGGCGTGGGGGCTCGAGCGGCGAGGTGGCGCAACTGCATAGGGACGTCCCTAAGCTTTAAGATTCGGCGCGATTTGCCCCCAAGATATAAAGGCGGAGGGTAAACCGGGCGTTATATTTTGGTATCCTACGAAATTTGCGGGGATTCCGCCACCGGTGCGAAGTCAGCCGCCGCCATTTCGAATGTCTCGAACATAAAACCCGGCGCGACCACGCAGCTCACTAGCGTGAACGCCCCGAGGCTTTTCGCCGCCTGCCAGCAATGCGCCGGAACCACCGCCTGCGGACGCTCGCCGGCGGCGAGGTCCGGCCCGAGCCGCTGCACAGTCGCGGTCAGGCCGTCCGCCGAGAGCGACAGCAGCAGCGGCGCGCCGCAGTGGTAGGTCCATATTTCCGCCGCGTCGACCCGATGCCAGCGTGAGCCCGGCCCAGCCTCGAGCAGAAAATAGATGGCCGTCGACGCCGCGCGCCCTCCCGCGTCGAGTCGGGCGTCGCGAAAGGTCTCGCGGTAGAAGCCGCCTTCGGGATGCGGCGCAAGGCCGAGCAGCTCGATGACCTGGGATGCGGTCGGTTCGGTCATGCGCGGAAGGCGTTCTTGGCTTCGCGCATCTTCGCGAAGACCCTGACCGGATCGGCGCCGCTCATGCCCAGCGCGGCCTGCACCTCGTCGTTTTCGCAACGCAGGAAGGGGTTGGTCGCGCGCTCGCGCGCGATCGTCGTCGGCAGCGTGAACCTGCCTTCCGCGCGCAGCCGCGCGACTTCCTCGATGCGCTCTTGGAGCATGGGATTTGCGGGATCGACTGTCACAGCGAAGCGCCCGTTCGCCTGTGTGTATTCATGGCCGCAATAGACCCGGGTCTCGTCCGGCAGCTCGGCGAGCTTTTGGAGCGAGGCGTACATGATCGACGGCGTGCCCTCGAAGATGCGCCCGCAGCCGAGCGAGAAGAGCGTGTCGCCGACGAAGACCGCCTCGTCCTCCAAAAAATGATAGGCGAGATGCCCTGTGGTGTGGCCAGGCGTGGCGATGACGCGCGCGACGCTTTCCCCGAGCGCCGCCTCGTCGCCCTCGGCCACCGCGAGGTCGAGCCGCGGCAGACGCCCCGCGTCCGCCCTGGCGCCGACGACCTTGAGGCCGGGAAAGGCTTTTCTGAGCGCCGGAACGCCCTCGACGTGATCGAGATGATGATGCGTCAGCAGCACATGCGTCAGGATCCAGCCGAGTCGCTTCGCCTCAGCGGCAATGGCTTCGCCGTCGGGCGCGTCGACGGACGCGACGGCGCCCGTAGCCTCGTCGCGCAGCAGCAGGCCGCAATTGTCCTGAAGACAGAGGAACTGGTGAATCTGCAACGCCATGGTCGCCTCCAACCGGGCTTGACGGCTTTTTAATGCAATCCACGCGCCTTGGCGACGCCGCTTGACCCCGCGGCGCCCCGAGCCTATTTCGCGAAGGCCAGTCGGCCGGATGACCGCTGCGTCTTGCAGAGGAAAGTCCGGGCTCCACGGAGACACGGTGCCGGATAACCTCCGGCGGGGGCGACCCCAGGGAAAGCGCCACAGAAAGCAAACCGCCGCGCAAGATCGATGAGACCTGCTGCGGCAAGGGTGAAAGGGTGCGGCAAGAGCGCACCGCTCGGACGGCGACGTTCGAGGCATGGCAAGCCCCGCCGGGAGCAAGACCGAATAGGGGCGACCGGCGCGCGAAAGCGCTCCAGCCCGTCTCCGGGCCGTCGCCCGGGTTGGTCGCTAGAGACGGCCGGCAACGGCCGTCCCAGAGGAATGGTCATCACGCGGGAGGCTTCCATAGCCTTCCGCCTTACAGAACCCGGCTTATAGGCCGACTGGCGCCATCCCAAACGTCCGCCAAGGACCTCACATCGACGACAGATTGTTGGCGACGTCGCCGAAGGTCAGCTTGAGGTGACCGCCGACGCTTTTGATCGCGACGAGGGCGGCGATTGCGATCAGCGACGCGATGAGCCCGTACTCGACTGACGTAACGCCGTTTTCGTCTGCGAGAAACGTTCCGAAAAACTTAAACATGTTCTAGTCCTTCACGCTGAGGCGCTCGCCTGGCGGTCGCCCTTTGCTAGAGGCACAACGCATGTGCGAAGATAAATAATAGCTGCCGTCACCCGCCTAAGATGATTTTTTGTGGAGGCGCCGCCTCCCCCCTCCCCCCGCGTAAATTAGCGTGCTCGGATAAGCATGGATGCACACTGGCTTAGATGACGGAATCCGCTCGGGGCTCGGGCCGTATTGTAGCGGCGGGCCTTGAAGCCACGAGGGATGAGGCCCGCGATCTGCTCGAGCGGCCGATCGGCTTGGCGCAGGGGCGACGCCGCGAACGACCTTCCACCGCCGCGGCGACGCCGCTAACTGTTGCCGGCAAGACACACACCTGCAAGAATCGACAGGGAGCCCATCCGAGATCCGAAGCTTATCGCCCAAAGCCCACGCTGGGCCCTCACCAGCTGAATCTTGGCATTGGATCAAGAAAGTTATTACGAAACATATGGTTATAATATGCCCTTAAAAGCTGGCGAGCCTTCGAGGCGATTAGAATCTAGGCAAAACGTTTGCTTTCTTTACATACAACTATAAGGAACTCGCTATGCTCCGTTAAGAAACGCAATTGAACCGCGCCGCCCCCCAGATTTAGCTTCACTGCAATAACCGACCGCGGTCGGTGATTCGCGGAAAAAGGGGCGTCTCATGAATAAGAGGGTAGCGACTTCTCTTTTGGCCTTGATCGTGGCGCAGGGCGCTGCGAGCGCGGCCGATCTTCCTACTAAAAAGGAGCCTACGGTCCCGCCGCCGGTCTTCTCCTGGGAGGGCGTCTACGTCGGAACGCATGTCGGCTATGGTTGGAACAACGTTAACGAGCAGGGAAGCGACTTCATTCCCGGCTACGCCGGCCTCGCTAATCCGGTCTTCTACAATCAGTCCTACACCTCACGTGGGCCGCTGACCGGATTTCAGATCGGCTACAACAAGCAGTACGGAAATTTGGTGGTCGGCGGCGAATGGGACGTCAGCTACGCGGGGCAGAACACGAGCCCTACCGTTTTCAACAGCCTCGGTCTTGCCGCCAACGGCACGAATGGTCTCACGACCCCCATCCCGTTCCAGACCAACATAGGGGACACTTTCCGCTGGTCGGCGCGCGCGCGCGCGGGCTATGCCGACGGGCGCTCGCTTTATTACCTCACTGGCGGCATGGTCAGCGGCGGATATAGCCTCAAGCATTATTATTGGGGCGTCCCTGGCACGACGCCCTACACCCCCCAGACCGACCTCTCCGCGACGGCGGCCGCCGCATTCGCCACCAGCAACTTCGGCAACAGCGGCGCGTTCAACATCGAGCGCTTCGGCTGGACCGCGGGCGCTGGCGTCGAATACGCCTTCACCGACAAATGGTCGGCCAATCTCGAATATCGCCACAACGATTTTGGCGCGGCCACCGTCACGTCGAACCTCTTTCCAGGGTTGACCTTCCGCGAGCGGTCCTATGAAGACACCGTTCGGCTCGGCGTCAACTATCACCCGGGCCTACCGTTTTTCGTGACGACGCTGCCGTCGCAGGCGCCGGCCGAGCCGCCGAAGAAAGAGACCAAGAAGGCCGAAGCCACGCCCCCGGCGCCGCCGCCGGATCCGACCTTCATCGGCCGTCTCTATCACGCCTACGCCGACGAATGGGGGCACGACGAGTCGCTTGCCGATCCTAACGCGCCGCCCGGCCGGCGCGTCGGTTACCCGCCGGCTCCCGCAACGCAGCCGCCCTACCCCTTCACCGAATGGTCTTTCGGCGGCTCGCAGGCGATTGGCGCGACAATCCCGAACTCCATCGACGCTCCGGTCATGAAGGCGCTGTCGCCGACGCCGATCGGCCAGACGCTCGAAGACTGGCACACCCAGATCTACGGCTGGATCAACCCCGGCTTCAACGTCAGCACGGCGCGGTCGCTGCCCGGCGCGCTGATCGGCGGCAACAATCCCGTGACCTACTCCTATCAGCCGAACGTCTTGCAGCTCGACCAGATCGTGACGATCATCGAGCGCCTGCCTGACGAGGTGCAGAAGGACCATTGGGACTGGGGCTTCCGCCTCTCCCCGCTCTATGGCGAAACCTATCGCTACACGACAGCCTTCGGCATCTTCAGCGACCAGCTTCAAAAGTGGAACAAGTTCGCCGGCTTTGACGCGCCGATGATCTATGGCGAAGTGTATCTCCCCTGGTTCCTCGAGGGCACGAACCTCCGCCTCGGCCGCTACATCTCGATGCCCGACATCGAGGCGCAGCTCGCGCCGAACAACTATATGTATTCGCACTCGATGACCTATGGCTTCGACAACTACACTAACACCGGCCTCGTCATCTCGCAGCAGATCAACAAAAACTCGATGCTCCAAGTCTCCGTGACGAACGGCACCGAGGCTTGGTTCGGGAACGCGCGGCAGACCTTCTATCCGCCGGTCGCGGGCGGCATTCTCTACCAGCCGGCGCCGGGCGTGTTCGCGATGACGACCGCACAGTCCTACTATCAAGGACAGGTCGATCCGGGCGTCAAGCCGACCGTCTCTGTTTGCGGGCGCTATCAGACCGACAGCGCCTACGACAATCTGTATCTCTGCGCCAACGGCATCAACTCTGGCGTCTATGGCTACAACAATCTGCAGTGGTACGGCCTCACCTACTACCACAAGTTCGACGAGGACTGGCACATCGCCATCGAGGCCTGGCACATGCACGAGAACAACGTGCCGAACCTCAACAGCATCGTGAACTCGTTCATCGGACTGACCGTTCCCAATCCCTTCTACTATCAGGTCAACGCCCCGAATCTGGCGCAGTGCCCAGGCAATCCCAATCCGACCTGCACGGCGCGCGAGTGGTCGACCGTCGCTTACTTGAACTACAGGGCCACGGCGAGGGACAACATCTCCTGGCGCGCCGAGTATTTCGACGACATCAACGGTCAGCGCACGGGCACCAAGACTGCCTACTTTAACTACGCCATGGGCTGGCAGCACTGGTTCTCGCCGACTGTCGAGATCCGGCCTGAGATCGCGTGGTATAATTCGCTGCATGCGCCGGCCTTCGAGACTTCGGCGCCGCTGCTCGGCGGCGTCGGCACGAAGAGCCACATCGCGATCTTCTCCGCCGACCTGTTGTGGCACTATTAAACAGACCTCGCGCGCCCGCGGCTTCATTCGAGGCCGCGGGCGGCGGCCCGGCGAAATCCCGCCGATCGTGGCGGTAGAAAGGCAGTTTGAAGCCATTCCGCCGGCTCTTCGGAGAACGACGCAGTGAAGATGCGATCCGGAAGCAATATCCGCAAGCCGGTCGTGGGGATTCTCGTGCTTGCTGCGTTTAACTTCTTGCCAAGCCGCGCCCGCGCAATTGACGAAATTCAAGTCTACAACGCGGAAATCGCCCAGGTCGGTCAATGGGAGCTCGAGCAGCATCTCAATTACGTCGCGCGCGGCCCCACCCAACCGGACTTTCCCGGAGGCCTGGTTCCAAACCACAGTCTCAATGGCACGCCGGAGCTCGCTTACGGCGTCACGGATTGGTGGGAGCTTGGCCTCTATGCGCCTTTCGCGCTTCAGGAGAATGGGGTCTTCTACTCGGACGCCTTCAAGGTCCGCAGCCTGTTCGTCCCTCCAGATGCAGAAAAGCGCGATTTTTTCTATGGCGCCAATTTTGAGTTCAGCTACACCACGCCAAAGTTCGCGCAGACGCGGTTTGGCGCGGAGCTCCGCCCGATCGTCGGGGTGCGCAACAGCGATTTCGAGCTCATCGTCAACCCGATCGTCGACTTCGCTCCCGGCGATCACGGCTCCGTCGACTTCGCCCCCGCGGTTAGGCTCGCCCACAAATTCGAGAAGAATTTCTCGCTTGGGCTAGAATACTATGCTGATTTTGGCCAGATTGGACATTTCCTGCCCTTGCAGCAACAGAAGCATGACCTCTTCGCCGTCACCGATTTCAAGCTCGGAGAGTTCGACGTGAATTTTGGCGTGGGTCATGGCTTTACATCTGGCTCCGATCGGCTGATCTTCAAAACAATCGTCGGCTATGCGTTTCCCGTCTCCAAGGAGACGGCGGGTCTGGCGAAATGGCTGCAGAATATCTTCTGAAAGAAGAGGTCTCAGCATGGGCGAGCACCTTCAACGCGCTCTTGAGAGAATGGCTGTGAACCCGAACGGCGGCATCGCTAAGGTTGTGATAGCCGCCATGGCTCTCGTGTGGGCTTCGTGCTTCGAGGTCAAGCCGCTGATGGCTCAGACGGCATCCGGCGAGAACGCCAATGCGCCGGATAAAACCAGCTACACGTTTTTCAACCCGGCCCCCGACGACCAGCTGCGCGACCTTTGCACCGACAGGCCGCCCAAGGCCAATCTGCCCTGCACCGTGGACGCGGGCCATTTCCAATATGAATCCGACGTCTTCAACTGGACGCACGCTTACAATGGCGGAACGACGACGGATACTTTTCTCTACACCAACCCCACCCTGAAGGTCGGAGTCACCAATACGATCGACCTCGAAGCGAGCATGGCGCCCTTCGCTCGAATGACCACCAAGAACGCCTCGGGCAGCCAGAGCGTCGAGGGCGTCGGCGACATGTATTATCGCGCCAAATTGAACTTGGCGGGTCCCGAGGGCGGCGACTTTCAAATGGCCGTCATTCCTTATGTGAAAGCGCCGACCGGTTCGCATGGGATCAGCAACAAAGCGGTCGAAGGCGGCGCGATCGTCCCGGTCTCGTTCGCGCTGCCGCAGGGCTTCACCCTGCTCTTCGATCCCGAAATCGACGTCCTTCGCAACGCAAACGATTTCGGCAGGCACACGAACGTGCAGTTCCTCGGCAACCTCAGCCACGCGCTCGCTGACGGCGTCACCGGCTATATCGAGCTCTGGGGCCAGGCGAACAACGATCCCGCGTCGCCCAACAAGCAGGCGTCGCTCGACCTTTCCCTGGCCTGGCTCGCCTGGAAAAAATCGCCGAGCCTGCAGTTCGATGTCGGCGCCAACATCGGCCTGACGGCTGCGACGCCGAGGCTGCAGCTTTACTTGGGCGTTTCGCAAAAATTTTAGTTCCAGTTTTGCGATGATCGGCGACAAAAAACCAAAACCGCATTCTGACTGAGCCCCTCGAAAACGCCCGTTCCATGACCTCGCGCAACATATTTTCGTGCTTCCTTGAACGCGGCTCATTCCCCGAGCTTATCCTCGAGCGCAAAGCCGGCCTCGAGAAGAGCGAGGCGCCGGCGCAACCGCTCCAAGTCGCCTTCCTGAATTTTCCCCGCGCAGCCCGCGAGCAATTGACGGCCTCGCTCAATCAGAATTCGGCGTATCCCGGGGTCGCTGACCGTGCTGGCGATGTCGCCCAAAGCGCGCATCAGGCGCAGGCTGACGCCGGCGTCGGCGACGGCGTAATGGCGGATTTGCTCGAAGGCGAGATCGAGCAGGCCGCCCAAATCGATCCACGGCACGGCGACGCGCAGAATATGAGGCGGATCATAGTAGAAGCTGCGCGGCGGGGTGCGTTCGATCCAGCGGATCAGGATCGAGCTCAGCTGATCGACGCAGCTGATCGCGGTTGTCGGGTCGTTCACGGCGGGCGAAATCGCGCGCAAGGCGATATCGACGATCTGCACGACGCCGAACTCCACGTCCTGCTGCATCGTGCGGGTCGGACCAATCTCGATCGCCGAGAGAAGCTCGAGCGCGCGCTCTTGGGTGATGCGATCGCCGCGAGAGAAGCGGATCAAGGCGACGCCTTCGGGAACGAAATGACCGACGCGGCGCTCGAGGCGCAGGCATACGCGATACTCCTTGGCGAGCGCGCGCAAGCGTTCGATGTCGACGAAGCGAATGTAGCCGGACTCGCGGCTCCTTATCACCTCTTCGAGCGCTCCGGGAAACACCCCGACCGGCTCATAGGCTTGCCCTGGCCGGCGCCGCTCCGGCATCAATCCGTCGATGATGAGCTCCGTTTCGCGCCGGATCCGGTCGACGATATTGTTGACGCTGATGGCGTTGGAGATGTGGAAGATGAAATAGACGAGCATGCCGACGCACACCGGGGCGAGCAGCATGGCGCCGAGCACCGTCAAAACCGGCGCAAACGGTTTGGGCAGCAGCCTGGCGGCGGGAAGCGCGGCGATACAATAGGAAAAAGTGCCGAGGAACACCCCCAGCGTCCATTGCGTCACGCGATCCCGCACGAAATTGACGAGAATGCGCGGCGAGAATTGCGTCGACGCCAAGGTCAGCGTCATCAAGAGAATGGCGAAGACGATCGACACGACGGTCATCGTCGACGTCGCGATGACGGTGAGAATCGCCTGCGCGACCTGAGGATCCGACTGGGAGGGGAATAGCGTCTCCGGGATGAGCGCGCGAACGGCGGGAAGGCGTTCCTCGAAGTCGGAGAGCAGGGCGCCTGCAGCGCCGAGCGCCAGAACGATCGCCAGAGGCCGGACGAGAAATCCGCCGCGAAGGGCATAAAGCGCGGAGCGCAAGGATGGCGAGAGTTTTCGAATCATTGCTTTTGTCATGCCCGGCGCGACCTTCGCGACGGCCTCCACAAGTCGTTTCGAGAGCGGGGCTCAGGCGAAAAGTCGGCGAGGGCCCGACTCTGCCCCACTCCCGGCAAGCGGCAAGAGAAGCAGATTCGAGCCTTTAACGGCCGCCTCACCTTGAACCCGCCGCAATCTCCGCCCTTATCCGCTCGGCTGCCGCGCGAGGATCGGCGGCGCGAGTGATCGGGCGGCCGATGACGAGATGGTCGGCGCCGGCCGCGATCGCCTCGGCGGGCGTCATGACGCGTTTCTGATCGTTGGCCTCCGCCCACGCAGGGCGCACGCCCGGCGTCACGAGCAGCATCTGCGGCCCGACAAGCGCGCGAATCGGCATCAGCTCCAGGGGCGACAGGATCAGCCCGTCGGCGCCGCAGTCTCTGGCCTGCGTGGCGCGCCGCCAAACGAGCGCCTCGACTCCGCATGCGTAGCCCGCGCGCGCAAGATCGGCGTCGTCGTAAGAAGTCATCACCGTCACGGCGAGGAGCTTCAGTTCCCTTCCCATAGCCCCCACGCGCGCGGCGCGCATCGTTTGCTCGAAACCGTGCACGGTCAGAAAATCGGCGCCGAGCCGCGCGATCTGGCGCGTCGCGCGCTCCACTGTCGCGCCGATGTCGTGCAGCTTCAAATCGAGGAAAACGCGCTTGCCAGCCTGCTTCAGCTCGCCGGCGAGATCGAGCCCGCCGGCATAAGCGAGCTCCAGACCGATCTTGTAAAAGCCGATCGCGTCACCGAGCGTCGAGACCAGCGCGCGCGCCGCTTCGACGCTCCCCACGTCGAGCGCGACGATGATCCGCTCGTCGGCGCTCATCTGCCCGGCGGGCCCGCGTGTCCGGCGACGCGGTAGCGCCACACGCGCGCCGGCGGGAAGTTGAGCAGGATGGGCGCGCCCGACTTGCCGACGAAGCGCGAGCCTGAACCGTTGCTCGCATGCAGGGGCACCGGCGAGCCGGCGAGGCGGTAGGTGAACTGAATGAACAGTCCATCCGGGCCCATCAGATCGAAGGCCTGATGCAGCAGCTCGACGCGGTCGCACTCGGGGCGCATGAGCAGCGGCAGGCTGGAGACGATCGTCGAAATGCGCCCGTCGACATGGCCTTTGAGCGTCTTCTTAAGGTCGTAAGCGTCCCCCTGGACGAGCTTCAGGTTGGGGAATCGCTCACGGATGATGTGGCAGAATTTCGTATCATATTCGAGGAGCAGGAGGCGGCTCGGGAGCACGCCGTGGGCGAGCAACGCCTTGGTCACCGGTCCCGTGCCGGGGCCGAGCTCCAGAATGAGCCCGTCGCGCGCAAGATCGACGTAGCCCGCCATCTTCCGTGCGAGCGCCGGACCCGAGGGCGAGACTGCGCCGACAACTTCCGGACGCTCGACCATCGCGCGCAGAAAACTCACATTATCGGACAGATTGGCTTGTTCGGAGCGCTGGCCGTGCTGCACGTGACGGTCGCCTTTCAGAGGTTGAGGTTGCTTAAGAACAGAAGGCCGCGTCTCATTTGCCGAAGAGGTCCTTCATGCGGGCGAAGAAGCCCGTGGCCTCAGGATGCGTCTGGTGCGAAGACTCTTCCTCGAATTCTTCTAGCAGCTCACGCTGGCGTTTCGTCAAGTTCTGCGGCGTCTCAACGCTTATCTGCACGTGCAGGTCGCCCATCTCGCGCCCGCGCAAGGTCGGCATGCCCTTGCCCTTGACCTTGATCTGCCGCCCCGACTGCGTGCCCTCGGGGATCTTGACCTTGCATTCCGAGCCGTCGATGGCGTGCACAGCCATCTCGCCGCCGATCGCCGCCCGCACCATGGAGATCGGCACCCGGCAGTAGAGATCGGCGCCGTCGCGTTGGAAGAAGGGGTGGGGCTTGACCGCCAGGAAGATGTAAAGATCGCCCGGCGGCCCACCGCGCAGCCCGGCCTCGCCCTCGCCGGCGAGACGGATGCGGTTGCCGTCCTCGACCCCCGCCGGGACGTTGACCGAGAGCGTGCGCTCGAGCGTTTTGCGCCCGGAGCCGCCGCAGGCGGGGCAGGGGTGCTCGATGGTTTCGCCGCGTCCTTGGCAGGTCGGGCAGGTGCGCTCGATGGCGAAGAACCCCTGCTGCGCGCGCACGCGGCCGTGGCCGGCGCAGGTGGCGCACGTCTTGGGCTTCGAGCCTTTCTTGGCGCCCGTCCCCGCGCAGGCGTCGCAGGTCGCGGAGGTCGGCAGGGTCAGCGTGGCGGTCTTGCCGGTATAAGCTTCCTCGAGCGTGATCTCCATGTTGTAGCGCAGGTCCGAGCCGCGCTCGCGCCCGTTGGCCCCCGCGCGTCCGCCGCCGCGGCGGCCCATGACGTCGCCAAAGAGATCCTCGAAGATGTCGGCCATCGAGGCGCCGAAGCCCTCGCCCCCGAAGCCGCCGCCCTGCTGGAAGGCGTTATGGCCGAACCGGTCGTAAGCGGCGCGCTTTTGCGGATCGGAGAGCGCCTGATAGGCTTCGTTGAGCTCCTTGAACCGCGATTCCGCCGCTTTGTCGCCCGGATTGCGGTCGGGATGGCACTCCATCGCCGCCTTGCGAAAGGCGATCTTCATCTCGACATCGGTCGCGGTCCGGGAGACGCCGAGAGTTTCGTAATAATCGCGCTTGGCCATGTGCAGAATGTCGCCGACCGGGTTGGAGTTTTCCGCGAAGGCCCCGGCAATAACGCGGGGGGGCGCGCGAATCAACCATGCGACGGGGAGCGGACGCCCGTCCCGAAGCATCGGTCCCCCAATCTGAGATATCGATGTCCGCACAAGATTCTACAACCGGGTGAAAGGCTTCGCCGCGACCGGGCCCGCGGAGGCCGACCCTTCACGGCGTTAAATGCACAAAAGCCTTGCGACGATCCGCCGCTCGCAATCCGCCCGCCGATGGGTTATGTAGGGTTTCCGACAAGGCTCGGGCGTGAGCGCTCGGCGCGGGATGTTGGGGTGGAAGAAGGGCCTAAGATGGAGTATCGGCGCTATTTCGAGGCTGCGGTCTTCCGTCTCCGTTCGGAGCGCCGCTACCGGGTGTTCACGCCGATCGAGCGCGACGTCGAGACATTTCCGGAGGCCTCATGGCGCCGCCCCGACGGGCGCACGCAGGCCGTCACGATCTGGTGCTCGAACGACTATCTCGGCATGGGTCAGCACCCCGAGGTCATCAAGGCCATGGCGGAGACGGCCGCGCGCGTGGGCGCCGGCGCCGGCGGCACGCGCAACATCTCCGGCACGAGCCAGGCCATCGTTGAGCTCGAGCGCGAGCTCGCCGATCTCCACAGCAAGGAGGCGGCGCTCGTCTTCACCTCGGGCTGGATATCCAATCTCGCGGCGATCTCGACCATCGCGGACCTTCTGCCGAATTGCCTCATTCTTTCCGACGCCTCCAATCACAATTCGATGATCGAGGGCGTCAAGCGATCCCACGCCGAGAAGAAGATCTTCCGCCACAACGATCTCGAACATCTCAAGGAGCTGCTGATCGCCGCCGGCGACCGCCCGAAGCTCATCGTCTTCGAGAGCCTCTACTCGATGAACGGCAATGTGGCGCCGGTCGCGGAGATCGTTGCGCTCGCCAAGCGTTACGGAGCGATGACCTACATCGACGAAGTGCACGCCGTCGGCATGTACGGCGCGCGCGGCGGCGGAGTCTGCGAGCAGGCAGGCGTCATGAGCGAGATCGACGTGATCGAGGGCACGCTCGCCAAGGGCTTCGGGACGCTTGGCGGCTACGTCGCAGGCGACGCCGCGCTCATCGACGCGATCCGGGGCTACGCTCCTTCCTTCATCTTCACCACGGCGCTGCCGCCGGCGATCGCCGCAGCGGCCTGCGCCGCCGTGCGGCTGCTGAAATCGCGTCCGGATCTGCGCGCTGCGCATCAGCGCGCCGCGCACGTCACCAAGCATGCGCTTTCCGCTGCCGGCCTGCCGGTGTTGGAGAACACTTCGCATATCGTGCCGGTCATGGTGCGCGACGCCCAGCTCTGCAAGGCGGCGAGCGACATGCTGCTCGAGCGGCACGGCGTCTATATCCAGCCGATCAACTATCCCACCGTCGCCAAGGGCTCGGAGCGCCTGCGCATCACCCCGACGCCGCGCCATACGCATGAGCATATCGGCGCGCTGGTCGAGGCGCTGGTCGATGTGTGGCGGACGCTGGGCATTCCCTTCGTCGAGCCGCCGGCGCATCTCAATATAGACGCGAAGAGCGACGAGCGTTGCGCCTATCCCGAGATCAAGCTCGCGGCGCAGTAGCGCCCGCTCGGACATCCGCGCGTCCTCTTGCGAGGGCGCGCGGCGCGCCACAATATAAGCAGCGTCAATAGCTCGATAGATGAAGTCAATCGCGACAAGTTTTATGGCGCACATATTGCTTTAACGTCGATATGAGATCGACAATACCCTCCATCCGATGCTAAAGGCGGCGGCGTCATCTCAAAATTGCCGCCGATCGAGGCGCCAAGAGGGCAGACCATGACTGCTGTTGATACGCAGGAGCAGATTCGCGCGTCCGCGCAAGCGGCGGCAGCGCGCGTGGCGCCGCGGCTTTCGCGTGTGCTCACGAGCGGCTTCCTGGGCAAATGCCCTGCCTGCGGCGAGGGCTCGCTGTTCCGCGCCTATCTGAAGCGGCGCGACGCCTGTCCCTGCTGCGGCGAAAGCTTTCAGGGGCTCGACGCCGACGACGGGCCGGCGTGGCTCACGATTATGATCGTCGGGCATGTGGTCGTCCCGCTGCTCTATATCCTCGAAACGCGGGCCGAGCTGAGCTACCCGGTCGAAGCCGCGATCCTTATCTTCGTGACGATCGCGCTGGTTCTCTATGTGCTGCCGTTCGCCAAGGGGCTTTTCATCTCCAACCTTTGGTGGAACGAGAGAAAGCCCGGCTGAACGCCAAGCAGCGGCGCGCTGTTTCGTTTATTTGCGCGTTGCAAGTGCAAAGGTCTTTATTTCATGATAGGGCTCCATCGAACGGGCGATCGATGAGCGAACCTTTGACCTACCGCGAAGGCGCGGACACTGCGACAGAAACGGCGAGGCGTTTTCGCGGCGCCGTTCCGGCGGCGATCGGCGCCGCCCTCCTCGCAGGCGCGGCGCTTGCGCTTTACTGGACGCTCGGCCGGGAAAACGGCATGCGCTACGTGACGCAGAAGATCACGCGCGGCCCCATCGTCCGCGCGGTGACGACGAGCGGCACGGTTAATCCGATCATCACAGTGCAAGTGGGCGCCTATGTCTCGGGCGTCATTGCGGCGCGCTACTGCGATTACAACACCGAGGTGAAGAAGGGGCAGGTCTGCGCCAAGATCGACCCGCGCCCCTATCAGGCCGTGGTCGATCAGATGCGCGCCAATCTCGGGGTAGCAAAGGCGCAGCTCGTCAAGGACAAGGCGAATCTCGCTTATGCGAAGGTGGCCTTCGAGCGCAATCAGAAGCTCGTCGTGACCAAGGCGGTCTCGCAGGACGCTCTCGATTCCTCCAAAAGCGCCTATGATCAAGCCGCGGCGCAGATCGGCCTCGACGAAGCCACCATCGCCCTGCAGGAGGCCAATCTGCGCGCCGCCGAGATCAACCTCGGCTATACCGACATCATCGCGCCAGTCGACGGCACCGTCGTCACGCGCGCGGTCGAGATGGGCCAGACCGTCGCCGCAAGCTTCCAGACGCCGACGCTGTTTCTCGTCGGCACGGATCTGACGCTCATGGAGGTGGACGCCAATGTCTCCGAGAGCGACGTGGGCGCGATGAAGGAGGGCGACAAGGCCACTTTCACAGTGGAGTCCTATCCCAACCGAACCTTCGCCGGCCAGGTGACGCAGGTCCGGCAGTCGCCGCAGACGATCCAGAATGTCGTCACCTATGACGTGGTGGTGAGCGCGCCGAACAAGGACCACGCGCTGATGCCCGGCATGACCGCGACGACCCGCATCGTCATCGGCGAGCGCGCGAACGTGCTGCGCGCGCCCGACCAAGCCTTTCGTTATGCGCCCAAGGGCGCGGCGATCAGGCCGCCGCAAGAGGGAGGGGCGCGCATCTTCGTGCTGCGCGGCGGGACGCCGCAAGCCGTCGTCGTCGCGCCCGGACTGGACGACGACACCAACACGGAGATCGTGACCGGCGACCTGCGCGACGGCGACGAGGCGATCATCGGCGAAGAGCGCCGCCCGTCCTCCTGAGCTTTAGCCGCGAAGATTGGACTTCATGGCGGACCTCGTAATCGAAGTGCGCAATCTCACGCGGACCTTCGTCGTCGGCGACGTCCAGGTGCGCGCGCTACGCGGCGTCGATCTTGCGATCGAGCGGGGCGAGTTCGTCGCGATCATGGGGTCGTCCGGCTCCGGCAAATCGACGCTCATGGCCATTCTCGGCTGCCTAGATCCGCCGACGGGCGGCCATTATTATCTTGAAGGCTTGGATGTCGCGGGCTTGAGCGAGCCCCAGCTCGCGAAGCTGCGCGGCGAGCGCCTAGGCTTCGTCTTTCAGAGCTTCAATCTGCTCGCGCGCACGAGCGCGATCGAGAATGTCGCTCTGCCTCTGTTCTATTCAGAAAGCGCGGGCGACAGCCGCGA
>Ga0187784_10001356_pt1 | contig 19302 bp, 11 predicted proteins | sample 1015_SJ02_MP15_2_FD_132964 | JGI IMG/M metagenome (GOLD analysis project Ga0187784, IMG submission 132964) | Tropical peat soil microbial communities from peatlands in Department of Meta, Colombia - 1015_SJ02_MP15_20_MG | ecosystem: Environmental > Terrestrial > Soil > Wetlands > Peat | place...
AACGCGGCACCATACGCATGGCTCAGCGAATAGCCGAGCTCCCCGCCCTCGTGGATCGAGCCGGGCGTTTCCGGCGCGACATGGCTCGGTATGCCACCCGGGAAGGAGAACTGTTTGAACAGCCGCTTCATCCCCGGCTCGTCCTGGGAGACCTCGGGATAGAGCTCGCTGTAGGTGCCTTCCAGATAGGTGTTGGCGACGAGCGCCGGGCCGCCGTGGCCGGGGCCCGAAATGTAGATCATGTCCAGCTCATACTGCTTGATGAGCCGGTTCAGATGCACATAGATGAAGTTCTGCCCTGGCGTGGTGCCCCAGTGCCCGAGCAGGCGCGGCTTGACGTGCTGCGCATCGAGGGGCGTTCGCAGCAGCGGATTGGCCCTAAGATAGATCTGGCCGACAGATAGATAATTGGCGGCTCGCCAGTAAGCATCGATGCGTTCGAGCTCGGCATCGGAGAGCGGGCCGCGCTCGCTAGGCGTACGAACGGTATTCATGATTGTGATCCTTCCGAAAGGATGGCTGACGGGTGAGCGCTCCGGCGACCTGTGCCGACATTTTTCCTGAGATAGCGCCTGCTCACCGCTACCGCACCTGCGAGACGAAAAATTCAGGTTGGCCGCCCAACACTTCACGGACTCTTGTCGAGAATCTCGTAGTGAACTCTAGCTCGCACTGACCATAAGATTCACCTGTGGAAAGTGCGCATGGTGGATTGGTTCTATACGTACAGGCAGTGGGGGCCCCGCAGCGGGTCCGACGCGGACGCCCCTCAGGCTCGGACTGCAGGCGCCTGCGAGGAACGTTGGTCCCCTGGAAGCCGGCGCAACGTCGGATCTTCCACAAGGTGTACAACGCGGCTGAACAGCTCACTGTGCGCGGCAGTGCGACCGACATGAATGATGCCTGTGTGAGGCAGGTCGTGCGCCAATACCTGCATCAGGCGCCGCTGAGTTTCCGGGTCCAAGACGCGGAACAGATCATCGATGAGTAACCACTGCGGCGCGCGCAGTACAGCGCGGGCGAACGCGACGCTCTGCTGTTCTTCCTCGCTCAACCGCCCCTCTCCGCGGGGTAGCGGATCGTCGAGAAGCGCCACGAAGCGCTGCAGTCCGAGCCGGGTGAGTGCCTGCGTATAGGAGCTCTCGCTGAATCGTGCAGCATCACTCGGGTAGGCCAGCAGATCGCGCAGAGTCTCCGCCGGCGGAATGTAGGGCGTGCGGGCCATGTACAGCATCTCCTCGGAGCTCGGGCGCACGATCCGTCCGGCACCCCATGGCCACAAACCCGTCAAGGCGCGGAACAAGAAGGTCTTGCCGACCCCGGGCTCGTCGACCACCAGGACTCGTTCGCCAGCGCTGATCTCCACGTGCTGCTCTGCTAGCATCGTACAGCCGCTCGGGGAGGCGATCTGAAGAGACTCTATGATGATCTTGCCGGGGTCACCATCGACGAACGCGATGCGACTCTTCCCATCGTGCATCTCGTCGGTGGCGAGCACGGCATTGCGAAAGTCGGCTACGCGCAGGAGTGTCGCACGCCAGTCCGCGACGGTGCTGAAGTTGTCGACAAACCAGCGCAGCGACGACTGCACCTGATTGAACGCGCCGGCTGCCATCATCAACCCGCCGAACGATAGGTTGCCTTCGAAGTACAGCGGTGCTGCGGCCACGATGGGCGCCACGAGCGTGAACCAGCCGTAGCCGGCCGTGACCCATGTAAGGTTCGTGAGGCTCGTGATGAGCGCGCGCATCGCGCGCAGAACACGCGCAAGATCGAGCTCGAGGTACTGCGCCTCGCCGGCTTCGCCGCCCTCGAGCGCGATAGCATCGATGTGCTCGTTGACTCGCACCAGCGAGAACCGCAGATCCGCCTCGCACGCATAGCGCTCGGCATTGCGCGGGACGAGGCTGCGGCCGACGCGATAGCTCAGGAAGGAGGCAGAGCCTGCGTAGAACACGGCCGCCCAGACCATGTATCCGGGAATCAGATGCTCGGTGCCGCCGATGTGAAACGAGAAGCCGCTCGAGACCACCCAGAGAACGCGCATGAAGATGAGCAGCAACACGCAGGCCTGCAGCAGCCCGATGCCTAGATCCGCCGACAGCTCGGTGAGATGGCGCGCGTCCTCGTGCATGCGCTGGTCCGGATTCTCGCCAATCGGTCCAGTGTGAGCCAGGCGGAAGGCGCGACCAGGCCGCAGCCAGTCTTGCAGTAGATCGTGAACCAGCCCCTCACGCAGCTTCAGTTTCGTCATCTCGCCGAGCCATCTTTGCGCGACGTTGAGCGCAAGCAGCGTGCCAGTGATCATGGCGAACACACCGAGCTGCTCGATGAAACGTGTTAAGTCGCGGCGTGAGAGCGCGTCGTAGAAGGGCTGGTTCCAGCTGTTCAGGCGCAGCTGTGCATAGGCCGTGGCAGCGAGGACTACGAGCACCGCTGCGCCGAGCATGAAAAGCGTCGTGCGCTGCGGCGAGGCAAGTAGCGCTCGCGCCATCATACCGAGCTGTGGAAGGAGCTGCGACCGCGTTGCCTCAGAGGCACGCGCTGTAGCGGCTTCCTTTCGTTCGTCCGTCATCGTAGTGCCCTCCACGACGCGGCGATTGTGCTATCTGGGAATAGCCGGGCGACCCCCGCGCCGTCTTGATTTCGCGCTGCCGGCCCCGGGTTCGCCAGCAATAGCCATCTTCGCGGCGTGACGCCGTTGGTTTTGTTGTTGAAGCACGCGCGGCCCGGCCGCGCGCAGCGGGACCACGTCATCGAACAGCAGGTGTCGCTCGCACAGGGCGTCGTTCGCGCCGGAGAAACGAATCGGACCACAGCCATACTAGGTGAGCAGGTCGGATGCCGTTTCTGAGCGCTTGGGCTGTGGAGTGCTCATATCGTTGCTCCTGATCAGGTCACAATCCGTTCTGTTGTTGCGTTCGGCGCGATGCCGGATTCTCCACCTCGAGCGCCGCGGGCGTGGATGCGCAGCAGCAGCGCCGCCCTGGAGCGCGGCATGACGCGATATTGCGTCCCCTGCACCAGGCAGGGAACCCCCGAGATATCCAGGATGTCCTCGGGCGACTCCCGCGCCGTGTCGACCCAACGCTGCCAACCCGATACGGCCGTGTCCGGCACAGCCGGCAGATCGAAGTCGAGTGGCTCCCAATAGGCGTTGATCATCAGATGCAGCCAGACGGGAAGACGAACTGGGCCATAGCGAATGGTGCAGGCAATGCTGTGCGAATCGTCGCTCCAATCCGGCTGGCCGAGTCGGATGCCGTGCCACTCGATCTCGGAGCGGCGCAGCAGCTCATTGAGGCTCAGTGCGCCGAACCCCTGGTCGCTCTCTAACCATTCCGTCCACCGGAGGCGTTGGGCTATCGCCATTCGTACGAATCGATGAAGGCCCGCATGCCGTTCGAGCAGGCTCCAGTCGAGCCAGCTCAACTCATTGTCCTGGCAATAGGCATTGTTGTTGCCCCGCTGCGTGCGGCGCATCTCATCGCCCATCAGCAGCATTGGCACACCGACCGAGATCAGCATCGCGACGAAGAAATTTTTTATCTGTCGGCAGCGCAGCGCCTCCACCTCCATAAGCTCACTTGGGCCCTCGATCCCACAATTCCAGGAGCGATTGTTGTCCGTCCCATCTCGGTTCCCTTCGCCGTTCGCCTCATTGTGCTTGTCGTTATACGAAACCAGATCGTTCAGCGTGAAGCCATCGTGGCAGCTCACGAAGTTGATGCTTTGCTCGGGTTCTCTTTCGCGCTGCCCGAAGATGTCCGGGCTCCCGAGCACGCGTTGCGCCGACATCCGCAACATGCCCCTGTCTCCCTTGATAAAGCCGCGGATATCGTCGCGGAAGCGCCCGTTCCATTCCTTCCAGCTATCGCCGACGAAGCTCCCGACCTGATACAGGCCGCCGGCATCCCAGGCCTCGGCGATCAGCTTGGTCCCGGCGAGGACGGGATCCGACTCGATGTCCCAGGGCGCGGGGGGATCTTCGAGCGGGTGTCCGTTCTCATCGCGGGCCAGGATCGCGGCGAGGTCGAAGCGAAATCCATCGACGTGCATCTCCGCAACCCAGTATCGCAGGCTGTCGAGGATCATGCGGCGCACCACGGCTCGATTGGCATTCAGCGTGTTGCCGCAGCCACTGTAATTGGCGTATTGCGCGCGATCCTTGTCAAGAATGTAGTACACCTCGTTCGCGAGGCCGCGGAAGCAGAGCGTAGGGCCCACTGCATTTCCTTCGGCGGTGTGGTTGTAGACGACGTCGAGAATCACCTCGATGCCGGCGCGGTGCAGCGCCTTGACGAGATCACGGAACTCATCGACCGGGCCGAGCACGTCCTTCCGCGAACAGTAGCCCGCGTGAGGAGCGAAGAACGATACCGGAGAGTATCCCCAGTAATTGACCAGACCCGCCGGGCAATCCTGCCGGTCGAACTGGAATATCGGCAGCAGCTCCACCGCGGTGATCCCAAGCTCACGGAGGTATGGGATCTTCTCGATCAGGCCGGCATAGGTTCCTCTCCGCTCGGGAGCGACTCCTGAGCTGGGATGGCGCGTGAAGCCCGCGAGGTGCATCTCGTAGATCACCGTGGAGCCGAAACTGCGATGAAGCGGTGCGTCGCCCTCCCAATCGTAGGCGGTGGGGTCGATCACCACACTTTTCATCGCGACAGTGTCGGGCTCATCGTATCGGCCGGACCGGCGTCGCGAATACGCCTCGGGCACGACGACGGCACGCGCGTACGGGTCGAGCAGAGCCTTGCTGGGATCGAAACGCAGACCATTCGCAGGATCAAAAGGACCAAAGGCACGATACGCGTAGAGCTGTCCGGGTCGGGCCCCGGGTACGAAGACGTGCCAGTAGTAGTAGGTGCGGTGCTCACGCGGATCGAGCTCGACCACGCGCGTCGGCTTTGCCTCCTCGCCACTGTCGAACAGCAGCAGCTCGATGCGTGTGGCGTGCCGCGAGAAAACGCTGAAGTTGACACCCCCAGGCAAGACCGTGGCACCTAGAGGAAAGCTTTGGCCCGTGCCGTGCTGATCGGTCACGCTCATGATTTCCCTCTACGAGCCGTGAGGTCGCAGCACCTCGACGGTCTGGCGCGCGATCATCCGTTCCTCGTCCGTGGGAATGACCCAGACGGAAACGGCGCTGTTCGCAGCCGAAATGCACGCACCTCCGCCATCATTCGCCGCAGCATCGAGAACGATGCCGAGCCAGCGGCTCCGGTCGCACACGCGGCGGCGGATCTCGGGCGAGTGCTCGCCAATCCCCGCGGTGAACACGAGACCATCGAGACCGCCGAGGGTCGCGGCCAATGCACCGAGCTCCCGGGCAACGCGGTAGACGAAGAGCTCGACCGCTTCCGCGGCGCGGCGGTCTTTCGAGCCGAGAAGCTGACGCATGTCGCTCGAGAGCCCCGACACTCCGAGGAGACCACTCTCGTGATAGAGCAGCTGCTCGATCTGATCGGCGTTCATGCCACGCTCGCGCAGCAGATAAAGGATCACGCCGGGGTCGAGTGCCCCGCAGCGCGTGGCCATCGGCAGTCCGTCCAGGGCGGTAAAACCCATGGTCGTGTCGATGCTCTTGCCTTCGAGCATCGCACACATGCTTACGCCGGCACCGAGATGGCCAACCACAACCCGGCCCGCGGCGATTTTCGGAGCTCGCGCCTTCAATGCGGAAGCGATGTAATCGTAGGAAAGTCCGTGGAAGCCATAACGCCGGATTCCCGCTTCCGCCAGTTCATGAGGCAATGCAAAGCGCTGTGCGACTCGTGGCAGACCGTGGTGAAAGGCCGTATCGAAGCACGCGACCTGCGGCAACGAGGGAGATACGGCAGCGATAGCCCGGATCGCTGCAAGGTTGTGCGGCTGATGGAGCGGTGCCAGAGGGCACAACGTTTGAAGCGTGACGAGCACTTCGGGGGTGATACGCGTTCCTGCGGCAAATGCCGTGCCGCCGTGGACGACGCGGTGCCCAACGCCCGCGATCTTGCGGCCCCCACGGTGCGATTCCAACCAGTTGAGCAAGTAATCGAACAGGGTCTCGTGACCCGATTCGGCGCCCGGTGGCCAGCGTTTCTCAGCAATGCTCACACCGTTCGCGTCTCGCACGCTCATGTGCGGTGCCGAGCCGACACCCTCGATCTGCCCTTTGAAGATCGGGACGGGCTCCTCTTGTTCCAGCGCATCGTAGCCGGAGAACTTGATGCTCGAGGATCCCGCGTTGATGACCAGGATTGAGCCCTGCATGAGCTTTACTCGACCGCAAGGGACATGTATTACCATCCGCCGCCGAGTGCCCGATAAAGCTGCACCGTGGCAGTCGCTTGTCCCATCTGGGACTGTACTAATGCGTCCTCGTCATTGAGTGCGGTGATCCGGTCGTCGAGTACGTCGCGAAAAGTCTTGCGGCCGTGTTCGTACAAGATCGTGGACGCCTCTTGATTGCGCCGTGCGGCAGCCAGGGCTGATGCGAGTGATACGCTCCTCTGATCGAGTGCGGTGCGCTGTCGATAGGCATTCTCCACGTCTTCGAGGGCTTTCAATACGGCGCTATCGTATTCGGCCGCAGCGGCTTCGAGGCGAGCATCGTGTGCGGCAATGTTGGCGCGAATTCGCCCGTGGGTGAACACCGGCAGGTATGCCGACAGGTTGAGGAGTCCACCCGTTGCGCCGAAATTCGGCAGTCCCTGAAAATGCAGTTCGGAGTCCCCGCCGAGAAACTGGATTCCGAACCGCGGCAGCAAATCCGTTTTCGCGCTCTGCAGCCTTGCTGCAGAGGCTGCGACGAGCGATGCCCCTTCCTGAACATCGGGCCGCCGCTCGAGCGCCTGAACTGGCAGCAGCCCCGTGGGAGCCGATGGAACATTGATAGGGGTCAGCGGCGGCAGAGTCACCGCGGCCTCCGGTATCTGCCCGGTGAGCACCGCCAATCTACGCCGGCGCGCCTCAATCAGCGCGAGAAGGGGTGGACGTTTCGCATGCTGCGTGTCCAGTTGCTCGCGAACCAGATCCGCGTCGTAGGCGTATGCTTGGCCCGCCTGGTACCTGGCTTGGATGTAATTCAGGAGGTCGTCGAGCGTCGCGATACCTCGATCGAGTACGTCGAGCCGCAGTTGCAGGCCGCGCGCTTCGTAATAATTCTCCGCGACATCGGCCACCACAGTGACGCGAGCACCGTTCAGCAAGTCGACAGAGGCGGCGGAGATCGCCTGAACCGCTTTAAGATTGGCCCGGTGTCGACCGAAAACGTCAGGCTCCCAGCTGGCTCCAAGGCCGGCCCAGCCGCCCCAAAGTCCCGATTGAGGAGGCGGGAGCACAATCGGTGTTCCAGAGATCGAACCCGGCCCGCGCCAGTCGGCCTCAGCGCCGAATACCGCACCCTGTGCAGCAACCGTGGGGTACAGGGCAGACTCAGCGACCGTGACCATCGCTCGGGCCTCAGCGACGTGCGCTTGCGCGGTGCGGATATCTGTGTTGGCCGTAAGCGCTGCAGTGATCAGCTCATCTAATGGCTGCTCATGCCACACGGTCCACCAGCGGCTCAACTCACCCGCAGTCGTCGGCGCTCCCTGTGGCGCTTGTTCCTGAAACGCGTCCGGTACGGGCACATGGGACGGAGGAGTCTTCACCGGCTGGATGCAGCTTGCGAGCAGTATCACGGCCCCCAAAGCAGCGACGCCTCGGCGGACATCGATTGAGAAGGTCACCCTTGTGAATCGAGAAATCATGACTGCCTCGCGAGCATTGAACGGAAGCGCCCGAGGGCGAGCGCGAGGAAAAGTGCCCCGCTCAGAGACATGACTGCGATCTCGCGCCAGACCGCGCTCGGTCCGGCACCGTGATAAAGAACCGCTTTGGAGAACGAGACGTATTGCGTGGTCGGCAGGAACTGCGTGATGTGCTGCAAAGCAAGTGGCATGCTTTCCAGGGACGTGGCCGCCCCCGACAGCAGATGCGAAATTGCGTAAACCGGCACGGTAAGCAACCCGAACTGCGGCATGCTCGGGGCGAGCGTCGCCATATACATCCCGGCCGAGGTGGCCGAGAACAGGTAGAGGAGGCTCCCCAGCACGAAGAATGGAACGGACCCGGCGATGGGAACCCCGAGAAATCGGTGGACCACAAGCCAAAGCGACAACAGCGATATGACCAGGATCGTCAAACCGTTGGTCAGAATCTTCGCGGTCGCTATTTCACTGGCACGCACTGGCATGACGAGCAGATGCTCGATCGTGCCGTGCTCGCGTTCCCGGATGACTGCCGCGCCGACGAGCACGATCGACAGAATGGTCACGTCCATCACGATCTGCATGACCGAAGTCCACCAGGAGCTCTCGGCATTCGGGTTGTACTGCAGGCGCAAATCGGCCCCGGTCGGCATCTTTGACTCGATACCCCTGATATTGAGCCAATCGAGAACCTCGGTATTGAAGATCTGCTGCAGGTCGGCGGTGCCCAGGCCGGCCTGCGTCATGGCGGTCGCGTCCACAAGCAGCTGCACTGCGGGCACCCGGTTGGCCAGCACATCCGTTTCGAAGCGGGGTGGGATCTCGATAACGAAGATGTATTTTCCCTGGTCGAGAGCGGCGCCGATGTCACCTCGGGCAATGTCGACCGGGGTCTTGAAGTATGGGGGATTGATGGCATGGCGCAAGCGCCGCGACAGATCCGAATGGTCACCGTCGAGGATCGCCACCGATGCATTCGAAACCTCCGCCTTCACACCTTTCGCAACGGAATAGACCGATACCGTAAAAAAAAAGACGACGATGACCATGAGAGCGATATCTCGCAGCAGGCTACGCAATTCCTTGCCGGACAGCAGCCAGACGTTGAGCAGCCAGCGCATCATGAGCCGCCCTTCACCTCTCCTGCTTCTTCAGCAGCAGCCGCGCAACGAGCAGATAGAACACAGCGAAGCCTGCGAGCGCCAGGTACATCGGCAGGAAACTCCCGGCGCCCAGGCCCTTGGTGAAAGCGCCGAGGCTGATCAGCTGGAACCAGGACGCGGGGAAAAGGATGCCGGTCCAGTGGGCGGATCCGGTCAGCGTGGACACGGGGTATAGCAACCCCGAGAAGTTCGTCCCCGGGATCATGCAGATGACCGCCGTAGCGAAGATCGCGGCGACTTGCGAGTTGACGAGTGCCGAAATGAGCAAGCCCAAGGCAGTGCCCGCACCGACATACGCAAATGCTCCCACGGTGAGCGCGAGGAAGGACCCTCTGAGAGGTACCCGGAGGATGAGGATCGCGGCGAGGACGAGCGTGACATAACTCACCATCGCGATCCCGATATACGGAAGCTGTTTGCCGATGAGAAACTCCCCCACCCTAGCCGGTGACACGTAAAGATTGAGAATGGAGCCGATCTCTTTCTCGCGCACGATCCCGAGAGCGGTCAGCATGGCGGGAATCAGGAGCATAGTCAGCATGATGACTCCAGGGACCACCGCATAGATGCTCTTGAATTCCGGGTTATAGGCGAAGCGCGGCTCGATCGAAATCGGTAGTGAAGCGTGATCTCCCGGGAGCACTCCGGCCTGCGCCTGCGCATACTGTTGTACGATGACACTCATGTAGTCGCGTATGTTCGTGCTGCTGAAAGGAGTCGCACCGTCGATGAAGAAGCCGATCCGCGGGCTTCTCCCGGCGATCAGATCGCGCCCGAAATTGGGCGGTATGTCCACGATCAGCTGCGCTTCGCCCTGTCGCAGCTCGAAGTCCGCTTCGGCACGGCTGTATGAGGGCGCGACCGGCTGGAAATATCGCGGTGCTGATAAGCGATCGAGGAACTCTCGACTCTCGTGACTCTGGTCCTCGTCGAGGACAGTGTAGCGAACGTGCTCGACATCAAAGGAGAGCGCGTAAGCAGAGACCAGGAGCAGCACAAGCGGCCCGACGAACCCCAAGGTCAGTCGCAAGGGGTCACGAGCAAGCTCCGTGCTCTCGCGCCGCGCGAACGCCCACATCCGCGCGAACCAGTCGATCCTGAATCCGCCTGATGCTGCGGGCTCAGCTTCCGCTTCGTTCGGGTGCTCCGCGGCCTTTGCAGGCGCCTTCTCAGGCTCTGCCTCCTCGAGGTAGCTGATGAAGGCCTCCTCCAGTGTGTGGGCTCCGCGTTGTGCCACGAGCGCCGATGGTGCATCCACGGCGAGAACCTTGCCGCGATGCATCAGGGAGATACGATCGCATAGCGCGGCTTCGTTCATGAAATGAGTCGAAACGAACAGCGTGACCTTCTTTTCGCGCGAGAGCTTGACCAGGTGGCGCCAGAACATGTCGCGCGCGGCCGGGTCCACGCCTGAGGTGGGCTCATCCAGCAGCAGCACTTCGGGTTCGTGCAGGCAGGCTGCGGCGAGCTGCAGGCGCTGCCGGATTCCGAGCGGTAGCGATGAAGGTACCGCGGCGACGTAGGCTTCCAGATCGAAATCGCGGAGTGCGGTTTGAATCGCTTGCTGTGCTTTGTGCTCATCGAGGCGATACAGCCGTGCGTGCAGGTAAAGGTTATGCCGCACGGTGAGCTCCTCGTAGAGCGAGAATGACTGCGACATGTAGCCGATATGCAGCCGAGTCGCCATGTCGTGGGGATCGATCGGCTGTCCCAAGAGCTTCGCCGAACCGCTCGTCACATCGAGAAGCCCGGTGAGCATCTTCATCGTGGTCGTTTTCCCACAGCCATTGGAGCCGAGAAAGCCGAAGATCTCACCCCGAGCAATCTTGAAGCTCACGGCATCGACCGCCACGAAATCTCCGAAACGCTTTGTCAGCTTCTCCGCCTCGATCACGGGCTCGGCACCAGGGTTCACGAATGGCGGGATGCTCAGCGTGCCGCCTTTAGGTCGCCTGTCGGCAGGCAGCAGCGATACATAGGCCTCCTCGAGGTGCGTTGCACCCGTGCGCGAGATGACGTTGCGCAGCCAGTCGCTGATCAGTACGCGACCGGCGTCCATCGCAATGAGATACTCGAATCGCTCAGCTTCCTCCATGTAGGCCGTGGCGACAATGACGGTCATCCCGGGGCGTTCGGTGCGCAAGCTATCGACGAGCGTCCAGAACTGACGCCGTGAGAGCGGATCGACGCCCGTCGTCGGCTCATCGAGTATCAGGAGCTCGGGGTCGTGCACCAGCGAGCAGCACAACCCGAGCTTCTGCTTCATGCCGCCGGACAGCTTGCCAGCCGCACGATCCGAGAATGGGGCGAGTCCGGTTGCCTCGAGGAGCCTCCTGATTCGGGCCCCGCGTTGCCGTGCGGCCAGACCGAACAGACGTGCGAAGAAGTCCACGTTTTCGTGGACGGATAGGGTCGGGTAGAGATTGCGTCCCAAGCCCTGCGGCATGAAGGCAACCCGAGGCAGAAGCGCTTCGCGTTCCCGTCGGCGCGCAACATCTCGCCCGAGCACCTGGAGAGTTCCCTGCTGAAGGCGCTTGCTCCCTGCGATGAGACTCAGCAGGGTCGATTTTCCAACGGCGTCGGGCCCGATGAGGCCGATCGTAGCCCCGGCCGGCAAGCTCAGCGAGAGATCCGCGAGCGCGCGCACTTTCCCATAACGATGCTCGACCCCGCGAAGCTCGACGGCGATCTCGGCGGGGTCGTGTTTCGCCGTCCGATTCGTCGCTGCGTTCACGATCTTGGTCCGCGATCCGTCCGGAGGTCGAGACTGGCGGGCCAGGACGCGTTAGAATCTAGCCGCACATACCCATTCCCCGTCTGACCGGCCTTCAAGAGCCCCTCGTACTGTTGGGCGACTTCGACGGGAATCTGAAGCTTGACTCGATACATCAACTTGTCGCGTTCGGTCATCGTTTCGACGTATTTGGGTGTGAATTGAGCTTCGGGAGAGATGAATGACACAAACGCCGGGATGGGTGGCCGTCCCCGGAAAGCATCCAGAACGATGCGCGCCTCATCGCCGATTTTGAGCTTGCCAGCCGCATCCGTACCTAGAAAGACCGTCATGTACACATCGGTGGGGTCAAGAAGCGTTGCAACTCGTCCGCCGGGCGGCAAGACGGCACCGTTCTCAATGACCTTGTATTCGATTCGGCCCGCAACGGGCGCCCGGATGACCGTCTCGCCGAGCACCACGTTGAGGTGGGCGATCTGCGCATCGGCCTGAGAGAGCTCCGTGCGCGCCTCCGCGAGCGCCGCTGCGGCCGCCGCCATCTGAGCCGTTTCAGAGCTCAGCGCAAGCCGGCGCCGCTGCAGCTCCACATCGGAGATCAGTTTCTTCTCAAACAGCTGCTCGGCCTCGGTTTTCTCTAAGCGTGCAAGCGCTTCGGAGCTTCGGTGCGCTTGCAGCTCTGCCTGCGCGCGCGCAATCGCACCTTCGGCTTGTGCGCGCTTCGCCTGAGCGGCGGCGAGATCGGCTTTCACCTCCGAATCGTCCTGGCGCGCGAGGATCTGCCCTTGCGTCGGGTTGTCGCCCTCGCGGACGGACAATTCGACGATGCGCCCCGGATACTTGACCGCGATGTCGGTGCGCGCGAATTCCAGCCGGCCATTGGATTGCACGATGTAGGCAGGCAGGCCGACGCCGCGCTGCGTGTACCACCAGTAGAGAGCGACACCGGCAGCGGCAACGATCACGACCCCAACTGCAACCCACAAAGCGGCTTTGCGTGCAGGCTTTGCGATCGCCAGCGGCACCTTCTCGCGCTCCAGGCGCCCGCCTCGCCCCTGCGCCTCTGCCTCCGCTTGGTGGAGTTCTTTTATCTGCGGGACTTCGGTCAATTGCTCGGCCATTTCGCATCCTTCTTTCGAGTGCAGCTCGGAGCGAGTCCCGACACGTGCGACGGCTATTCAGCCGCGGGGGTAACATAATGGACCACGTCCTCCCGGTCGCCCTATAAGTGAATGTCCTTAGCGGCTGACCGGCTCGCGGTGCAGCGAAAGCCGTACCGACTCCAACCCAACCCGCCGCATACCGCCCTCTTCAATGAGGGCCATCAGTCTTCATAACTGCATCTCCGACTGGCGTTCATCGCCTGAGGGAATCTTTTTGAGGGCCCGAGAGCGGCATCGCCTCGACGATACGCGAGTGCCACGGTGCAGGCGCTCGCTGCTCTCGCGGCTCGGCAACTTCCATCAAGGCGCATCATCGCCATAATGCGAGTCGCCGAGTAAGTAGGAATCGTCGCCGGCTAAGTAGAATTCACGGTCGCACAATCGAGGTGGTGATATTAGCGTCGGTCTTCCGTCGTTCGCGCTGGGCCGATGAATGTCTCAACGAATCTTGGTGCCGCTCGATGGTTCGCCGCTGGCGGAGCTCGCATTGAATGAAGCCCTCGCCCTGGCAGAGCTTCCGGATTCGACGGTAATCTTTCTTCATGTGGTTCCTCAGATCGAAGATGTGATTTCCGGCGGCGGCGAGATCATTACCATCGATCAGCAGTGGGAGATCAGAAAAGGGCACGCGTATGATTACTTACGAGCCATCTCCCAGCGCGCAGAGTGGCAGCAGGTAAAGCGCGAGAGCGTGGTGCAACTAGGTGACCCTGCGCAGGTAATCCTCGATTTTGCGCGACAACACGACATTGACCGGATCATCGTGTGCACACACGGTCGCACCGGACTCAGCCGGTGGGTTTACGGCAGTATCGCTCGCAAGGTGCTCGAAGCGGCGGACCGAACTGTCGTTCTCGTTCGCGCCCGGATCGCCGCAGGAGCATGACAGCTTCGGGACCAGTGGTCATGGCGGCTCCGCGCTGCGCGGCTCGACCGACCAAGCGCACGCGCTTGCGACGGTCTTTACGCCTATGACAGACATGTTCTTCGGTGTTCGTGAAGGGCGCGTATCAGACCCATTCGGAAATGTCTGGATAATCGCAATGTTCGAGGAACGTCTGGCTCCAGATGAGACGCAGCGAAGACTGCGGGCGGAAGGCTACTGACGGCCCGAACGATGAGATCTTCCGAGTCAGCAGCGATACCAGTTCTGCCAGAGCAGCGGCTCGGACCATCCCCAAGGATCGGTGTAGCTCTGGGTAGCGGCGCTTCGCGCGGTCTTGCTCATGTTGGAGTGATGCGAGCGCTGGCGGAGAAAGGCCTTCAAGTGAGCTTCGTCGCCGGCACGAGCATGGGCGCCTTTGTCGGAAGTGTCTACGCCGCTGGAAATCTTCAAAAACTTGAGACGGATTTTCTTGCGTTCGACTGGAGGAGCATTGCAAGTCTCCTGGATCCGGTGTTTCCTCGATCCGGGCTAATCGATGGTCAGAAAGTCGCGACCTTCCTCAGCGACTACACCTCTCACCGCAAAATCGAAGACTTACCGGTGAGATTCCACGCCGTGGCGACCGAGTTGTTAACCGGTGCTGAGGCCATTCTCGACTCTGGCGATGTGACTGACGCGGTCCGCGCCAGCATCGCAGTCCCTGGCGTGCTCACGCCGGTGCGTTTGAATGGCCGGATTCTACTTGATGGTGGTCTCGTCAATCCCGTGCCAGTAAGCGTGGTTCGTGCGATGGGCGCCGACGTTGTCATCGGTGTCGACGTGAGCATCGATGTCCTCGAGAATCGCTTGGCTCGAATTCATGAAACCACGATCGCACGGCCCACCGCGGCCGCAGTGCGTCTGCACGAAATACTGCGAGCGATGAACAGCCCAGCGGCGACACAACTCGATGAGTGGATGCATCGGGCGCCGATGCCAGGCATTGTCGATGTTCTAATGTCGGCCATCTATGTCATGCAGGCCAAGATTGCAAGAGCGAATCTCGAGCGCCATCCACCCGATCTGCTGATCCGTCCACCTTTGGGATCGATCAAGTTCATGGACTTCGATCGCGCAGGCGAAATCATCGAGTTGGGGTATGAGGCGGCCAAAAGCGCGCTGGCTGGGTGGCCGATTAGATAGCTCATGCGCGACACCTAAGGCTTAAGCACTCGTGGTGCCTGCTTGCAGGAGGCGTTGCACGAGACGCAGGACGAGCCCGACGCTCGTCCATTTGCGTAGAGCGCCTACTCGCCGCCGGTCGCCGGCTCGAGAGCGATACGTAAAAGTACGCATTCTGGCCTCGTTTGATTTCCGATATTAGAGGCGTGCCACCTTTGCGGGATCACACGGGGAGTCTTTCATGGCCCAGCCCGATCGTGCTTCAACCCATGCTCACCTTTTGGGCGGTGGCATCGCCTCGCTCGCCGCGGCCGCCATCCTGATCCGTGATGGCGATATGCTGGGCAAGAACATCACCGTGTACGAACAACTGGATGTGCTTGGGGGCGCCCTCGACGGTTCGGGAAACCCGGACGTCGGCTATCTCGTTCGAGGCGGCCGGATGCTCGAAGCGAAATATCTCTGCACATACGACCTGTTTTCCTCGATACCGACGCTCGATATGCGTCAGACCGTGACGCAGGAGATCTTCCAATGGAATGAAGTCATGAAGACGGGATCGAAGGCGCGTCTGGTTCGCAATGGGCGGCGGATAGTCGCCCCCGAATTCGGCTTGTCGGAAAAGCAGATTTTGATGATCGAGAGGCTGATCCTCGCCTCCGAAAGCACGCTCGGTGACAGCCGCATTGCGGATCACTTCGATGCACCCTTTTTTCAGACGAACTTCTGGTTCATGTGGGCTACGACTTTCGCCTTCCAGCCGTGGCACAGCGCGGTTGAGCTCAAGCGCTATCTGATTCGTTTCGCTCACTTGGTGCAGGGTTTCAATCGCCTGCACGGCATCATGCGCACGGTCTATAACCAGTACGACTCCCTGGTCCGGCCGCTCAAGAAGTGGCTCGAGGAGCGCAACGTGCAATTCCGTCTCGGCGCACGTATTCAGAACATCGAGTTCACAGAGCGTGATGGGAGCAAATACGCCACGGCGCTGCTCGTCGAGCAGGGCGGCAAGTCGGATAAGATCGCGCTCGATGCCGAGGATTTCGTCATCGCGACGCTGGGATCGATGACCGAGGGCTCATCGGTCGGCACGATGGATAGCCCGCCGGCGCTCTACGACAAGCGGGCGGGCGGCAGCTGGCTGCTGTGGGAAAGGATCGCCGAAGGACGGCCGCAGCTCGGCAAGCCGAAGCGCTTCTCCGAGCGGGTGAACGAGTCGAAATGGCTGTCTTTTACGGTCACCCAGAAGACGCCAGAGCTTCTACGCTACATCCGCGATCTCACCGGTAACGTCCCCGGTGAAGGCGGCCTGATCACTTTCTGCGACTCCCACTGGCTGATGTCGATCGTGGCGGCGCATCAGCCGCATTTCATCGGCCAACCCGCGAATGTGCAAGTGTTCTGGGGATATGCTTTAGGGATGGATGCACCCGGCAACTTCGTGCAAAAGGCGATCGGCCAGTGCACGGGCCGAGAGATCATGAGCGAGCTGCTCGGCCACCTTGGGCTGACCGACCGGGCGGATGCCATCATCGCCGATACGATCTGCTTGCCGTGCATGATGCCCTTCATCACCAGCCAGTTCTTGACGCGTGTCGCTGGAGATCGACCTGCCGTGCATCCCGAGGGTTACGCCAACTTGGCCGTGGTCGGGCAGTTCTGCGAGCAGCCGGAGGATGTCGTGTTCACCGTCGAATATTCCGTTCGCGCGGCGATGACCGCGGCTTACGAGCTTCTGCGGATCGATCGTACGCCCCCTGCCGTGTTCAAGGGGCAGCGTGATCCGCGCAATATCTTCAAGGCGTTCGATACCCTTCACGACATCGCGTAGTGAGATAGCCCCGAGCCAACCCGGCAGTCGAGGTCGAGGCAACACGCTCGGAGCGAGTACCGCGTCGCCACCGGTACGCAGAAGCCTGCAGCTCCCTCCGTGATCTCCACGATTGTTCACCGGTGCCCAACCGAGTAGGGTGACTAGAGCGGCTCGGATAACCGAACAAACTACGAGCGCCCAGGAGTTTTGACCATGGACAGCGTTCCCTCTCAGCTGGCATCGATGCTCTCACGCGGATGGTGGCTCGTGGTGCTCCGCGCCGTCGCCGCCATCGCCTTTGGCGTCCTCACCTGGGTGGTGCCCGGTATCTCGCTGGCATCGCTCGTGCTCGTCTTCGGCGCCTTCTCGATGGCGGACGGGATCTTGAGGATCTGGGCCGCATTTTCAGGCTCAGGGGACAGTGAGTCTCGCTGGGTGCTCGGGCTCGCAGGCCTGATCGGCATCGGTATCGGCGTCGTAACGATGATCGCCCCCGATGTGACCGCGCTCGCTCTCATCTTCTACATCGCCGCCTGGGCCATGGCGACGGGCGCGCTCGAGATCATGGCGGCGATCCGACTGCGCAAGGTGATCAACGACGAGTGGCTGCTCGCGCTCGCGGGTCTCGCCTCGGTCGCCTTTGGCATCATCATCCTGCTGCGTCCGGGAGCGGGCGCTCTCGCGCTACTGTGGCTCATCGGCTCGTACGCCATCGTGTTCGGGGTTTTGCTCCTCGTGTTCGCGTTCAAGGCGCGCACCTTCGTGCACCGCTTGTCGCGAGAATGAAAGTCGATGGCCGGGCGCGACCTACTGAGCAGCGCTATCCGGAGCGCGCTGCGCAAAAGCGCTATCGGATGCTCACCCCGATCCCGCCATCATGGGATCGAGCTTGCGAGGTTTGGGCTCGCCGGCGCCGGAGATTCGGCGCTCGCGCGCGGGCCTAAGATCGCGGGGAGCGCGGCATCGGACACCGTCTCTTCTTCGAGCAGCTTCTTGGCCAATGCGTCGAGTCGATCGCGCGCCCGGGTCAGAAGCGCCCGCACGATTCCCTGCCGCTCAGTGAGGAGCTGTTCCACTTCTTGATCGATTCGCGCGGCCGTCGCCTCGCTGTAGTCGCGCCCCTGGGACATCTGGTAGCCGAGAAACGGCTGCTCCTCGTCGGCATCGAACGCCACTGGACCCAACCCACCCATCGCCCAGCGTGCGACCATGCGCCGGGCGAGCCGCGTCGCCTGGATCAGGTCGCTTTCAGCTCCCGTCGTGATCTCTCCGATCACTAGAGCCTCGGACTCACGGCCCGCGAGCATGACATCGAGGCGCGCCAAAAGGTCGGCACGGCTCATGTTGTAGCGATCCTCCGTCGGTAGCTGCTCCGTCACCCCAAGTGCTCGCCCGCGTGGGACGATCGTGACTTTACGCACCGGATCGGCCGCCGGCGTGAGCCAGGCGACCACGGCGTGCCCGCCCTCGTGATAGGCGACCACCTTACGGTCGCGAGGCGTGAGCGCCGTGCTGCGCTCCGCACCGAGCACGATCTTGTCCCACGCCTCATCGAAATCCTGCATGCCGACTTCGCTGCGGTTGTGCCGCGCCGCGCCCAGCGCCGCCTCGTTGCACAGGTTCGCAAGATCGGCTCCCGAAAGACCCGTCGCGGTCTTCGCCAGCCGCTCGAGATCGACGTTGGGTGCGAGCCGAAGATGTCGGGTGTGGATGCGCAGAATACCCTCCCGTCCGCGCCAATCCGGCAGCGGCACCACCACCTGCCGATCAAAGCGCCCGGGACGCAGCAACGCCGGGTCGAGAACATCGGGGCGGTTGGTGGCGGCGAGCAGGATAACCTGCTGGCGCTCGTCGAAACCGTCCATCTCGACGAGGAGCTGATTCAGTGTCTGCTCCCGCTCATCGTTCACCGCTCCCAAGCCGGCCCCGCGACGGCGACCGACGGCGTCGAGCTCATCCACGAAGATGATGGCCGGTTGCGCCGCCTTCGCCTGAGTAAAGAGATCGCGAACACGGGAGGCACCCACACCGACGAACATCTCGACGAACTCCGAGCCACTGATGCTGAAGAACGGCACACCGGCCTCGCCGGCGACCGCACGCGCGAGCAGCGTCTTGCCCGTACCGGGCGGACCGACCAGGAGGACTCCGCGCGGGATGTGAGCACCGATCGCTAAGTACTTGTCCGGCCGCCGCAGAAAGTCGACCACCTCCGCGAGATCCTGCTTCGCCTCATCCACCCCCGCGACATCCGCGAATTTGACCTTCGGAGCATCCGCGGAATACTGCCTGGCTCTGTTCCGGCCGAACCCAAAAAGGCCCGATTGGGTCCGCGCTGCCTGTCGCCCCATCCAGACCAGTAACCCTACTGTCAGCAGTATCGGCAGACCGTCCGTCAGCAAGATCGCGAACCACGGCGGCGAGGGCGTGGCCACATCGACGCTCACGTTGTGTGAGCGCAGCAGCGGCATCAGCGAAGCATCACCCACGACGTTCGGATAGGTGGTGCGAAAGCGCAGGTAGCTGACGGATGAGACTGCCGGGTGCGCGCCTTGGCTCTCTGCCTGATGATCATTCGTTGCGCCGGGCGTCGGAGTGGCGGGCTTCGCTCGAGGCCAGACGACCGCGTGCGCGAAATCCCCCGTG
>Ga0187784_10001357_pt1 | contig 19298 bp, 20 predicted proteins | sample 1015_SJ02_MP15_2_FD_132964 | JGI IMG/M metagenome (GOLD analysis project Ga0187784, IMG submission 132964) | Tropical peat soil microbial communities from peatlands in Department of Meta, Colombia - 1015_SJ02_MP15_20_MG | ecosystem: Environmental > Terrestrial > Soil > Wetlands > Peat | place...
TCCCCATACATCCACCGCGCTAGCGGCTTAGCGCAAATCGCCGTATCCACACTGCTCCGCCTCGATGCCCCAGGCAAACGGGAATCTCTTCACGCGGAGCACTGTCGATACGGCACTAGAGATATGGCAACAGACAAGAACAAGGCCTCGCACTCGAGAGCTGGGTCGGACAAAGCGTAACCTTCACTTGGATTGCACTTCTGTAGCGGGCAAATCCAAGAAACTGCCGACGATGGGAACAAGAAGATGCGATTGAAAGATCGTATAGTGTGTCACGCCAGGGAGAATGGCAAGTCGCGCCTTGGACATGCCCGACCCGTCCCATCCACCGTCCCTTTTACCACCACCAAGCAATTCGAAATAGTCCACAGCGTGCGCTGTGCGGACAGCGTCGGCATCGCCGAAGACGAGCAGCACCGGCGTCTTGATCTTCGCAACCTCATTGGACCAGTTGTATTCATGCTGTGCCATGGTGCCAAGCTTTGTGCACAGAACGGGCCAGTCCTGCGGCCTGGGTGCCACATGAACGTAGTTCGAGTACATCGGAGTCTGCTTCATCTGCTCTGCCGTGGATGCACTCAGACTCGACATTCCGGCGATGATCTCGGGATACCAGCCGTCACGGCTGAAAGTGGATGACACGATCACGAGCCGGTTGACCAGTTCCGGATGCTGAATCGTTGTACGCAGGGCGACCATCCCGCCCATCGAGTAGCCCATCACATCAGCCTTCTGAATCCCGAGGTGACGAATCAGTGCCGCAATATCGTCCGCCAGTGCTTGAAAGCTCATTGGCCGGTCGATATCCGCTGTCCGGCCATGGCCCTGGAGATCGACAGCTATTACTTCACGTTCTTTCGAAAGCTCGGGTATGATCTCGGCGAACATGTCGGTCGAGCCAAGCCCTCCGTGGATTAGTATCAGGGGCTCGCCATTGCCATGAATTTCGTAGTACATCTTCAGACCGTCCGCCGGAGCGTAGCCGGATCGCTCGTGCGCGGGCTGTGCCGGTGAGAAGGCAGACGCGGCTAAAATCGCGCCCGCCGTGGCCGAAGCAATTGCAGCTTGCATCATTTGCAGCCTCCTTTTGGATAATCAGTCCCAATTGGTTAGAGGAAACATCGAACTCTAAGCGCTGCGGACGCTGGCGATGCGCGCGTCGAGCCTGCGCAGCGATTGGGATTCTCCCGCTTCCATGCCTGATTGCAGGTGGCCATCCCGCCTTTCCCTCGATTGGTGACGTATGTTGTGCGTGAGCCGAGTCCCGCTCCCGTTTTCCTCGAAACTCACGGTCGTAACCCATTCCGGATTGCCGACGAGCGGGTTTTCATACCGCTCCGTGTAAACCAGGCGCTCATTGGGAACGATCGTCAGGTATTTGCCGCTGAATGAGTGTTCCGTTCCATCCGGCATGCGCAGTACCACGCGCCACCGGCCGCCAACGCGAACATCCATGTCACAAGCCACGACGCTTGATTCGTCACATCCCCACCAATGCCGCACGTGTTCTGGCTTTGTCCAGGCGTCGAAAAGAAGAGATCGCGGCCATTCAAATGTCCGATCGAATGCAATTTCCAAGTCGGAAGGAAGCGACAGAGAGACTCCGGATCCCTGATTGTGGGGCATGCTTCTTCTCCTGCGTGCCAAGTTATACCTGGCAATGGTTGAGCCGATTCAAGGTCCGGCGCCACGATTGACGACAATCATTGGAAGCAACGGCGAAATGGCTTGGCTATTTGTCTTGTGAAGGCATGGGCCGCTCGTTGAGGATCATCCAGTTGATGCCGAACGAGTCGCGCACCTGACCGAAGCGGGAAGCGAAAAATGTCTCACGGATTGGCATCAGTACTTTACCGTCGGCAGAAAGCGCCCTGAAGACGCGTTCCGCTTCCGAGTCGCTGTCCATCCGCAGCGTTAAGTAGGCGCTGCGCATCGGTTCTGCGTTTGGGATATCTGCCGCCCACACCTCAAGCCCGCCAATGGAAATGCGCCCGTGCAAAACCGCATTCTTCCATTCCGCACCCAGGGGGCTTGGTTCGGGTGACTGAGCGTGGGTCATCATCATGCCGGGTTTCGCGCCAAGGTGCTTCTCGTAGTACTTGAAAGCCTGAGCGCAGTTTCCAGGGAAATTCACGTAGGCTGTGGCATTGACCATTTGAGTCTCCTGTGCAATTTTGTGCTCGGAACACGCATTGAGATGCGTGGTGAATTGAATCTCAAAGCTGTGGCCGAAGCGCAATCCGGCCTCTGCGCTTCTTCCTTTGAACATGCTTCTTCTCCCGCGTTTGAAGCTTCGACAGATAATCATCGAGGCGGTTCATGCTCTGCTCCCAGAATTGGCGATATCGTTCGAGCCATTCACTGGCTTCTCTCATCGGCGCAGCTTCCAGACGGCAGGGACGCCATTGCGCTTCGCGACTTCGTTTGATCAATCCCGTGCGCTCCAATACCTTCAGGTGCTTGGTTATCGACGGGGCCGCAATGGAGAACGGCTCGGAGAGCTCTTTGACTGTCGTCTCTCCCAGTGCTAGCCGAGCAAGGATTGCGCGCCTCGTCGGATCAGATAGAGCGGCGAAAGTTTCACTCAAGCGATCTCGCAATGTAGTTCACCATTGAGCTAATTAGCCTAAAGGAAAAATACAGAATACTTGCAGATCTGTCAAGCGCGGCTTTTGCTATGCCGTCATGGGCATTTTGTCCTGTTACCGGCGTAGGGAAAGCGCGGTGCAGGTCAATGGCGACGGGGCACCAGCGATTTTGGATCGGAGGGTATCAACGAGAGTGCCAAATGATCAATGCGCTCATTATCGCCCTCGACTGACGAGTTCAAAGCAAATCACACACCGACCTTGGTTTGTGAGCTGAAAGCAAGGATAGCTCCCGGAAACGGGGCTTGCACCAGCCATCAGATCGCAGTGTGGGCACGTTCGATTGAGCGTGCAGGGAAAACGGTACACCAACTCCTGACATTTTCCCGTGATCTGAGCCGGACGCCGCCCCGCTCCGCAATTCCCGGCTACCCTAAAAACGCAACCATCCGAAGAAATCTGCGTGCCTGCATGATCGCGTGGCAGTGAAAGCGACCGCCAGTGCGGCGATGCACGCGAAACATCGATGCGCAGCGGAGCTTCCCCATGAACAAATGTTTCTTCATCTTTACCGATGGCTCAGCCATCGGCAACCCCGGTCCCGCCGGCTGGGCAGCTATCGTAATCCACGGGACAAAACAGAAGGAGATCACTGGATCAGTTTCGTGGTCAACCGTCTCCGAAATGGAGCTTCGCGCCGCAGTCGAGGCATTGCGTCTGACGCCAGCCGGCGCCCGAATCGAACTGCGCTCGGACTCAGAACTCCTGATACATGGAATGCGCTTCCGGGTCCACCGCTGGAGACGTTTTGGCTGGCGCAATAGCCGTGGCTTCGAATTGCGGCACCAGGATCTGTGGCGCGAATTGCTCCTGCTGAATGCGGATCGTACGATTCGTTGGCTGTGGGTCAAAGGTCACAGCGGCCATCCGATCCAGTCCCGTGCCGATGCGCTCGCCAACCAAGCTGCCAGAGCAATTGCGGTTCAGGCACGCATTGCCGCCTGATGCAACTGGTGGACACAACCCAGTGAAGGAAAAGACCATGGCAACGATCGCAGAAGCGAATTCACTTTTCGAGATCGACGCGGAACTAGACAGCCTTCTTGACGAGATCGAGGAGCAGGCCGAACAGGCAGGGGTGCCCTCGGAAGAGCTTGTCCGCCATTTCCAGCAATTCTGCTCGGCGCACGACGAGAAGGTGGACCGGATCGGCCGCTTCATGCGCCTCATGGAGGCGCGCGAACAGTTCTGCCGGAGCGAGGCTGCCCGCCTCAACGACCGGGCCCGCGCCGCTGCCGGCAAGGTGGAGCGCACCAAGAACATGGTTCTCTGCTACCTGCTGAGCCGAGATCTCAAGAAGGTTGAAGGGCGCGAGTTCACTCTGCGCTCCCAGAAGAACAGCCAGGAATCGGTTCGGATCACCGACGAGTCTCGAGTACCGGTGTCCTTTCGCAGGATCGAAGCTCGCATCAGTGGCGTCCTCTGGGAAACGGTTCTGGCAAATCTCCCCGACGAACTCGGCAAAATGCTCGAGAGCAGTGTCGAAGACTCAAGCCCCGACACCGACACGATCAAGGCGGCCATCCAGCGAGAAGAAGAGGTTCCCGGCGCAGAGCTTCGCCGGGGATGGCATCTGAGAATCAAGTAGTCGCTTCAGGGGGCTTTCTTTGTATTGCGGTTGGTGCCGCGGCTTCAGGCCTCGTTTTCGTCCGAGGTGTCGGGAGGTTCCAGCATCAAACTCCATTCATGGAGTTTCTGTTGCAGAACAGCTTTTGGGATCAGCCGTGTTTCGTATTGAGCGACCAGCGCCGGTGAAACAAGGCGGCTCATAGCGTATTCGACAACCTCATCGTCTTTGGTGCGACAGAGCAAAACTCCGATGCTGGGGTTTTCGTGCTGGCGCTTGCGATCTCGGTCAAGCGCCTCCAGGTAGAAGGACAGCTTGCCAAGGTGCTCGGGTTCAAAGCGTCCAGTTTTGAGCTCGAAGGCAACCAGGCACTGCAAATCGCGGTGATAAAAAAGCAGATCGAGTTCAAAATCCTGATTCCCCACTTGAACGCGCACTCTTTCGCCGACAAAAGCGAAGCCGTCGCCCAGCTCCAAGAGAAACTTCCGCAGATTATGCAACAGGCCAGCTTGCAAATCGGCTTCGCTGTGACGTTCCGGCAGGTCGAGAAAGTCGAGCAGGTAGCTGTCCTTGAAGACTCCCGTTGAATCTTGCGGCAAATCTCGCACCGCTGGTGCAAGCTTTTTGCTTGCCAAGACGGTGCGCTCGAAAGCTGCGCTGCGGATCTGATGAGCCAACTCACGCGAACTCCAATTCGCCTTGGCCGTAAGGCGGAGATAGAATTCCCGCTCTTCCGGTCGCTTACTCTGCCCCAAAATCATGAGGTTCTGGGTCCACGGTAAAACTCGCAGCAGTGATGCGAGTTTTGGGTAGTCGGCGTAGGTCTCGTAGAACTGCTTCATTCTCCAGAGGTTAGAGGCCGAAAACCCCTTCAGGTCGGGAGCCTTGGCGAGGAGCCATTCGGACAATTCCTTGACAACACCCTTGCCCCAGCCAGCTTCGGCCACCTTGCGGGAGAGATGCTTGCCAACGGCCCAATAGGTATCAATGAGTGCGACATTGACTGCTTTGTATGCCTTGGCTCGGCCAGCGCGGATGATGCCGAGCACTTCTGAAAATTCGGAATCCCTTTTGATTAGCTTTGTGCTCATTCGGCCAGTCCTTCCAGCATGGTCATGATACGGCCGGCTGCAGTCCCCAGCTCGGCTTCAATCTCATCGGGCGGTCGCGGCGGTTTGGAAACATCGCAGTGGCGGTTGACTTATACGTCGGCATCGCGTGATTGCCTCGCCTATCGAAACAATAGCCGCAAGCCGGCCTGAAGCCGATCTCGGACCGATTTCTGACTATAAACCATCGGCACACACGGCGAGCGAAAGACGGCTCCATCCAGCGCAGCCATTCAGGAGGCTCTATAACAGGAAACCCGGGCACTGTTAATAAATGAGTCAGATTTGTTGCTTGCCCGAAACTTGGTGAGAGATTCATTCGACGGCTTCACAACACCTTCAATGATTTACCCCTGCAACTAAGAGAACGACTAAATGCACGCGAGAGGTTTTCGCCGTTGCGTATAAGCGACTGCGGCGAAGAATAGATCGGATTAACTCGACCGAATCCCTAGTCTCCGCTCGAGCGCACATTTGCGCTCGAAAAGGAGATCCCCCGTGTTGAAACACACTGCTCGGAAACTGGCATTGCTTGTCGTGCTCGCGCTCGTGGCCGGCCCCGTCAATCGGGCCTTCGCCGACGGTACGGCACAAACCACCACTTCAACCACTTCGTCTTCCTCGACCGTGACTCCGGACGGGATTACGGGAACCGATCCAGAGCCGATCGATCCCGATATCGTGACCATCGTTCTCTCCCTCCTCAATCTGGCGTAGAATCCAATTCAAGTCATCCCTGAAGTGGCCGTCCGGGCGGAGGAGAGTAGATGCATTTAACTGGTCTCGATCTTCTGTTCTGGGCGGCCGGCTTCGGGGCGCATCTCATCCTCCTTTCGGTTCTCTTAATCCGCCATCGCTATAGACAATTCCCGTTCTTTACTGCGTTCATCTTCACAAATGTCCTGCGGACGGTCGCGCTCTACTTCACAGGGAGTCTGGGAACCAAGGCCACCTACTTCTACACATTCTGGTCGCTTGGGATACTCGACATGCTGTTGCAGATTTCGGTCGTTTACGAGATGTATGCGCTTACGTTCCGGCCGCTGGGCACATGGGCGCGCGACACACGAGCCCAATTGAAGTGGCTGACCTTGTCGGCAGTCCTCGTGGCTGCCGGACTCACCTGGCTGGCGGCGCCGCACGCTCGGCTCTGGATGCAGGTCGCGGTGATCAAAGGCACATTTTTCTCATCCGTATTGATGACAGAACTCTTTGTCGGGATGATGGCACTGTCCGTCAAGGCAGGCTTGCCCTCAAAGACTCACGTTGCGCGCATCTCGCAGGGGCTCGGCCTCTATTCCGCTGTTGACGTCGTTGTTGAGGCCGCCCACAGTTACTTCGGAGTGGGTCACGGTGTGCGCATCTATACCACCCTTTCCCAGGTGCGCATGACCGCTTATCTCGTCTGCGTTGGATACTGGTTCGTCATGCTCTGGCAAGAAGCGCCGGCCGCGAGAGAGATGCCGGAGCGCGTTCTTGGTCAGCTCATCGAGTTAAAGAGCGCCGTCGACTCGGATCTTGAGGAAATTCGTGTGAGGAAATGATGGTGGACAGCCGCACGATCGTCTTCTTCGTCGCAGTCGCGGCCTTTCTCGTAGCCATGGCGACGATCGCAGTGCGTTCCTATCGCCGGGCCGCGAAATCGTCCACGAAAGATTGGGAGCATCTCTTGAAACGTCTGCAAGTCGTAGACCGCAGCTCGATCGCGGAGGTTGCACTGGACATCATCGATGAATCCGGACAGCAGAGAAAGGATGAGGGAAGTGCGACGCTAGAGCCCGAGCGAATTTGGAAACTGGTTGGCGGCCTGAAAGGGTTGGAGGTGTTGAAGGCCAATTGCGAGGTCCTCATCGATCTCGCGTTTTACGTTCAGCAATCGTACCCCGAGGCTCTCGTCGTTGCCGAACAACTGCGATTGAGCGCACGCGAGATCGAATTCCACGTGGATAGGCTCAAGGGCGCCGAGAGGACGGGGAAGCTGAAGAGCGCGTTCGCGATGTATGCCCAACCCGCGGTGGGCAAATACTATCTGATGACGCGGCGGCTCCTGGCTCTGTACGAGGAACGAAACCTTCCCATGCTGGCCGACTTGCAAAAGGCGCTTTGAGGGGTCACGGTCCGAACTCGGCAACATCGAAGCATCTGCTGATCGCTATCAGCCGAATAGACGCCATTCTGACAGAGAGGGCAACTCCCTACTGCCATTCAATGCAACAAAATCGTGCCGCCTAGAGTCGGAAGGGTGATTCGGCATCGTCCTCGACGGGGGCGAGTTATAAGTTATTTATTGGTTATTCCAGCGTAGCCAGTCAACCGTCTGGAACAGGACGGTGAATGAGTTGGCACCCATCGACGTCTGGCAGAAGTTCGCATTACCCAAGCCCGTCCCCGATACCTACAACCGCAGTTCATGCATCGCCTGTCTTTCTTCTGCTCACGGAGTGTCGCTTGCGGTTGCTTGCCGTTGGGCGCGAGCCGGCAATCAGAATGTCGACGATCCGGCGGGCGCTTTGCTCCCAACCTGGAAACGCCGTGGTGTGGAAGACGCCGACCAGCGCGCGGACAAAGTCGTTCGGGTCGGTGTCGGCGCGCAGATCGCCGCTGGCGATGGCGGCTTTGACCAGCGCAATGAACGCGGTGTGAATGAGGCTGCGCGAGCCTTCGATCAGACGCATTGAGCCGCCGGCGACCGTCTCCATCGCGGGAATGATGAGCCTCTTCTCTGCAACGTGGTCGATGAACAGAAACATCCAGGCGCGCAGCGCTTCAACCGGCGGCATGGTGGCAGCCAGGCGCTGCTCGGCGGCGGCAACTTTTTCCACCTCGACGCGGTAGACGGCCTCGATCAGGGCGTCGCGGGTTGGAAAGTGACGGTAAAGCGTCCCGGGGCCAATGCCGGCTTGGCGGGCGATGTCATCTAGGCTGGCGGCTGCACCGTCCCGGGTGAAGGCCTGTTTTGCGACCGCGAGGATCCGCTCGCGATTTCGCTCTGCGTCGGCGCGGAGTTTGCGGGTGGGCACAGCGGGCGGCAGTGTTTGTTTCTTCATAGGCATCGGTCGTAAGAAACTCCTTGCAACCGGAGACATCCTCCGGTAATCTATTTAATCGGAGATTGTCTCCGTTTTATCGGGGCTGGGGCACGGATGTCAAACCGGCGCAACCGAGGTTGCGCCTATCACAGCAGGGGAGATTGCGATGCGAGTATTTGTCACGGGATCGACTGGGTTTATCGGAACGGAGCTAGTAAAGGAGCTAATCGCAGCAGGACACCTCGTCCGCGGGCTCACGCGCAGCGACCAGGGCGTGGAGCAGTTGAAGTCGGCTGGCGCGGAGGTGCTTCGCGGCGACATTACGGATCTTGACAGCCTGCACCGGGGTGCGTCGGGGATGGATGCGGTGGTAAACCTCGCCTTCAGCCACGACTGGTCTAAGTTTGAGCAGAACTCGCTGGACGAGATCCATGCGATTCAGGCGCTGGGGGATGCCTTGGAGCCTGAGAAGCTGCTGGTGGTCACCTCGGGAATTGGAATGACCAGCGGCGCGCCGGGCCATGTGCGCGTGGAGACGGATCCTCCCGTGGATCTGCCGTCGATTCCCCGCCGGCCCGAGCTGGCGGCCCAGGCCGCGGCGCAGAAAGGCGTGCATGTGGGGATCGTGCGGCTGCCGCAGGTGCACGACACCCGCAGGCAGGGCCTGGTGACGATGCTGATTCAGATAGCGCGCGAGAAAGGTGTGTCCGCGTATGTCGCCGACGGCGCGGTCCGCTGGGCCGCGGGGCCGCTAAAGGACGTGGCGCACCTCTACCTGCTGGCCGTGGAGAAGACTGGGCCAGGCGTAACGAAGTATCACGCGGTGCAGGAAGAGGGCGTGTCGTTACGGGAGATCGCGGAAGCGATTGGCAAAGGGCTGAACGTGCCGGCGGTCTCGATTCCTCCCGAAAAAGCTGCCGAGCACTTTGGCAGGTTCGGACACTTTGCCATGCTCGACATGCCGGCCTCAAGCGAGTGGACGCGCGCGACGCTGGGATGGGAGCCCACCGGGCCCGGATTGATCGAGGATCTAACGAAGATGAAGTTCTGATGGAGTTGCGTATAGAGCCTTCGGCCGCTTGGACGCGCTCCGCCCAGTCAGCATCTATGAACGAAGCTTACGTATGCTGCTGAACTTCTCGTGGCGGCACTACCGCACAGCCTCAGTCTTTACCCAACGCCTGTGCATGCAGGATGCACTGGCTCTGGTTGTTCAGGTATGAAGTTCTGTGAATCGATCCGGAGAAGCCGGCTCGGGGCAGCGAAGCTCCTTAGCCTCAATTCTTCAATTGTTGCCCACACAGGCCAAATCACGTTTCCAGAATTGCAGGGAGTTGAAGTATGGCTTGGCGATCTGGCGACAAGTGCGACGTTCGCGGCGCCGAGTCAAATGCATGTCTTGAACCGAGTCATTCCTGCCGTAATGCGGTTGTCGGGTCCACGCCGCTCGCGCGCAAAGCGGGAATGAAACCGGCAAAGCCCGCTGCCGACGCCAGAAGGATTGCGGCCCCCACAAACGTCAATGGATCGTGCGCGTTCAATCCATAGAGTTGGCTGCGAATCAGATTGGCGAGGGCTAGCGCGAGCGCGACACCGGCTGCCAGGCCGAATCCGACGAGAAGGAAAACTTCACGCATCACCATCGCGATCACGTTGCTCCGCAATGCTCCGAGCGCAATGCTGATTCCAATTTCGCGCGTCCGACGCAAGACCGCGTAGGCCATTACGCCATAGAGGCCAATAACAGCGAGCAGCGTCGCCACGGAACCGAAGATCGCGGAGAGGCTGGCCACTAGTCTTTCGGTTCGCAGAGACAACCCAATCTGTTCGTTCACTGTTTCCAGAGTGACCACCGCAACGTGCGGGTCGAACTGGCGCAACCGTTCACGCAGCGCGTCCTCGAATTCACGGGGATCGCTTTGCGTGCGCACGTAAGCAGTCATGCCGCGAATGTTCGAGATCGCGAGGTAAGGAAAATAAGCCTGGGCATGGGGCGTCTCCCGCAAGTCTTTGTACTTTTTGTCCGCAATCACCCCGATCACCTCGGTGTTCGGCGTGACGGTCCGCGTGTCGTCCACCAACCCGAAGCGCTGCCCGATGGGATTGCGCCCAGGGAAATATTCCCTGGCAAAGCTCTCATTGACGACGGCGTAATCGGTTGGTGCAACGTCCTGCGGAGTAAAGCCACGACCGGCAATAACAGGAATACCGAGCGTGGTGAAGTAGTCCGGGCTAACCTGGCTGAGATATGGCTGCTGTTCAATCGGCGTGCCTTCGAAGTCCTTGCCCAGAATTGCATTCTGCCACGCAAAGCCCCTGAGAATCGGCATCGTGGAGAAAGCAACCGACTCAACACCGGGCATAGCCTGGAGGTTTTCGTTCATCCGTTCATACCATGATTTGGTCTCCTCATAGGAGTATCCGCTCAGCGTGGGACTGGTCGTGAAGGTAAGAAGGTGATCGGTTGGAAAACCCGGTCCCACATTCTCGAGGTTGCGCAGGGTGCGAATGAAGAGACCGGCGCCGACGAGCAATAGTAGGGACAGAGACATCTGAATAGTGACCAGAACGCGGCGAAGAGAAATGCCGCCGGCCGAAAGGGCGCCCGACTTGTCCCCGAGCGAGGATGTGATTTCCGTGCGAGAACCGCGAACGGCAGGCAGAAGTCCGAACACGAGTGAGGTCAGGAGCATGACTCCCGCGGCAAAAGCTAGAACGCGAACATCCGGAATAGGAGAGACTTGAAATTCGGTCACCGCATCCGCAGGCAGGTAGATGCGCAAGAGAATGCGGTCTGCCCAAAAAGCCAGCGCCAGTCCCACGACGGTTCCACAGGCCGAGAGGAGCAGACTTTCGACGAGTAGCTGGCGAACGATGCGGGCACGAGCGGCTCCGATGGCTAGGCGAACAGCGAATTCCTTCTCTCGCGCTGTGGCCCGCGCCAGGGACAGATTCGCCAGATTGGCGCATGCAAGAAGAAGCACCGCTCCGGTAAGCGCGAGCAACAGCCATAGCGGGGTGCGCATATACTCGCGCAGCCCATTATCGGAGCCCGACAGGAGCTGAATGCGATTGTGGAGAAACACCTGGCGATCAGCAGCCGTCGCGGATCGGGTGAATTCGGGCTGCAGCGCTTCCATTTCGAGAATGCTGTGCAGCAGAGGTTGAAGTGAAGCTTGCGCCTGCTCGGCGACGAGGCCGGGCTTTAAGCGGCCGTATGCGGTCACCCAACTCAGCCGGCGGCGCCGATCCTTGAGCCCGTCGGAGTGCGGCGTCATCTCGGTCTTCATCATGATAGGAACGAAGACCTTCGCTGGGTTTCCCATCTCCACGCCGTCGAAGCCAGGCTGCGCAACTCCGATCACGGTCATCGGATGACCATTGAGCGCAATGGTCCGCCCAACAATGTGTCGGTCCGCGTCAAAGTAGCTTTGCCAGAAGCTGTAGCTGAGCACGACAACCGGCTTGCTGTCCGGAACGGAGTCATCGTCGTGGCCTATCGTGCGCCCCAATACCGTGCCAACGCCCAGCGTCGGAAAATAGGCGCTCGAGACCAGCTCTGCGGAGATTACTTGCCCCATTTGATTCCCGTAGCCGATCGTTACGCTCGCCGGGAACCGACAGAACATTCCGGAGAAAACCTGGTTGTTGTCGCGCAGGTCTTCAAACATTGGCCAAGAAATGGTGTTGGGGCCGTAGCTGTTGCCGTAATGGTTGCCGGTTTCGCGGACGATCACAAGCTGCTCGGGCCGGCTGACCGGCAAAAGCTTCAGAACCACCTGGTCGAGCAGGCTGAACATCGCGGTGTTCGCTCCAATTCCAAGCGCCAGGGTACCCACGGCGACCAGGGAAAAAGTCGGGTTCTTCGCGAGTGTCCGAATGCCGAAGCGTATATCCTGCATGAGCCTCTCGAACCACACACCTATGCGAACATCGCGGACATTCTGTACAACCTGACCTATTCCTCCTGTCTGGCGATGAGCGTAGCCGCGCGCCTCTTTAGGGTCCATGCCTGCCCGCATCTTCTCGGCTGCTACCAGTTCCACGTAGGCCTCAAGCTCCTCATCGAGGTCGCGATCGAGTCGCCTTCTGCGGAATACATTGTTCCAAAGCGCGCGCAGCCGGCTTATCATAGGGCCTCCTGGCCAATCCCGAGCGCTGCCGCCATGGCGAGAGAGATGCGAGCCCAGCGTTCGGTTTCGGTTCGAAGCTGCTTCTTGCCAGTTTTGGTTAGGGAATAGAACTTTGCACGCCGATTCGTTTCCGCCTGGCCCCAACTGGACGTGAGCCAGCCCGCCTGCTCCATCCGGTGAAGAGCGGGAAACAATGAGCCTGCTTTCACATCAAATGTCCCGTTCGTCATTTGCCCGATTCGGCGGGAGATTCCCATGCCGTGCAATGCTTGAAGGGCGAGGGCCCTCAGAATCAAAACATCGAGCGTGCCTTGTAACAGATCGGATTCGTCGCCAGCCATGGAGTCTCCTATTGACCGTCTATAAGACCATACCTCGACTCTTATAGACAGTCAATAGGAGATTGAACTCTCCATTGTTGACAGGGCAACGCGCTCATTGACAGGGCGAGGGATGGTTTAGCGATTGGCATAGTATTGCCGTGCCCGATGATCGCCAAAGCCAGCCTGAACCTGCGACCTCAAAATGAGGTGCAACAGGCGGCAACATTTGGATGGATCAAGCGCCTCTTCGGGTTCTCTCGAACAGTCGAGCAGGCGTCCTGCCCCTAAGCCGGAGTGTGGGATTCCTCCAGGCGCAAAAGAACAGCTGCTACGCGCCCGACTACCTCGACTTCTTTCCTGTATCTCCAACGTTGCGGAGTGACGTACGAGAGCGGATGTGGCGCCAGCGTGAGCCACTTCAAATCTTCGTCAAGATCGCACCAACCGCAGATGTAGCCGGCGCGGGTCAGGAGAAAGTAGATCGGGCGGTCGAACTCGTTAGTCCATTCCCTCCGGCGCGCGATGGCGCGGCGCTGCGTGTCGATCAGCACGATCGACCCCGGCCGGATCATCGGGTCGAGTGTTTTGTCCGACCGCCCGATGATTCCACGGCGATAGTGGCTGGGCAGGTGGCTCTCAGGAGAAAGGAGTGTCGTGTCCTCGGGAACAGGGTCAACGGCAACGCTTTCGGGAAGCCAACGCCGGGCGTGATCCTCAAGTGGGCCATCCGTCAGAAGAAGCGTGGTATTAGGACTTGATGGATATTCGGAGGATTGTGACTCACCGGCCGCGGAGGGACAGAAGGTCAGCAACTGCTCGGGTGAAATGCTGTAGATGACTGCGAGCACGATAAACTTCGGGAACGAGAGCCCGCGCCCTTCCCTTTCGACGCGGTCCAGCCAGCTTGCGGAGACTCGAAAAGAGTCCTTTCCCCACTTCTCGGCGAGGCTCACGCTCCGCTCTTCCACTTCGCGCAGCGTGAGTCCCCATTTCTTCCTAACTGCGCGGAGCCTGGCGCCCACATCTTTCATCCGCACCCCCAATCTCAACAGCGGGTGACTTCATGATTCATTGAAAGCGCATCCGATGCAACAAACTGACGTACCGTAGCCGCGAAATCAGCGATTCTCGGGATCCCGAACGACGGCTGCTTTCAAAGAAACCGATGTGCTGTGCAAAGACATCTGGGGAAACGGTTAAAGACTCCAACTGTCCAATGGTTCATGCCAGACCGGGTCACCAAAGAGACCATGCGAATCGCATTCGATGACCTGAAAAGCGGCGTAGCCCAAAAACGCGAGCGCTGCTGCCAATAAAATGCAAAACACCGCAGCGGTGGCGATTTCGCCGAAGGCAGGCCGTTGCGGAAGCAGACCGATACTACTATCGTAGCAGCGGTCATTCCCAGGCGGCTGCCTGGACCCCGTGAGCGACTTCATCTTTGCCGGGGCAGATCGAATCCTCTTCCACGTAGCCATCATCTTCGTCTCCTTCCTCAACGGGTCCTCGTTGTCTCGTCTCTTCGGTCGCCGCGAAGGCCGCTCGGCTTCAAGATGTACTACCGAATGTCTCCCGCCCAGACCGCTGAGCTGGGGGACGCCTCCGAATTAACGCTTTATGCCGGCGGGTACGGTGGGATCCAACCGGTGGAAGACCGCATTACCAATTTCTGCTGTGTGGTGCAACGGCGGTATTTCGCGCGTGCCGGTCTGCGCTGGGAGGGCCTTCTCGCCAAGATGCAGCAGGACTGTCCGCACCTCGCGATGCGACTTGCCGGCGCGGAGCCGCTGCTCGACAAGCCGATCACAGTTACCCATATTCCATATGGCTTTCTTCGCCGCACGACAGAGGAGGGGCTCTACTGCATCGGCGATCAGGCAGCTGTAATCCCATCGTTCACCGGCGATGGCATATCGATCGCTCTGCACACGGCTCGGCGTGCTGCGGCAGCTTATCTCGCCGCGGAGCCTGCGCCGGTCTTTCAGCCAAAACTGCGCTCGGCAATGCTGCCCCAGATGCGTCTTGCCGAGATAGCCGCTGGCGGCTTGAGCAATGCACTCGCGCGCGCGGTACTCCCATTCTGTCTTAGAGTGTGGCCCGGCGCGATGCGCGTAACGGCCATGCTCACGCGTGTCACTCAGCCGCCTCCTGCAGTCGCTCCACAGGCGGTAGTCGCTGGCTGAATCGAGCTACGAAATATGTCGGGTTAGTCGAAGCCCTCTTGAGGAGATGGAATGAGATCTTTCGCGGTTTTCGCCTTGGCGGTCATCGTCCCTAGCGCGAGTCTCGCCCAGCAGCAGACCTTCACCATCGATTCCGATGCCAGCGAAGTCAAGATGACGCTCAACACAACTCACGAGGTCGTCAACGGCACGTTTCATATTCAGTCCGGATCGATTGAATTCGATCGCAGCAACCCTAAGATATCGGGGCTGGTGGTGGTACTCGCCGACAGTGGGAAGACCGGGAACGGCAGCCGCGACAAGAAGATGGACAACGACATCCTCAAGGTGGAGCAGTTCACGACCATCACTTTCGCACCCAATACCTACACCGGAACAATCGCGCCATCTGGCGATTCAACGATTCAAGTGAGCGGAGTGTTCACCCTACTCGGCAATCCTCACGACTTGACGATTCCGATGCAGATTCACATCGATGGATCGAAGGCCACCACGAAGGCGCAGTTCGTGATTCCCTATGTTCAGTGGGGCCTCAAGAATCCGAGTTTTATGTTCTGGAAAGCTGAGAATGACGTTACCATCAACCTCAATCTGGTGGGCGCGATTTCCCGCTAACGAACCGTCCTCATAGGATGTCATCACGGCCGACCTGGCGAGTGAACTTGTTGATCGGCAGGAGTATTGGATGTGCGCCAATTCAGCAGGTGAATATTCTTCTACTTGTTCCGCAGCCAACATGGTTCCTGTGAGTCCTGGCCCCGATTTAGGCATCTTCAATTGCATGGGCGAATGTCTTTCGGATGAGGAGAGCGATTCTCCGCTAACCATACCTCATTGTCGTGACGGTCGTTTTTTCAATCCCGGCGTTCCGGAGCACGGATTCCGCGAGGTTCTGAAGTGGATTAGGACGCGTCGGCCCGGTTTTTGGGCCCGTTGGATTAACTCATCTCCGGCGCCAAAACCCCCAGAACGCGTCCAAAACTCTGCTCTGCGGCTGACGCTCATCAACCACTCCACCGTACTTCTCCAGACCGAGGGGCTCAACCTGCTCACCGATCCCGTCTGGTCGCGCAGGGTCAGCCCTGTCCCCTTTGCCGGACCCCAGCGCCATCGCGCCCCCGGCCTTCGCTTTGAAGACCTCCCTCCGATCGACGCCGTACTTCTCAGCCATGATCACTATGACCACCTCGACGTCCCTACCCTAAAGCGCCTCGGCAATGAGCACCGGCCCGCTGTCTTTTGTCCACTGGGCGTGGCGCGCCAAGTTCGCAGCTGTGGCCTCTCTGATGTTTTTGAGTTGGACTGGAGCGAGTCCGTAGTTTGGCGCGGCCACCGCCTCCACTGTGTTCGTTCCCAGCACTTCTCAGGACGCACACCTTTTCGGCGCAACCGCACATTGTGGTGTAGTTGGGTTATCGAGGCTTCTGCCGGCAATCTTTATATCGCAGGCGATTCCGGCTTCGGCGATTTCTTTGCCGAGATCGGCCGCCGCTATTCCCCCATTCGCCTCGCGCTTCTGCCCATCGGCGCCTACGAGCCGGAATGGTTCATGGGGCCGGTCCACATGACGCCCGAACAGGCCATCGAAGTCCGTGCCCAGCTCGGTGCGGCCTATGCCGTTGCCATTCAGTATGGAACATTCGCGCTCGCCGACGATGCCCAGGCTGATCCACCCGCCCGCCTACGTCGCGCCTTGGCCGAACGCGACGACCCCGCCCGCTTCTTGATCCTCCCTGAGGGGGAGGGTCACCTGATTCCTACACTGCTTGAAACCATTTCCGGATATTCATAGGTCGGGAAAAAACCACTTTGGCAATCGCTCGATCGCCAGTCAACCCGCTTGATCGATGCACTAAGATTTCGTTATGCGCTTGCTGCTTGTGGAAGACGAAGCCGACATACAAAGTTTCCTGCAGCGCTCACTCGAGGAAGCGGGATACGAAGTGGAAGTTGCGCCGGATGCAAGAACCGCCGAGCGGCTTGCGGCCGACAAGCAATTCGACATCCTCATCGTAGATCTCGGATTGCCGGACAGGGATGGAATCAGCCTGATATTGCGCTTGCGCGAACTGGGAATGCGCGCGCCGGTGTTGATCCTCTCCGCGCGCCGATCTGTGGACGATCGTGTACGCGGGCTGGAGCAGGGTGGAGACGACTACCTGACCAAGCCGTTTGCGCTGGCCGAGTTACTCGCGAGGTTGCGGAACTTGCTCAAGCGCAATTCTCCTGTCCAGGGCGAGGCGACCCGGCTTCATGTGCAGGATCTTGAACTCGATCTTTTGCGCAGAGAAGCCAGTCGCGGGGGACAGGTTCTTCAGCTCACCCAGCAGGAGTTCGTCCTGCTTGAGTATCTGTGCAGAAATGCAGGACGGGTGGTCACCCGCTCGATGATTCTCGACAAAGTTTGGGGAATGCGCATCGTTCCTGATACGAACGTGGTCGACGTTCACATTTATCGGCTTCGCGGAAAGGTCGATGGCGCCGGGCAACATCCCCTCATAAAGACCATGCGAGGCGTAGGCTATGTCCTCAAAGATCGATAAAAAGCCCCCAATACGTAGCGCAGCATGGCGCATTTCTTTCCTGGCTACTATCGCATTCGCGTGTGGCACTCTGGTGATCTTCGTATTCCTTCACGAATTGGTGTCCAACGATATTCAGCGCCGAACCGACACATGGCTTTCCGGGGAAGTCGAGGTCCTCGGCGATGTTGCCGCACGCACCCCAAGAAATGCGCTGTACGGCCGAGTGGTGCGGGAAATCGCAGAACTGGCCACGCGCGAAGTGCCGAACAAATCAACCTCGACGGGAAACGCGAACGATTCCGTGTTCTTTCTCCAGACCAGCGCCCAACAACAATCTCAGCTTTGGGTTGGCGCAGGTAATGGTGAAGCTGACTTTGAAGCAATCAAAGCGACTAAGTTCCGGCCAGATACTCCAACAGACGTGCGCGTTTCAGGATTCCCCGTTCCGTTTCGAGTAGCCTGCCTGCAGCTAGGCGACGGTAGTCATATCTATTTGGGACTCTCGGAGCGCGACGAACTGAGGGTGTTAAGGAAGCTCCGACTTCGCTTCTTCCTTCTTTGGCTTCTCGTCGTATTCCTGGGATTTGGCATTGTTTTCCTTGTGACAAGGCGCATGCTCAGTCATGTCCGAAGAATCACTGAAGCGGCTTCCAGAATCGGTCATTCGGATTTGACCGAGAGAGTGCCAGCAACACAACGCAACGACGAGGTGAGCCAGCTGGCTCACACTCTTAATACAATGCTCGATCGCATTGAAAGCTCGATGCGTCAGTTGCACACGATTACCGACGCTTTGGCGCATGATCTGCGGAGCCCATTGACTGCAATTCGCGGAAAGCTTGAGATGTCCTTGTCCACAACCGACAACGATGAGCAAACAGAGCCGATCGTATCTGCGATTGAGGAACTTGATCAACTCACCGATTTTCTCAATAAATCTCTGGATGTTGCGGAGGCCCGTGCTGATGCGCTACGTCTGACGCGGACTGAGATCAACTTGAGCCGACTTGTGGAGACGATGGTGGATCTCTACGAGCCGTCAATGGCCGAGAGAGGAATTCGGATTCGCGTCAGCCGTGAGAACGGCGTCATGGTCAATGGCGATGAGGGACTCATTCACCGGATGATTGCCAACCTCCTAGACAATGAACTCAAGCACCTCGCCCCTGGGTCGAATGTCGGCGTTTCTCTGAAATGCAGCGGTGACATCGTTAGCCTTACCTTCGAGGACAACGGCAAGGGATTTGATCCCGAGGTGCTTGAACATATTTTCGTTCGTCGTGTAAAAGGAAAAACGTCGACCGGTCATGGGCTGGGCCTCGCGTTTGTCGACGCGGTGGTCCGGGCGCACGGCGGTACCGTTGAAGCGATAAATCCAGAACCCGGCGGTGCTCGAATTACGATAAGCCTCCCCTTGACTCCAGAAGAAGCCCGCCATCAAGTGACTACGGCTGTACGGGCAGCCTGACCAAATGCGGGCCAGGACACATCTTGAAGTTCAATCAGTCGACCTATATATGCGTCCGGATACTCGTGCCGATCGGCGCCGCGGAACCAGTCCTTCCGAGCCGGCATTAACGAAGAACTCGCCGCCGCCCTCGCCCAAAAAGTTCTGAGCAAACAGCGCCTCCAAATCGGGCGAATCCGCACTATTCGAGCCCTAACAGCCTGTGGTGAAAGTCCTGGTGCATTGTCGCGCGAATTTTCTGGTGGAGGAAGCGGCGAATCCGTAGGATCGATTCATGGGAATGGGCACGCGGCAGTCGCAGGAGAAGCAGGAA
>Ga0187784_10001358_pt1 | contig 19296 bp, 19 predicted proteins | sample 1015_SJ02_MP15_2_FD_132964 | JGI IMG/M metagenome (GOLD analysis project Ga0187784, IMG submission 132964) | Tropical peat soil microbial communities from peatlands in Department of Meta, Colombia - 1015_SJ02_MP15_20_MG | ecosystem: Environmental > Terrestrial > Soil > Wetlands > Peat | place...
CAACAACGGCGCTTCCGCCAGACCGTCCTCGACTACCGCGAGCGCCAAACCGGCGGCGCGTTCATCATCCACTCGATATTGCACCCGATCGACGGCTTCTGTTCCTTCGCCACCGGCCTGCCCGCGAGCACCGCATCGATCGCCGCGCGCAGATCTTTTCCCGTCACCGGCACGCCGTTCCCCGGCCGGCTGTCGTCGTATTGCCCGCGATACACCAGCTTGAAGTCCGCGTCGAACAAATACGGGTCCGGCGTGCACGCCGCGTGGTACGCCTTCGCCACCGCCTGCGACTCGTCATATAAATACGGAAACGCAAAGCCGTTCTCCTTCGCCTGACGCTTCAGTCCCGCCGGGTTGTCTTCCGGATAATTCGCCGCATCGTTCGCGCTGATGGCAACGATCCCCAGCGGCTTTCCGGCGTAATCGGCGCTCAGCTTCCCGAGCGAGTTCTCAATGTGCTTCACATAGGGGCAGTGCGCGCAAATAAACAGCACCAGCAGCCCCTTCTTGCCCTTGAAGTCGTCCCGCTTCACCGTCTTGCCGCTGACCACATCGGTCAGCGCAAAGTCCGGCGCCAGCGTGCCCAGTTCCAGCATCGTCGATTCCGTCAATGCCATAATTCCATCTCCTTGTTGGCTATTCGCCTAATGGTTCCTGCAGAACAAATCGTCAATTCGCGGAGGAAAAACAACCGCAGTCACACATGCCGCTCTGCGGCACCCAGAGAAGATGAAAATGGCCGGCGTCTTGACCCGGTGCAGATGTGCGGGCGGGGACGCCCGCACTACAGCCGGCCAGGAGGCCGGCGGTACAACCCGCACGGCCATTTTCAGGGCAGATCCTTCGACTCCGTCCGCCGCGGCGGACTCCGCTCAGGATGACAGGTCGATTGTATAGCTACATCGTAAATACAACACCAACGCCGCCCACTCAGCCAGCCCGCTGACTTGCCGACTCGCTAGAACAGCCCCGGCTGCCGCCCCGGCATGGCAATGCCGAAGTGCTCGTACGCCAGCCGTGTGGCCATCCGCCCGCGCGGCGTGCGGTCCAGGAATCCGATCTGAATCAGAAACGGCTCGTAGACCTCTTCGAGCGCATCCTCTTCCTCAGCCAGCGTCGCCGCCAGCGTGCCCAGCCCCACCGGCCCGCCATCGTATTTTTGCATGATGGTCAGCAGCAGCCGCCGGTCGATCTCGTCGAAGCCGTGCGCATCCACCTCCAGCATGGTCAGTGCCGCGTTCGCCGTGGGCCGGTCGATGGCGCCCGAGCCGCGCACCTGCGCATAGTCGCGCACCCGCCGCAGCAGCCGGTTGGCGATGCGCGGCGTGCCCCGCGAGCGCAGCGCGATCTCCGCCGCCCCGTCGCGGTCAATGGGGATTTGCAGCACCTCCGCCGACCGCTCCACGATGATGCGCAACTCCTCCTCCGTGTAAAACTCCAGGCGCAGCAAAATTCCAAACCGCGAGCGCAGCGGCGAGCTGAGCAGTCCCGGCCGCGTGGTGGCGCCAATGAACGTGAACGGCCGAATCTCCATCACGTGGGTCCGCGCCGCCGGCCCCTGCCCAATGATGATGTCCAGCTTGTAATCTTCGAGAGCGGTGTATAGCTTTTCCTCCAGCACCGGCTGCAGCCGGTGAATCTCGTCCAGAAACAGCACCTGCCGCTCGCGCAGATTCGTCAGAATTGCGGTCAGGTCGCCCTGGATCACCAGCGCCGGGCCCGACGTCTGCTGGAACCCGACGTCCAGCTCGTTGGCGATAATCGTCGCCAGCGTGGTCTTGCCCAATCCCGGAGGCCCGAACAACAATACATGATCCAGCGCCTCCCCTCGCGACTTGGCCGCCTCCAGCGCAATCGCCAACTGCTCCTTGGCTTTCGACTGCCCAATGAACTCGCGCAGCCAGCGCGGCCGCAACTTGAGCTCGTAACCCTGCTCTTCGTCGGCGCGCGCCGCGCTCACCAATCGTTCCGGAGTGTTGTCTCGCGCCGTAGCCATGCTGAGGAGAAGTTTACGGTATTTCGCAGCGTCCCGCCCACACCATGCATTCCATCCAAGCATTCATTTCGCGCGATCGGCCTTCGATGAACGATTTGCGAGAGGTCTGTAAGGGATTTCGAGGTTTTTCATGGGTTCCTTATGCCCGCCGCGACGGCCTTCATGCTTTCCTGATTCCCCGTCCCCTAGGTTGTAAAGAATTCACGCCGGATTCGCGCCGGAACGCGGACCCGCATACGAGCCATGCGCTGCTCCTTGCGGTCTCCCAGGCATCGAACGCGCGAGCTTTTCGATCTCGGCAACTCAATCGACGAAGCCCAAAAACTGCGCAATACGGCAGGCGCGATGAGTGTGTCTGCAAAAAGCCGCCAGCGCGACGCGAGTTGCCGCACCACCCAAATCCACCTGATGAAAGTGAGGCTGAATGAATCGCAAAATCCGCAGAGCCGCTTCTGCCATGGTTGGGATCTATGTCGCTCTATTGTCTGTATTCGCGGTCGCGCAACAGGGCAGGCCGGCCGGCAGCGCGCCCACGGTGCTCACGGCCCTGGTTGATCCGCCCGCCGGCGCCAATCCCGCAGACCCCGCCCCTGCGTCCGGCGCCGATGTGCCCGCAGCCGCTCCGGCAGCTAGCAATGCGCCCGACCCGGCTGCCGCCATCAGCAACGCCGAGCTGATGAAAAACATGATGGAGATGAAAGCTGAAATCGCCGACCTGAAAGCGCAGCTAAAGGCCCGCGATGCCGCTGATATGGCGTCGGCCGACGCCATCAAGGCCTATGAGCACGATGTCGCGGCTCTCAAAGCTGCGGTCGCACCCGGCGCCTCTCTCGCCGCGGCGAGCTCCTCTCTCAGTCAGGACGCGGCGCCCGCCGCTCCGGCGCAGGCTCCCGCGCCCGCGCCCGTAGATCACGTCACCCCCTTCGCCGATAACTGGTGGGGCTGGCTCAACGGCAACCCCCGCACCATCGATTGCCCGCTCTGCTCGAAATATTTCACACCCGAGATTCGCGCGGACATGAATTACAACCTGGATTTCAACCATCCCAAGGACGACACCATCAGCGGATCGAGCGAGGTCTTCCGCTCTCAGGAAGTCCAGCTCGAGCAGCTCGGCATCGGCGGCGACTTGCTCATTGACCACGTCCACGCGCGCCTCATGACCCAATTCGGCGAATACTCCGTCACCACTCCCCGCAACGACGCCAGCGTCTCGCGCGGCCAATGGAATCTCGACGACGCCTACCGCTATCTCGCCGAAGCATTCGGCGGCTACCATTGGGACAAAATGCACGGCATCAATCTCGACGCCGGCATCTTCATGTCCTACATCGGCCTGTTCAGTTATTACAACTTCGACAACTGGGCCTATCAGCCTTCCTTCGTCTCCTCGAACACACCGTGGTTCTTTAACGGCGTGCGCGGTCAGTTCTTTCCCACGCAGCATTTGAAAATCGAACCGTGGTTCATCAACGGCTGGCAATCGTATGCTCGCTATGGCGGCAAGCCCGGCCTGGGCGGTCAGATCAAGTACACGCCCATCTCCAAAATCAACATCATCTCCAACAACTACGGCATGGGCGAAGACGACTTCGGCATTGAAGGCCGCACCCGCCTCCACACCGATAACAGCTTCGAGCTGAAGTACTATGAGAATCCCAACAACATCCTCAACCGAATGGCCTTCTCGCTGACTGCCGACGCGGGCTGCGAAAGGGGCTCCGGCGTTGCCTGCACGGGATCGGCGGGCCACAAGCTCTGGATCCCTGCCACCTCTACTACGCCGGCCGTGGATTACCAGAAGCAAAGCTTCCTGGGATGGATGGGATACAACCGCATGTGGTTCGACAAGGACCGCTATGCCATCACCTACGGCGGCGGCCAGATCAACAATCCCGGCCGTTATCTCGTCCTGTTGCCGCCCATCAACGGCGCCACCGCGGTCACCGGCAGCGCCTACTTCCCTGAAGATCCCGGCCAGCCCTATAAAGGAGACGACGCCACCTTCACCTATGACTTCATGCCGCGTCAGTACATCACCTACCGCATCGAGTACGGCTACCGCCATTCCAGCGTGCCGTATTGGGCCGGCCGGGGAGGTTCGACGCCCCCCGGCGGCGTGACCAACGCCTCCATCGGTAGCCCGGGCGATTTCACCTGCACCAACGGCTCGTCCTCGGTGGACTCGGGCATCGGGTACACGCCGATGCCGTGGTTGAGCTATGCCAAGGAGTATGCGGCCAACATCGCGACGGCCAATACAGTTTGCGGCAATACCTTCGGAGACGGCTGGGGTGTCTGGCAACCGGACCTGCGCCGCGACGAGCAGAAGATCATCTTCGCGATCCTCGTCAAGTGGTGATTACTTTGGTGCGGGGCGCGCGCGCTTCAACGCAAAAACTCCCATCCACGGGCCGCTTTCGGGATTCGATTCCCGGCGCGGCCCGTTCTTTCCGCCTCCGCAAGAGCGCCTTCCACGCCGCTTTTTCCCGCCTTCGATACTCCCCAGCCGCTTATTGACTGATTTGATGCGATATACCCAGTAACACCTTTGTGGCAGAGGTTTTTGCCATCTTCTGTCCTATAGTCGAAGGCATACTAGCGAGAGTCTGCCGTGCCCTTTGCGGGCGCCGCCCAAGTCGGCCGCAGACTCCGGAGGTTACATGATGCCTGATCGTCTTTCAGTGCGAGCGCTCTTTTTCATCGCTCTTGCAATGCCCTTCGTCGGCTGCAACAATTTGCAGGTCGATGAAATCGCAATTTCTCCCACCTCGCAGAGCATTTCGGTAGGCCAGACGGCGCAGTTTATTGCCGTAGGCCTCACCGGGCATGGTGGCAATCATCCTGGGACGGTCTCGAATATCACCGATCAAGTCGCCTGGACGTCTAGTGCTCCCGCCGTAGCCACCATCGACGCCCAGGGCGTTGCCACCGGCGTCTCGGCGGGCACTACAACCATCACCGCCACCATCAATGGTTATACGGGCTTGTTGGGCGCCACTGCGACCCTGACCATAACCAGCAGCTCCACCGGCGTCGGCACGGTCTCCGGCATTGCCTCGCTTGCCGTCATTCCCGGTTCACAGGCCGTCCAATCGCCGGGCGCAACCGCACAGTTCATCGCTATTGGAACTTCAACCACGGGGGTCACCGTCGATCTCACCAACCAGGTTGCCTGGGGTTCAACCAGCGCACAGATTGCCACCATCGGCGCCACTTCCGGACTGGCCACCGCCGTGGGTCAAGGCAACGACACCATTACCGCTCTCTACACCAATCCCGGCGGCGGAAGCACGGTCACCGGCACGGCCGCATTCACTGTTACGTCCGGAGTTTCGGAGCAGTTCACCGCCGTCACCATCATTCCCAACTCCCAGTCCCTGTCCGCCTCTGACCAAACCGGCCAGTTCATCGCGCTGGGCACCCTGGGCAGCAACGGCACGGAAGAGGACGTAACCGACTCGCCCCAAATCACTTGGTCGTCCGCCATTCCATCCATCGCCACCGTCTCGGCCACCGGCCTGGCCACGGGTGTCAGCGCCGGCAGCACCTCCGTCACTGCCGAGTTGAGAAACCCCGACGGCTCCATCGTTTCGACCCAGGCGAACCTATCCATCACAAACACTCCCGCGCCGGAGCCACTGCTTTCTCTCACCATCATTCCCGCATCGATTACCGTCAACAATCTGCAAGACACGGGACAATTCCTGGCCATCGGCACCTTCTCGCAGCCCCCTACCACCAGAGACCTGACCAACTCCGTCACCTGGCTCACTTCGGCGCCCAATGTCTTTCCAGTCAACTCCAACGGAACGGGGATTCCTAATCCCGGAATCGATGCCGGTGTCGTCACTGCCTATGGGACGGGAAGCGCCACCATCATCGCCGAAGAACTCAATCCAACGCTCACCAACAACTCCATCCAAACCGCAACCGCGACGTTCAATTGCCCCCTCATTCTGCCTACGCCCACCACCGCCGGCTCGTGCTATCCCGGCTCCCAGACCAACGGCCTGCTGGCCACTCTGACTGTATATAACGAAGGCCTCAATACCACCGACTGGTTGGTCACTGCGCCCTCGGCCACTGGCACGCCCGACGTGATTCACTGCGGACCGGGATCTCCCGGGGCCGGCTACGGCGGCTCGGTCTGCGTATCCAGCTACCCCGTTGGCAGCGCGGTGATCTTAACCGCTCCCGCCGGAGCCGGCGCCTTCGGCGGCTGGTCCGTCAACTGCACTACGCTCGTCGCCATCTCTGCCGCCGGACCCAACAGTTGCGAGGTCTTCCTCACCACAAACGACACCGTCGGCGCAGTCTTCAACTAGCCTCAACACTTTTCCCGAAGAGCCGCCCCTCCGGGGCGGCTTTTCTCTGGAAGCAGCATGGCAATACTGCTCCAAATGACGTCCCCTCGGGTCAATCAGCAGGGCAGGCAGATGACTCCCGCCACCAGCTTGTAGTGGAACTTCTCGAACTCCTCGCTGAGGCTCACCGTGAGGAGCGTCGGCGGCGGCTGGCCGTCGTAGAGCGAAGCATGAGGGTAGATGCCGGCCGGCCGGGGGCGAAGCCGTTCGATCCACCGCGGGTCGGTCAGGGCGAGATCGTAGCGGGCGCGGCTGACATGCCCCAGGCGAAACAGAGCGCGATGCCGGCGCTTGCCGTTCTCTTCGCGAATCCACCACCACAGATCACCGGGCTCGATGAGTTCGAGGGAATGGCTCGCCGGAGCCTCAGCAAACTTGCGGACGTATATTCTGTCGCTATAGCCCTGCAACAATCCCGGACGTTTATTCAAATACCCTTTCAGGTACGCAATGTCACGCGGTTCGTCGAAGCGGCGCACCGGACGCCATGGCTTTTGCCAAACAATAAAGACATCTTCGGGATGGCTATTCGATGCGCATGGCTCGCCAATCTCAACCTCAAAGACATCCAGAAGCGACGCTTCCGTTCCATCCCGATAGCAAGTTTCCTCAATGGTCAGGCAGCCCGGAACTTTCGTGCCCACCAGCCTCAGCCAGCGTTTTGTGATCAGGCTGATTCCGGCCACGCAGCGATGGTCGTGCTTGTAAGAGTTCGCCAGGCAAACGATCCGGTCGAGGCTCACGGAGGCCGGCCCCCTTCGAAGACGCAGATCTAAAGGTGGTGAATGACCACGCCGCCCCAGTGTTGCTGCAAATATTCGAGCGCCAATTTGCGGTGGCAGCGATCCGGCGCCGCCTCGCTGCACAACAGCACGGTTTTCTTTTCAAATCCCTCTTTGGGGACTTCCGCCTCGACCTTTCGCGATCGGATCAGGGTTAGGTACGCCTTCGTATAAACTTCCCAGCTCCCCTTCCGTTTTTTATACTCGTCGAGGATCTCCTGCGTGGGCGCAAGCAGCGGCTCGTGCTCGTACCGCGCCCCGCATATCTCTTCGAGGAAATAGGGCAAATCGCCTTGTTTTGCGAAACCCGCCAGTTGCGACGTGTTATTCAACCGCACATCCAGCAGCCGTTCGATGCCGTGCGCCTTCAATGCGCCGAAGAATTGGCTGGCGCTCTTCTTTGTGAAACCGATGCTGTAGATCTCCATTGGTCCTCTTCCAAATCGGCAAACAATGCAGCCTGGGCATTGGCCAATGGCTTGCCGGACTCGGCGGTCACCTCGGCGTCGGTTTGCAGCCGTCCGCCGGCGCGGATGTGCAGCACCTCATGGCCGCGCTCGGCCAACACCCGCCCCACCAGAAGCCGGCGATGGCAATGCGCAGGATCTTCTTCGCCGCACAACAGAGCCACCCGGAACTCGCCAATCCCGCGCTCCAGCCGTTCGATTCCGGCGGCAAATCCGCGGTCCGATTTCATCCGCCCATACAGCACATGTCCTTGGCTGTCGTAGTAGGCCGGATCGGCTGGGCGTCCGCCCAACTCGCTGCCGAGAAAGAGGTACTTGACGCCGACCTCAGCCAGTCTTCTCTCCAGCTCGCCGCGGTCGAATTGCGGTGCGAAGCGCGAATACGGCGCGGAACGGGTGTCGGCGATTACTTCGATTTGCCGGCCGCTTAACAGGCCGGTAAATTCCTCCCACGTCTGCGAGGAGTGGCCGATGGTGTAAACGGTGCTCACACAAAGCCTCGCTCAAGCATAGCACCGCTTTGCATTGCTTGGACTTTCGGACTGGCGGTCGATTTTGGATCGATGGGACGTGTTTCATTTCCGATCCCGCCTATGGTCTAATGTTGAAGGCGCAGAGTCCGATGAATATGCCCGAGCGTCTGATCCGCAAGAGGTGAATCATGTCACCACAGTCCAAGACCCGTTTGGCAACGCTGCAATCCGCGCCACTGGATTCTTGGATCGCAATTTCCGAAGATGAGTCGCGCATTGTCGCCGTCGGAAAAACCTATTCCGAGGTTTCTGAACTAGCCGATGCTGCCGGGCAGCCCGATTCCATCATCCTCAAGACCCCGATTGCGTGGGAGCCTATCTCCGTTTTTGCCTTGTGAAGATCGACTACAAGATTCGTCCGGACAAATACGGCTCGCACACCTATTGGGCAATGCTGAACGTTCAGCTATCCTTGCCGATTGCCAATGCTCCACGGACAAAACGCTTCGAGGCGTTAATCGACTCAGGCGCTGCCCGATCCCTATTTCACGCCGATATTGGCCGCTTTCTCGGCCTTGATATTCAAGAAGGGGACCACGAGAGGGTTGTGGGCGTTGCCGGCCCATCCGACTCATGGATTCATCCTGTGCGACTTTATGTTTATGGAACGCCACACGAGATTTAGGCGGGTTTCAAAGAACACCTCCCGATTGCGGGCCTGCTCGGAATGAACGGATTCTTTGAACACTTTCTGGTCACCTTCGTTCACCCCGCCCTTGCCTGCGAAATTGAGCCGATTGCTCAGAGGCAAACCTAATCCGGAACCAATTTTTCCGTCACCCGCTGGCATTGAGAATTCAAACTGACCCACTAACAACCACTCGCCTGTCGACAAACCGTCCTCCTTCGCGGTTTAGACTGGTAACGTCGCCGTCGATCGTAATGTCCCACCGGTTTGGCAGCCTTCGCCGCTTCCGTTTCAATCTGCCGCAGCGCATCGCCGCCGCAATGCTGGCCCTCTTCCTCATCCAGGGATTTTGGCTGGTCAGCCGCCAAACCCTCACCGACCGCGACTACCAATACGCCCGCTGCGGCCGCGAAACCTGGGAGAAGCCCTCGCCGCTCGCCGGCTACTTTACTTCTTGCGGTAACATTCACGACGGCATCCTCGCTTATCGCCTCGCCGGGCTTCCTCTCACCCTCAGCCTCCTCGCGCAGCGGGCCATCGATGTCTTTCGCAAACCCGAAAATCGCGTAATTCAAGAAAGCGGCGAGCTCAGCACCTGGGAACTCCGTCATCAGATCGCGCACATCCTGCTCCTCCTCCGGCTTCCCTTCCTCTTTGCCGGCTTCGTGCTCGGAGGGTGCCTCTGGTGGGTCACGAGGCGCCTGTACGGCAATCTGGGCGGCTACACGGCGCTGGCGCTCTACTGCTTCTCTCCGCAGATTCTGAAGGCTTGCGTCACTGTCGGCCCGGAAATCCTCGCCGCGCTCGGCGTCTTCGGCGGCGTCTACACATGCATCGGCGTCGCTCACTCCATGCACGGACCGCAGCGCAGATGGCGGCCGCGCATCGTTCTCCTGACTGCGATTTTCGGATTCACCGCCGCCGCCCACATTGTGGCCCTTCCCGTGGCTGCGCTGTTGGGTCTCGTGTCGATGCTCTGGGTTGCCGAGGGCCATCGGAGCCAAACCTTCCCGGTCGTGCTCGCCGCGTCGGCCGGAGCGCTCGCGATTCTCTTTGCCTGCTACGGCTTTTCCGGCGATGCCTTCAGCTACGTCTTCCGCTCCGGCGCCGCATTCGTCTCCTTCTCCGCCGATCCTGCGCACCGCTTCTTCACCACGCTTTCCAACGGCGGCATCACCGTTGCCGGCGCCGCCGCCCTCTTGCTCTACCTCGCCCTCGGCAAGTCGCGGTACTTCGGCAATACCGTCCCGCTGCTCTGCGCCCTTCTCCTCATGACCCTCGTCATGACCGGCGCTCCCGGAAGCCCCTGGCTGTGGTCATTGCCTTTTCTGTGCACTTTTGTCGGCGGAGTCTTCGCCGATGCCTACGAAACACAGCGTGGGCGCTTCGCTCTCTTCGCCGCCGGAGCCATCGTGCTGCTGCAGATTGTGCTCTGCGTGCTGAGTTTGCCGGCGCTGATTTAGCGGCGGATTCGCGGACACGCTTGCCTGTTATGATGACCTGTCCGACGAACGTCAGCACCGGCTTGTCAGCTGAAGCTTTGCCAAAGAAAGATGCACTTGAAAACATTAGGCATTTCAGAGCATAATCGAGACGAAGGATGGGCCGTCGATTTCCACAAGGAGTTCAAGCCGGAGTTCGATCGCTATTCAAAGGCGGTGAAAATGGAGTTGGCGGCTCGCATCGTGCGCTTGAAGGAGGCAGGGCCGCTGCTGGGTCGGCCGAGCGTCGACACCCTGATGGGCTCTCGGCACGCGAACATGAAAGAGCTGCGATTTGTTGCCGACGGCGGTGTTTGGCGTGTGGCCTTTGCCTTCGATCCGCGGCGGAGGGCAATTCTGCTGGTTGGAGGAGACAAGGCCGGTGTCGCCAAAGATCGCTTCTACGAGAATCTGATTGCCGTCGCCGACCGGCGCTTCCAGCAACATCTGGATGACCTAACCGGCGCCACTGGCCATTGAGGGACTTCAAGATGACAATTTCATTCGAGCAGGTGTTCCAGGAGTTTTCGCCCGAAGAACGGGCTGCGATTATTGCACGTGCGGAAGAACTCAAGCGCGAGGAGCTGAACCTCCGCGAAATGCGCCGCCTGCGCAAACTCACCCAGGCTCGACTCTCCAGAAGGCTCAAGATCGGCCAGGAAGGCGTTTCGCGCATCGAGAAGCGCACCGACTTGTATCTCTCCACGCTTCGCGGCTACGTCGAGGGACTAGGCGGCAAGCTCAAGCTAATCGTCGAATTTCCCAATCGCCCTCCCCTCGTCCTGACCGGATTCGGAGAAGACGCGGCAGAAAAGAAACCAAGAAAGAAGACTCCGAAAGCCTCGAAATCGAAGGCCCCGGCGAGGCGCGCCGCATAGGGACGCGAAGCGCACGCCGCCGGAAGCGCCATCTCTTCATAAACCCCACGAAATCATTGGCTTATTTCTTCTTTCCAACCTTGCTCTCACCCCGCCCCGCCCTATAAAATGCACTTAGGACCTGCGGATCCGGCTCGCTTCTTCTCTCGCTCTTTGCCGCCTTCCTGCGAGCTCCGAAAATCCTATGGCAGACGACCAGAATCCCCAGCTCCCCCTCGATGGAGGCACGCCTCCCTCGGGCGGCGCGAACCTCATCCCCATCAATATCGAAGAGGAGATGCGCCGCTCCTATCTCGACTACTCGATGTCGGTCATCATCGGGCGCGCGCTGCCCGACGCCCGCGACGGCCTCAAGCCCGTCCATCGCCGCGTCCTCTACACCATGAGCGAGATGGGCCTCCAGTACAACAAGAAATACTCCAAATGCGCCAAAGTCGTCGGCCAAGCCATGGGCGTCTACCATCCTCACGGCGACTCCGCAATCTACGACACGCTGGTGCGCATGGCGCAGCCCTTCACCCTGCGCTATCCGCTCGTCGACGGCCAGGGGAACTTCGGCTCGGTCGACGGCGATCTGCCCGCCGCCATGCGCTACACGGAATGCCGCATGGAGCGCATCGCCGGCGAGATGCTCGCCGACATCGACATGGAAACCGTGGACTTCGTTCCCAACTACGACGAGTCCACCGTCGAGCCCTCGGTCCTTCCCACGCGCATTCCCAACCTCATCCTCAACGGCTCCAGCGGCATCGCCGTCGGCATGGCTACCAACATTCCGCCGCACAATCTAACTGAAGTCGTCAACGCCGCCATCGCCCTGGTCAAGAATCCCAAGGGCGGCCTGGCAGAAGTCCTAAAGCACGTGCACGGCCCCGATTTTCCCACCGGGGCGATCCTCTACGGCCGCACCGGCATCGTCGACGCCTATCGCACCGGGCGCGGCCGTTTTCTCATCCGCGCCCGCGTCGCCATCGAAAACGTCAACAAAGATCGTCAGGCCCTCATCGTCACCGAGCTGCCCTACCAGGTCAACAAAGCCCTGCTCTTCAAGCGCATCTCCGAGCTCGCCGAAAACAAAGTCGTCAACGACGTCGAAACCAGCACCGAATGGACGCGCGACGAGAGCGACCGCGACGGCATGCGTCTGGTCATCGGCCTCAAGCGCGGCGCGCAGCCCGAGATCGTCCTCAACCAGCTCTTCAAGCACACCCAGCTTCAAGAGAGCTTCTCCATGATCTTTCTGGCCGTCGTCAACGGCCAGCCCCGCGAGCTCGGCCTCGACCAGGCCATCCAGGTCTTCATCGATCACCGCATCGACGTCGTCCAGCGCCGCACCGTCTTCCTGCTGCGCAAGGCTCGCGAGCAGGAACACATCCTCGAAGGCTACAAAATCGCCCTCGACAATCTCGACACCGTCATCCGCATCATCCGCGCCTCCAGTTCCCGCGCCGATGCGCGCGAAAACCTCTACGCCTGGGGCAAGGGCAAAGACATCGTTATCAAGCTCAATCGCGAAATCTTGCCGCACGAAGAAAAAGGCCTCACCCTCCGCCAGATCGACAAGATTCTCGAGCTCCAGCTCTACCGCCTCACCCAGCTCTCCATCGATGAAATCCTCAACGAGCTAAAAGAGGTCCGCACGAAAATCGCCGACTACGAAGAAATCCTCGCCAGCGAAAAGAAACTCCGCTCCGTCATCGTTAAGGAGCTCGAAGACGTCCGCGACAAGTTCGGCGACAAGCGCCGCACCGAAATCGTCGACGAAAGCGCCGAGCTCCAGCTCGAAGACCTCATCGCCGACGAGCAAGTCGCCGTCACCGTCAGCCACCAGGGCTATCTCAAGCGCACGCCTATCTCCATCTACCGACAGCAGCGCCGCGGCGGCTCCGGACGCATGGGCATGAAGACGCGCGAAGAAGACTTCGTCGCGCAGCTCATCATCGACTCCACCCACGCCTACCTGCTCTGCTTCACCAACACCGGCCGCGTCTACTGGCTCAAGGTCTACGAGATTCCCGACGTCGGCGCCGCCGGCAAAGGCAAATCCATCCAGAGCCTGCTCGATCTCCAAACCGGCGAAAAAGTCTGCGCCATTCTCGGCGTCCGCGACCTCGAAGAAGAAGGCAAGTACGTCTTCTTCGCCACGCAAAAAGGCACCGTCAAGAAAACTCCGCTCAAAGATTTCTCCAACATCATGTCGCGCGGCATCATCGCCATCGGCATCGACTCGGACGATGAATTAGTCGCCGCCCGTCTCACCGACGGCTCGCAGCTCATCTTCCTCGCCACGCACCTCGGCCTCGCCATCCGCTTCGACGAGTGCGACGTCCGCTCCATGGGCCGCCCGGCTTACGGGGTCCGCGGCATCGCCCTCGTCAAAAACGACTACGTCGTCGGCGTCGCCGTCACTCCCAAGGAGCACGCCCCCGGCGCCTATCGCATCCTCTCCGTCACCGAAAACGGCTTCGGCAAGCGCACCGATGTCGAGGAGTACCGCCTCCAGGCGCGCGGCGGCAAGGGTGTCAAGAACCTCTCCGTCACCGAGCGCGTCGGCCGCGTCAACACCATCCAGCTCGTCGACGACTCCTCTGAGTTGATGGTCATCAGCCAGTTCGGCAAGATCATCCGTATCGACACCAACACCGTCCGCTCCGCCGGCCGCGCCACGCAGGGCGTGCGCCTGTTAAGCCTGGAAGATGGCGACAAGGTCGCCGCCGCCGTCATCATCCCGCCCGAAGAACTGAACGGGAACGGCAACGGCAAGGAAGAGGGCGAGCAGGGGACGCTGCTGCAGTAGGGCAGTGGTAAGTGATCAGCAGTCAGTTCCCACGGTCCTTCAGATCGTGGGAGAGGTGGCTTATATTGGCGGTTCCGTCTGCCCCAATTCGTAAGTGAAACCGCTCGGGCGCGATTGACAGCCCGTGATCTCCAACTAGCGTAACAACGGCCACGAAGTCGCCTACCGGGAGCGGATCAGTGCGCGTATCGTAATGCTCGCCCCAAGCGGTCCGCGTGGCAACAACTTGAACGGCGTTCCAGACGCCATCCGTGCGCATTGCAATCGTGGCGTAGAACGATTTACCAACACTCATGTAAACATGATCTGATTCTTCCTCTGCCCATGCACTCGGGAAAACGCTCAAGAGCGTTGCGTCTGTGGCGCAATCCTTGTAATCGACCTTGATCTTTACGTCGTTGAAGGTCCGGACTGAACGATTTGGAACGGGCACGTTTTCGAAACATGCGGCGAGCAGGAGCTCCGAACGGCCGTCCGGTGTATATTCTCGGATTCGAGCGTATTGCACATTGTGACTCAGGTCTTTTGACGCCGTTGTGGCCACAGGTTGCGATTGGAACTGCCTCTCGGGCGGCGGATTGTTGATGACAGTTATGTTCGGACTTATCGTAGTTGTCGGACTCATTTCATTCGTCACTGCGACTGGCGTTACGGGCTCCTGCGCCACAGCAAGTACGGAGGCATCGTCGCTGTTGGGGTGGCTAACATACAAGAGCAATATTCCGACAATGAAAATGATTAGCGCGGTCGGTTGATTGATGTAACCGAAAAGTACAGCGGGAATGTGTTCATGGAGGACCGAAATCCACTCCGCCGCCTCGATGCTCCCAACGAGGCAGAGCAGCAGATACCCGATCACGCGCTTGACCTGTCGCTCCATGAAAACGTGGCACGCATCGATGAACTGTTACGAGCTTGAATACGAATATTCTAACGCTCGCGCTCCGGCCCAAGATTGGTCTCTTTGTACGGCAAGGCTTACACCACAGGACGCCCAAGCGTCCGATTTTGGGATCCGGACATCCTCTGCCGGCCCCTTCGCTCAAAAAGGTTCCAGTTCTCGATTCTCCTTGCGGCGAAAACTCCGAATCGTCTTGTCCCTCGGCTTCGTCGGATCGTACACGACCCCGATCTTCTCCCATGCGGCCAGGCTCAGCTCAGAGGTAAGCTCCATCCGCTCGCCTATTGATAGGCTCCGCCAATTCTTCACCCTCTCCTTCAGGTGGTCCGGCACGTAGCCGTAAGGGAACCTCGATTCGTCGACGCCATTCATAGCGTCCAATCCTCCACCGTCAGCCCTTTCACGCGCCGGAACTCTCGCGTATTCGCGGTTACCAAGGTCAGGCCTCTCGCGTAGGCCTGGCCGGCGATCAGCGTGTCGTACTCCCCGATGCGCACGCCTTTTCGCTCGAGCTCGGCGCGAATCTCGCCTGCGGCCTGTGCGTCCTGGATGGAGAAATCCAAAACTGCAATCCCGCGGCTCAGAAAGGCGGACAACGCGCGAGCATTCTGCGCAGCCAATTGGCTCTTCGCCACACCGTACCAAAGCTCATGGGAAACGATGGATGAGATCGCCAGAGATGAGCCTGCCCGAATCGCCTTCGCAGACTCCGTACGCGCCTTTTGCGATGTCCCATTGATCAGCGCGATACAGATATTTGTGTCGAGCACGTAGCTCACTTGAAGTACTCGCGAATGGGCGCAAGGTTTTGCTTCCGTCCCTCGGGGAAGATAGGATCCCCGCGCAACGCATCGATGCGCGCAAACCACTCTTCAACGGTCTCTTCCTTTTTCTCAGCGACCGGTTCAAGCAGCACTCCGGCACCCACGCGGCGTACTCGCACGCGGTTGCCCTCAAAACGGAACTCCTTGGGCAAACGCACGGCCTGGCTGCGGCCGTTCCAGAATAGTTTCGCTTCGGCGGGCCTCGGGTCGGTTGCAGCCTTGGTTGCCATCGGCGCCTCCATTCAGTCTATATCAATAGTATATACCAGTCTGGGTTCATGCGGCTGAGCCTGACGTCTCCGTCATGCTGCGACATACCCCTCCTCCGCCGATTTCTGCAGGTCCTCCCGGAAATAGCGGCTCAAGAATCCAGGCGTATTCAGGTCCACTTTGCGACCCAAGATCGCCGAAAGTTCCTCCTGCATTCCGAAAAAGGCCAACCCCGGCGTGAAGCCTGGCGCGAATTCCACCAGAACATCCACGTCGCTATCGGGCCGGAAGTCGTCGCGCAGCACAGAGCCGAACAGGCTCAACCTGCAGATATGATGCCGCCTGCAAAACGATTCGATCTGTTCTTGCGGGATTGTCACTCGAGCGCGGCTCATGACCTTGTCCTTGGCTTTCTGCTCGTATCTTCTTCTATTTTAGCATCTTCGGCCTCAATCGAGTGGGAGCCCAAAGCCTGATCGAGCGTACCGTTCATTGGCCGCGATTGTCAGGCGAACGACCCGAAATGCTGACCGCTTGCATGAAGCACGAGCTCGATCGGGCGTAGAATGATGCCATGATGTTCCGGGCCGCAATCGCCCTCGTCGCGCTGGCCGCGCCGGCCGTCGCGCAACACGGCGGCGCGCATGCCGGATCTTTCGGCAGTCGGGGAATCGGTGCGCACGCCCCGTCTTCCGGTTATTCCCGTTTTTCTGGGGCCAGCACCTCCGGCGCCTTTGAACGGCCCACGCAATCCATTCCGTACGGCTCATCGCGTGGCGCCCAATATCGCAGAATTGGCCCATCGAACGTTTCGTCGCTGCGAAATCCCTACACCGGAAATCGACTCACGGCAGACCGTCCTCCCAATGTTTCGAGGAGTGTCGTCCAGTCTCACGCTTCGGATCGGGATCGCTACGAAGCGCGGAAACGGTCGTTCCAGCAGTGGTATCTCAATACCTATCCAACATGGCCCGGATATGGGTACCCCTATGTGATCGATCCTGGATTCTACGACTGGGGCGAATCCGATATGTCTGCATACGGCCAGGGCGAGGCGGCGCCTGTTTACCCGGCTCCGTATCCGGACGAAGACTCTGGCGCGCCAAGCGAGCAACTCGCTCCCGCATCGCTGGTCACCCCTTCCGCGCCCCGGCCCGAACAGCCGCTCACAGTCATTTTCAAGAGCGGCGCCGCTCCGGTGAAAGTGCAGAACTACCTGATGACCGCAAAGATTTTCACCGATCTCGATCCCGGGCACTACATGCAGATTTCGCTGGATCGGATCGATCTCGCCGCAACCCAGCGGATCAACAGCGCCGCCGGCGTGGACTTTCAGGTTCCCGCCGCATCGCGCGACTGACACCGCATCGTCTCGCGTTTCCGATAGTCCTCGGCCCGTACACCGGTCCCTGACCGGCTGTAGTGCGGGCGCCCTCGCCCGCACGCTCTCGGTCCTGGAGCAAAACCAGAGTTGCTGTATCCCGGTAGAAGCCTTGTAACAAGGGCACGAGTTTACTCGGACCGAAAATGGCGCCAGACAAAGCGCGGGCTTTAGCCCCTGAGGCAGAACCTATCGCCTGGTGCCCAAGCGTTCCCTACACAAAAACCTAATTCGCTCTAAATTACGAAATTACGTGGTCCGGACGCTGACTCGCCGACTTGCTGACTCGCAGGCTTGCTGACTCGCTAACTCGCTGACTTCCTGGCTCGCTGCCTTCGCGACCAGCACCAATACACCGGCGCCCCCAGCAGCACCAGAATCAGTCCCGGCCAGGTGTATTGCGGCTTATACCGCAGAAGCACCGCACAAATAAACGCCGCCATTCCGATGTAGAGCGCCGGAAGCACTGGATAGCCGAATGCCTTGTACGGCCGCGGCGCTTCCGGCTGCTTCCCGCGCAGCACAAACAACCCAACGATCGTCAGAATGTAGAAGACGAGCACCGCAAAGATGATGTAGTCGAGCAGTTGACTGTACGATCCGCTCACGCACAGCAGCATTGTCCAGATGGCTTGCACAATCAGCCCCGCTGCAGGCGTTTTGAACTTGGGGTGCAGCTTGCCCACCGATTGGAAGAACAGCCCGTCCTTCGCCATGGCGTAGTAAACCCGCGCGCCGGCCAGCGTCATTCCATTGGCGCAGCCGAACGTCGAAACCAGGATCGCTGCGGCCATCAGATAGGCGCCCAGGTGCGGAAAAATCTGCTCGAGCACCGCCGCCCCGATGCGATCCTCCGAGGCAAATTGGACGCCGCGCGCTAAAACTGTGGCCCCGTGCGGATCGCCGTGCAGCGGCAGCACCAGGATGTACGCCGCGCTCGCCAGAATATACACCACGATCACAAACCCCGTGCCCAGCGCCAGCGATAGCGGAAGATTCCGCCGCGGGTTCTTGATCTCGCCCGCCGTGAACGTTACGTTGTTCCACGCGTCGGCCGAAAAAAGCGAACCCACCTGCACCACCGCCAAAATCACCAGCAGGTTCACCATCACGATCGGACCCTGGACGCCCACCTGCACGGGATGCAATGTGCTCCAACTCGCGTTTCTCCAGAATGCGCTCCAGTGATGGCCGAAGTTGGCGGCGAGCGCCGCAGGGTTCCGCCCCACCGTGAACCCAAGGACGACGAGTCCGGCGAGCGACAGCGCCTTCGCCACGGTGAAGATGTTCTGCACCACCGCGCCAAACTGCACACCGCGGAGATTCACCGCCGCGACGAACGCCACCACCAGAATTCCGGCGAGATTCGCCGTGCTCACGCCGATCTCCATGTTGCCCAACACCATCGGCCCAACATGGATCGCCGGAACGTGCGCAATGTGCCAAAGCCAGTGCGTGCTCGACACCCTGGGAAAGAACACGCCGAGGAACTTGCCGAAAGCCACGCACACGGCGGCGATGGTGCCGGTCTGAATCACCAGAAACAGCGTCCACCCATAGAGAAATCCCCACAACGGCCCCAGCGATTCCCGCAGGTAGACGTATTGCCCGCCCGCTTTGGGCATCATGGCCGCCAGCTCGCCATAGCTGAGCGCGCACACCAGGGTCATGATTCCGGTCACCACCCACGCCGCCAGATACAGCGCCGGCGAGTCCGTGCCGCGCGCAATGTCGCAGTCGACAATGAAGATGCCGCTGCCGATCATCGATCCCACCACCAGCGTGGTGGCGCTGAACAGCCCGAGGCTCTGCGCCATCTGCGGCGCACCCCGCGGCTGCGGCTGTGCGGATTCAGGTTGTGCGATCGAAGCGGTCATGAAGAGAGTGTGCTGTCTTCCTGAATTGACCGCCCGGGAGAAAGCGGTATCCGCATTGTAGCGAACGCCGCAGTCGGGGCTGTGTCCAAGCCGCTGATTCTGTGGTGCCCGGAGGGGGACTTGAACCCCCACGACCGGTTAAGGTCTGCGGATTTTAAGTCCGCTGCGTCTGCC
>Ga0187784_10001360_pt1 | contig 19290 bp, 15 predicted proteins | sample 1015_SJ02_MP15_2_FD_132964 | JGI IMG/M metagenome (GOLD analysis project Ga0187784, IMG submission 132964) | Tropical peat soil microbial communities from peatlands in Department of Meta, Colombia - 1015_SJ02_MP15_20_MG | ecosystem: Environmental > Terrestrial > Soil > Wetlands > Peat | place...
ACACAGAAGTTCCCGAAGCGTCGGCGGCGGGTAGGGCTCGAGAACTAGCCGTCCTCGCGAGTCTGAAACCGGCTCTACGCAGAGGCCAGCAACCTCCGGGTAAAGCCACCTTCCTCGTTACCCGCGCCTGATGGGGGAGACGAACTCACGCCGAGGTGGGCGGTCATGAAGGGCAGCCCTCTCGAAGGAGAGGGCCTGACTCTTGATTGCCGAATTGGGCGAGGTCCGGGAGGGAGCAGCCCTATGGTGACGTGGCCACGCTGCCTCGTCTACGTGGGGGATTCCCCGTCAGGTGAGATGGGAGCGGAGAGTGATGGTGAACTCCGGGGGATCTGCCGCCATTCATGTTTTGGTTCTGGCTCCCTCTCGGTTATCCACAACCGTAAGGTTTCCCTTCCCTCCATCTGCTCGGAGGATTGGAGCCGCCGTCGCTTCGTTCCCCTTTACTGCTTCCCTTGGAGGGCCGAGCCTGCGGAACCGCGCAGGCCATTATGTTCTTTGATGCCAGGTCGTCCCTATCCCATTCTTTGTCGCATTTCGGGCAGTACAGCTTCCTGTCTGCCAAACGTACGACGCGGGAGCCACAATCCGGGCATTTTTAGGACGTGCCTCGGGGGTTGACAAAGTAAACCGGTACACCTTCCCACCTTGCCTTGTAATCGATTTGTCTCTGAATCTCCCCGAAGACCCAACCGATCCGATAAGAATGGGAAATAGAAAGAATAGTAATAGAATAGAATGGGGAATAGAATTGATTTCGTTGGTGTGAACAATGGCCCGTGAAGGAACTTCGGCAGCCTATCTTGCATCAACTGAATTCAGAAGCTTCTACTATAAACTAGTGCGGACTCAAAATAATTTGTTACAGGGGAGATGCGCGAAACTGATCGAGTCTCGGAAGATGATACGACCCAGTCTCGAGTCAAAGACCACGTTTTTAACAGTCGCAAATCGGCTCGGCCTTTGCGCGGGGGTAGCCTAGAGTCTCTGCCGACGGGGAGCCTGGTAAGGCGCAGCCGCACGGGCGCAAGCTTGCTAAGCCTGTGTCTCTCACGGGACTCGTGGGTTCGAATCCCGGGGAATAATCCCCCAGTTTCGAGGGGGATGTCCCAGGGCGAAAGTCCCACCCCCCGCGCTCAAGTCCTGGTTCCTTCACCCTGTCCCATGAACGTCTGGGCTCTTCCACCCGAGGTTCCTCAGGTAGGGCGAGAAGATGAAGAGGCCTGAGCCGGCTGCCGCTCCTATCCCTGCTATCACGAAGTCGAAGCCCACGCCAGAAGCTGCGATTATCACGCCCCCAAGCACCTGGCCGACGGGGATGACCGCGAAGCTCCCCAGCTGGTCGAGGCCGAAGTACCTCCCCTGCATCTCCGTAGGAACTATCACCTGGACGGCCGTAAGCCAGGTGGTATTGGTCAGCCCAAGAAAGAGTCCCATGGCGAAGGCCAGACCTAGTGCGGGGACCAGGTACGGGAGGAGCGCGAGACCCACTATGCATGCTCCTTCTATGACTCCGGCAAGAATCCAGATCTTTCCCGCGTATCGAATCGTCCGGAACCGCGCCGAAATGAATGCCCCTGGCGCCCAGCCGAGGGCAAAGAGCCCCGAAATTGTTCCGTACACGAGCACACCTCCCTTCAACATGGCGTCCGCATAGACGACGAAGAACTGAAACACCATCGAAAGGAAGAAGTTCCCGATGCCCGCAGAGAGGGTGAGCTCAAGCAGTGCCCGGTTCCGCCCTATGTACCTGAATCCCTCACGGATGTCCTCTATCATCGAAGGCCGTTTGTCTGGGGTGCCGTCAATGGCCAAGGACCTCTTGCCCGGGAATCCGACGATACCCGCTATTAGCAGAGCCGAGATGAGGAAGGTGGTGGTGTTCAGTCCGAATGCAGCGACCACGCCGGTCAGGGCGATGATGCCCGCTCCGGCTGTGTTAGAGGCGAACTGGATTACAGAATTTGATGTCTGTACCAAGGCGTTCGCGTGTGCTATCTGCTCATTTCCGACAACTTCGGGGGTCAAAGCGCGTTCCGCCGGTTGGAAAAGGGTCGTGAAGGAGCCAAGAACGAACGCCACCAACAGAATGATGGCGAGGTTGAAACCCATTACAAGAAGAGACACCACCAGGGCGGCGAGCGTCCCAGCCCTTACGAGGTCAGAGAGCACCATCAGCTTTCTTCTTTCGTGCCTGTCGACCAGCGCCCCCGCGGCGAGGCTGAATATCACTGCGGCAAAGATGAAGGAGACCCCGATGTAGGCCACGTCGAGCGAGGAGGAAGTGTTGGTCCAGACTATCCAGGTGAGCGCGACCTGGCCGATTGCGAAGCCAGCCGTCGAAGTTGCCCCAGCATAGAATAGCCGCGCGAAGCTCTTGTTCCGGAGGACGGAGAAGATGCCCGGGTGCGCCGGAGTGCCAGGGGCATCGGTTTCGCTCTTCACGCACGTCTCAGATCCAGGGGAACCCTTCGCTTGTCAGGTGACGCCCCCTCCTGACGACTAGGCGAACCGTCTTCCCGCGAACCTTGCCTTCGAGCCCAGCTCCTCTCCTATCCTGATGAGTTCGTTGTACTTCGCCACCCTTTCCCCTCTTGCAGGGGCGCCTGTCTTGATGAATGAAGCACCATACGCCGTCGCAAGGTGGGCGATGAAGGGGTCGCTCGTCTCTCCAGATCGGTGCGAGACCACGGCCTCCCACTTCGCATTCTGGCACTCTTCTATCGCGCGCTGGGTTTCCGTGACGGTGCCTATCTGGTTCAGCTTGATGAGCACAGCATTCGTCGCTCTTGCCCTGATCCCTCTCCGGATCAGCCGGACATTGGTGACGTAAAGGTCGTCACCGATTATGACCGTGCTCTTCCCGATTCTCCGAGTGATGGACACAAAGGACTCGAACGACTCCTCCTCAAAGGGGTCTTCAATGGTGAGCAGGCCGTACTCGGCCCTCAGGGATGAGTAGAAGTCCTCGAGCCTGGACCAGTCCAGCTCTTTCCCCTCCAGGGCGTACAGCCCCGTCTTCCTGTCGTAGAACGTGGAGGAAGCGGCATCGATCCCCATCCTCACATCCCTCTCGGAGTATCCGGCATCCACGATTGACTTGCGGATTGCATCCAGCGCGTCTCGCGTCCTGCCCAACGGGGGCGCGAACCCCCCTTCGTCGCCGACGTTGATGGCCCCCCTTCCATACGTTTCAGTGAGCACCTGTTTCAGCGACTGGTACACCTCCACGCCCATCCTGATGGCTTCGGTGCAGCTGCCGGCCCCCACAGGCTCGATGAGAAACTCCTGGATGGCGAGGTCGTTGCCCGCGTGCTCCCCTCCATTGATGACATTCATCATTGGAACGGGCAGCGTATAGCTCGACGATGGCCTCAGGCTCCGGAAGAGGCTCACATGTCTTGCATTCGCCGCCCCCCAGGCGCTGGCCATCGACACGGCAAGTATGGCGTTCGCCCCGAGCCGGCTCTTGTTACGAGTGCCATCCAGTCTGATCATGGTCCCGTCGACCCCTCTCTGGTCAGAGCAGTAGGAGCCGCGGAGCCTGGGAGCAATCACCGAGTTTACGTTAGAAACAGCTCTCGTGACTCCCTTACCATGGAAGCGCCCCTTGTCGCCGTCCCTCAGTTCGAGCGCCTCGAGCTTCCCTTTCGAAGCGCCTGACGGGACGCTCGCTCTCCCGACCGAGGAGTCGGTCATGACCTCAGCTTCCACCGTGGGGTTGCCTCTCGAATCCAGAATCTGCCGAGCCCTGATGGCTACTATCTTGCCTGCCTTCTCCATGCGCACTTCGGGCCCTTCGTCGTCCGCGGCACGTTAAATCTGATTCGTTTAAGGGCAGCTTTCCAACACTTATTACGCATCGGCATCGCGCGACGCTCGGGCCGGTCGTCTAGCCTGGTTCAGGACGTCAGGAGAGGCCCGTCAAGCCCTTACACGGCGAAACGGTCTTCCGCGCCAAGGTCGGCGGTCCGAATCCGCCCCGGCCCACATCGCTCACGCCTGCCGAGCCATCATCGAAGAGTTATCTACGCTCGGCCGGCTGGCCAGCCCCTTGCCAAACTTCAGGTACATCAGTTGGCCCGAGTACGGGAATCTGGCCCTGGCGCTGGCCGAGAAGGTCAGGGCCAAGGGGAAGAAGTACGACCTGGTGGTTGGCATTGCAAGGGGAGGCATCCCCGTCGCAATGGTGATCTCCGACCACCTTAACGTGAAGGTGGACTTCGTCAACGTGAAGTCATATAGTGACATAGGCAAGCGGGTGCCCCCAAAGATCCTGTCGACCCTCACCGAGGGGGTTCAAGGGAAGGACATCCTGCTTGTGGACGACCTGGTGGACCAGGGAGACACCCTGACCCTTATGAAGGGCTACCTGGCCGAGCAGAAGCCGAAGACGCTTGAGACGGCGGTCCTGTTCAAGAAACCCTGGAGCAAGACACAGCCCGATTTCTTCCTCGAGGAGGTCTCGGAATGGGTTGTGTTCCCCTTCGAGCTGGGAGAGATGGGGCGGCTCAGGTCGAAGATGGAAGACGACGCCGAAGCCCCGGGTCAAGCCGCCTAGACGAGCGTCGTCAGCAGCAGAGTGTTGAACGAAATGATTAGCACCACCGTTACTAGGGCCAAGACGATTGTGCGCTTCCTGTTGACTAGTTCTCCCATGAACTTTTTCTTAGATGTATAGTACACAAGGGGAATCATGGGGAGTGGTATCATCAAGCTTAGGATGACCTGACTGTAGATCAGCAGGACCAGCGGGCTGAGTCCCAACAAGATGGCTAGCGTAGTGGGGAAGACGTTGACAATTCTTGTGATGATTCTTCTTGCCCAGATGTTCCAACGTTTTCCAATCAACCCCTCCATTATCACCTGCCCTGCTATGGTGCCCAACGCAGAAGACGATAGCCCAGAGGCTAGCAACGTGAGGGCAAAGAGGACACCTATTGCCGGCCCGTAGATGTGACTCATCCCAGTTACAAACTGTTGGACGGTAAGGTTCACGTTCACTCCAGTGCCCTGAAAGAGTGGGATTGCGACCAACAGTATTCCCGCGTTGACCACGCCGGCTATTGTCAGCGCGATGACGGTTTCGTTGCGATGGAGCCTGTTCGTTCTCCTCTTCTGCTCGGGGGTGTAGGTGTGGTGATTGTCATCAGTCCTCTTCATGGCCATGTCGCTGATCGAAGCAGCCTTCTTCCCTCCGTTGACCGGGGTGCCGAGGAGGTCCATCTTGTTCCTCGAAAGCCACGAATGGACGAATAGGGCATGAGGCATCACCGTCGCTCCGATCATTCCAACCGCTATGAAAAGAGCAGCGCTGTCTGGAGCGCTCGGGATTACAGAGCCGATTCCGATCTGCGCCAGGTTGAAGTTGCCAATCACAAGCAGGTCATAGAATATGCCTATCACCAATATGCTAATGAGAACGGCGAAGTACTGCTCAATCAGGCGGAACCTCCTCGTCATCATCGTCAGGAGAATGATAACATCGAGGGCGCCGAAAATGGCGCAATAGATCAACGGGATACCGAATAAGATGTTGAGCCCAAGCACGGTCCCTAGGTACTCAGCCAGGTCGGTCGCGGCTGCTGCGGCTTCTGCTGCGAGCCAGTATGGAATCACATACCTTCTCTTCCCGTTGAATGACTGCCGGACCAGCTCCGCCAGGTGGTGACCCGAGGCTATTCCGAGCTTGCCTGACAGGTACTGGAGCAACATGGCCATGCCGGAGGCGAGCCACCCGGCCCAGAGCAGAGCATACTTGTAGCCCGCCCCAGCTGCGAGGTCAGTACCATAGTTGCCAGGGTCCATGTAGGCTATCGAAACCATGAGGGCGGGGCCGACCCACAGAATGAATTGCTTGAGTGGGAGCGAAAGAAGGCCGGACCTTTCGGCCTTCTGGCGTTGCTGGCTCTGGCTCTTCTGCTCCTCTCCAGGGATTTCTTCCGGCAGGGCAATGGTTCTTCTGAACGGCAGCTTCATGCGACCATACGGGAATTCGAAATAGGTATTTAAGTTAGATACACCTAACACATTTCTTGATGACTATGAATCCTCTGTCCGCCTAACATCAGGGCCACCGCCCTCACAAACGTTTTTGAACTTCGGGTATTGCACACCCCCGCATGAGCGGCCTGCCCCGGCTGTTCCAGCCGAAGAGGGATATCTCGCGCCTCGAAGACTATCTGGAGGCAATCTACAACCTCAATGCGGAGAAGGGATACGTGAGCGCCGCCGATATCTCCGAGCACCTAGGGGTCAAACCCCCCACCGTCTCTAGCATGCTGGTCAATCTTGCGAAGAAGGGGTACCTAGAGCACGAGAAGTACAGGGGAATGAGATTGACGCCCTCGGGAGAAAAGGTCGCAAAGTCTGTGGTCAAGAGGCACCAGGTGATCTCCGAGCTCATCACGATGCTGGGGGTCGATGACGAGACCGCCTACGTCGACACCGAGGGCATAGAGCACCACGTGCACGCCAGTACACTGAAACGCTTTGAGAGGCTGGCCGAGTACCTCAGGGCCAACCCTCAGACCCTGAAGGCCCTCCGAGAGTTCATCGAAGGGTAGCGCCGCGCCAACGGCCTGTTGGCTGTCAGGCCGAGTCTTCTAGGAATGTGCTCAGTATGCGATAGGTAAGGCCCCACACTAGGTAGTCTCCGACCACGTAGGCAGGCATGCCCAGGACCTTCCCGTCACGGGTTAGGTCGTAGGTCGACTTGGCGGCCGGCGATAGGAGCTGCTCCAGCTCGACCCAGCGGAACGAAGCGACTTCCCCGTTGGGAGTGACGTCGACGCTCTCCTTCAGCTCGAACACCGAAGGGACCACGTCCATGGTTCCGGTATGCGTCCTCGTGACCTCCCCGTACCCTAGAAACTCTGCCGTCTTCGCGAGGTCGATGCCCACCTCCTCGACGGTCTCGCGAATAGCGGTGTCCCTCGCAGACTTGTCTCCCCCCTGCATCTTGCCCCCGGGGAAAGCGGTCTGCCCCGACCAGGGGTCTCCCACGCGCTCCGCCCTCCTGATGAGGAGGACGCTGGGGGACTGCCTGTCCCTCACGATAACCGAGACGGACGCGAACCGCAGCCCCTTCTGCGGAGGCTCATTTGGCACGAGCTTCCTGACGAGCTTCGCGAACGCCTCTCCGGCCAAGTCAAACTATTGCGACGCTCTCCAATTTTAAATACGCATCGCAGGCGCTCATGATAGGGTCCGAAATGGAGACAAGCCATCAAGATTCAACCGTGAAACTGACGGACGCGAACTTCGACAGACTTAGCTCGTCGGAGAAGCCCATGTTTGTTGATTTCTGGGCGACCTGGTGCGGCCCCTGCAGGGTAATGGAGCCGGTGGTGGAAAAGCTGGCGGCGAAATACTCCAGCAGGGTCCTGTTTGGAAAGGTGAACGTGGACGAAGAGATGAACATCTCGTCCCGCTATCAGGTATTCTCCATCCCCACTTTCATGATCTTCAAGAATGGCCAGCCCATGGACGCCGTCATCGGGGCGGTTGGGGAAGCTTCTCTCGAGCGCCTCGTGACCAGCGCAATCGAGAAGTAGCAATCTCGGCTAGGTAACCCTGGTACCATCGGTAAGGAAGATGTCCGCATCTTCAAGGCTCACGGCCCTCGAAGATAACACGGGTCCGAACTGAAACGACCTGCTCCTGTTGATGGGCTGCCCCCCGACGAGCCGGTTGAAGGGGGGCATTACCGTGAGCCTCCCCTTCCCCCTAGACCTTGACTCGTATCCCGCCCCTTCCATGAGCTCGGCCACGTCGTACTCGGCTCTCACCCAGACGGCTTCCCTCGTCCTCGAGCCCAGGGAGTCGCGCATCTCGTACGTGAAGTGAGAGTGGCCAATGACGAGGTTCCTCGTGGCAATCGCCTCCTTCGAGGGCCAGGCGTGTCCGTGGGCGACCCCTATCCTCCCCGAGCCGGTGCCCAGCACCATCCCCTGAGAAGTGTGGAGGTTCACCCTCTGCGGCAGGACTGTCTTGATGTTACCGTCATGATTCCCGGGGACCACTTCTACGGCCTCGAACAGGTCGAGCATCGTATCGAAAAACCAGGGGATGACCCCCCAGTCGATGTCCTCGACCTTTCCCACGGTATGCTTGACATCCCCCAGGACAGCCAACCTGTTCGTGCCGTATTTCTCGGCGATGTCCTTGACCCTCTCCACCATCTTCACGGAGTAAGCTGGGAGACGGAACCCCTTCTTCGCCATCTCCTTCTCGAGCCCGAGGTGAAGGTCCGAGATCAAGAGGGTGCTGTCGCCTGCGCCAGAGAAAACGATGGCCGCCTCGCCGGGGACGATCTTCAACAATCTAGGCGATTAGCGGAAAGACCTGTGTATTAACGAAGTTCTTGAATTCCGAGAGCTCCATCCTGCTGAATGCCGTCAGGATGCAGTTCCGTGTGAGACCGAACACGTAACCGTAGGCCTTGCTCTTGAACACGATGTACCATAGCTTCCCATGGGTCAGGTAGTCGCTATAGAGGCTGGTATTCCCCAGCTCGGCACCGTATAGAGAGAGCTTGGTGATGTTTGGGAGGTCCACGTCTGAGAAGAAAATCACTTTGGAGTCTTCGAAGTTAGCTTCGTGGAACTTCCTGAGGGTCTCGGGATCGATTCTCGCTTCTACCACCTCCCCCAGGCTCATGAAAACTGCCTTGCTCATCTCGTTGGCGATGTTGTTTGCCCTGTTCTTCTTGTCGTAGACAGTCAGAAACATCCTGTCCTTGTACAGGTTGAAGGAGAAGGGGGCTTCGAAGGTCCTAGGCACCGGGACTGACTCCCCCCTGTGCGGGATGACGAACACCGTGTCGAAGGAGAACTTCCCCTCCAGGCTGCCCTTTCCCATGCTCAGGTCGGTTATCTCAGTCATGAGCTTGAACTCCTTCTCCTCCACCGTCGTTTCTGTCTCGATCTTGAACGCCTTCAGCTTCTCTGTGAGGGTGTCGAGTTCGTAGTTCTCCCTGACTAGGAATACCTTTCCCGCTAGAACCAACTCGTAGCGCCCCGCTGTCTCCTGCTTATGGCTTTTCAGTTCCCCCAGAACTGTCTGGTGGTGACGAAACGTATCTTCGCCTCAAGCAGGTCCCTGTAGAACGCCTCTTCGTCGTCGTGCATCTCGGCGAGAATCCTGGAGGCCGTCTGGGGTCCGATCCCATAGACTGTCTGGGCCACCACCGCTTTCTTGCCGTAGGATAGCACCAGGTCAGCGCCCCTCCGGGCCTTCGAGAGGTCGGCACGCTCATCTTCGTTGAGCAGCGCCTTGGACTCCCTCTTGTATATGAGCTCGGAAAGCTTTGCCGTCCCCCAGTAGCAGGGCACCAGCAGACCAGAACCGCACTTTGCGCACTTCGGCTCCTCGGGGAGTTCCCCCACCGTTGTCTCTCCCTGGTCGGTCCCGCACTTCACGCAGAGAAGGCTCACCTCTGTCCCGAAAATGCTTGCCTTCATCCTCTGGTAGGACGACCTGCCAAGGGAGTCAGGAGCCACCGCTTCGGGGACTTCGAGGTACCTGTAGAGGAGTCCATAGGCGATGGGCGTCGGCCTTTCCCCGGCGAGGAACGTCTCAACGGAGACCTGGCCGTTCGCTACGGCGAGGAGCACCTGCTTACTGCGCTCCATGTCGATGAGGTCCCTCCCTGTCTCCTGCAGGGCCTCCTCGAATATGGGGGTCTTCTCGAACCTCGTTGGCAGGGAGCAGAGGTTCGGGTGGGCGATAAGCTTCCCTCGTTTGAGGGCCCCAAACCTCTCGGCCACGTGCTTCACCCTCGCGGGGAAGGGGAAGTTCCTCTGGGCCGCCACCGCATAGGTCCTCTCCAGCTCCTCCGGGGTAAGCCCCATCAACTCCCTGGCCATCGCTTTGAGGTCCAGGTCCTCCGTGTCGGCGGTGAGCTCCATGAGTATCCTGTAGCCGTCGAGCCACCAGACCCGGACGAGCCCCCTCCGCGAAAGAATCTCCTCGAAGGTATAGGCGAATGTCCTGTTCACCGACTCCCCGAAGCAGAGGTGGATGACGAGATACTTTCCGAACCCCTCGAATAGGACGAGCCTGTCGGAGGGGACGGGGGCTCCCATCTTCTTGTGCTCTGAGATTTCATCAAGGACGAGTGCCCGGGCGGCCGCGTCCGCGGGTATCCTCCTTGAGACTTCCTCCACAGCTCCGTCTCCTCTGTCAAGCGCTTCCGAGATCTCCCTCCTTAAGCGGCCCGTCTCGACGGCGAGCTCGTAGGGTATCGGGAGCATCTCCCCGTCCCAACCGGGCACCGCCGCCAGGGGGTCCTCCACAGGAGTCACGTAGATCTTCCTGTCCTCCGCGACCTGCTCGACCTGCCAGATCTTCCCTTTGCAGACGAAGTGCACCCCAACCTTGATGCTGAGAAGGACGAACTCCTCCCCAAGTATTCCTACCGTCTGGTTGGTCGAGACATCTACCACCAGATACCTTGTCTCGTCCGGTATCATGGAGAGGTTCTCATAGTAGTACTCCCGGGTAAGCCTGGTCCGGGACAGGGTCTTCCCGTCGAACCTGATCTTCCTCAGCTCGGCCATGTACTTCACCGTGCGCATGAACGCCTCCTCCGAGAGATTTCGGAATGGTGAAGCCTTCCTGATTTCCATGAAGAGTCTGTCAACGTCGATCGTCTCAAAGTCCATCAGGTACCCTGCGACCTGATGGGCCAGCACGTCAAGAGAGTTCGCGAACGGCCTGGTGGGTTCTATCCTCCCCTCTGCGGCCGACTCAACGCTCGCGGACGACTCGAGTATGTCGTCGGCCGAGACGGTTACCAAGACGCCCTTTGACACCTTTCTGAGGGTGTGCCCGCTCCTCCCGACTCTCTGCACCAGGCTCGTGACCTGCCGCGGCGACATGTACTGGACGACCAGGTCAACAGAACCGACGTCAATCCCCAGCTCGAGGGTGCTCGTGCAGACCAGGGCCTTGAGCGCTCCTGTCTTGAAAGCATGCTCCACCCTTTCCCTCTCATCCCTGGGCAGGGATCCGTGGTGGACCCCCACGTCCTTCCTCAGCCTCGCCAACTTCTCACCGAGCATCTCCGCCACTGTCCTGCTGTTGACGAAGATCAGGGTCGACGTGTGGCTCTCGATGAGAGAGTTGATTCTCGAAAGACGTGCGGCAAGGTCGGGGGCCGAATACGTCTCCTTCGCGGCAGACTGGCTGGAGGGGTCCGGGACAGGATATTCGATGGCATAGGCGAACTCCTTGGGAGCCTCCACTCTTACGATGGTGGGCTGCCTGTCGCCAAAAAGAAACCCAGCGGCCACCTCGGGGGTGCCCACCGTTGCGGAAAGGGCGACAAGCTGAAACCCGGGGGCCACCTTCCTGAGCCTCTCCAGGCCTACGCAGAGCTGGACGCCACGCTTGCTCTCCACCAGGTTGTGGAGCTCGTCGACCACGACTGCCTTCAGGTGTGACAGATTGTCCCTCATCCTCCTTCCGGGGAGGACCGCTTGGAGGGTCTCAGGAGTTGTCACTAGGACGTCAGGGGGGTAGGCGGACTGCTTCGCCCTCTGGGCCTGAGGGGTGTCGCCGTGCCTGATATCGACCTTGAGGCCCAGCCGTGTGCACCAGATCTGCAGCCGCTTCTGCATGTCCCTGTTCAGGGCACGCATGGGGGTGATGTACAGCAGGGATATCCCATCGCCATGCCCCTCCAGGACAAGCCTGCTGAGCAGCGGGAGAATGGCCGCCTCCGTCTTGCCTGATCCCGTGGGCGCCACCACGAGTGCGTCTCCCCCCCTTGAGACGATGGGCCAGGCCCTGACCTGGGGTGGGGTGGGCTCTGTGATTCCAGTCTCAACCAAGAACCCCCTCACGGCGGGAGCCAGGGACCCGAACGAGCCTTCTGCAGACAAACCCGGGGAAGGGCACCTTCCGCGGATTTAAGCCCTCGGAGGAGAGGGGTTTGTGAAAGTGTTTTTGGCCCTGGAAGCCAGCAAGGTCTAAAAGCGCCCCGCATCCGCGCGGTCCCGAAGCTTGTCAGGGAGCACAAGAGAGGTCTCTGAGGAGAGGCCTGTCCATCTAACCACCGTAAAGGAAATCATCCTAGAGAATTTCATGAGCTACGAATACGCGAGAATCCCCCTGCGGGAGGGCCTCAACCTGATAATAGGCCCCAACGGGGCAGGCAAGTCCTCCGTCCTCCTGGCCATATCGGTCGCATTCGGCCAGGCTTACACGGAGCGTTCCCGGAAGCTCTCCGACCTCATCCGGCGGGGCAAGGACATCGCTCGCGTCTCCCTTGTCTTCGACAACTCCCCCAAAGGGGGAAGGCGCCCCATCCCCTATTCGAAGTCAGACACCTTCATGCTTAGCAGGTACTTGAGGCGGGACGGATCCTACTGGTTCGAGGCAGACTACAAGGAGATAGACAAGAGCGAGGTGGTGAGGCTCCTCCGGGAGTTCGGCATCAACCCCGACAATCTCCTCATCATAATGCACCAGGGGATGATCGAAGAGCTCGGCGCCGTCACCCCTCAGGAACGGCTGAAGATGGTGGAGGAAGCCGTCGGATTCTCCGAGTACAGGCAAAAGATTCTGCTGGCGGAACAGGAGCTCAGCGGCCTTATCGGCGAAGAGAGTTCCCTTCTCCAGCTCATAGACAACGCCAACCAGGCCCTCGAGTACTGGAAGCAGGTCTACGATCGCTATCAGGAGAAGAGGAGGCTCATCGAGCACAGAGACCTTCTCGTGAAGGAGCAACTCTGGAGCACCGAGGCCAAACTCACGAAGGCGCTGCAGGGGGCTGAGGAAAAGATCATGGCCAAGACACGGGCCCTCGAGGATCTGAAATCCCAGCAGACGGAGGTCTCGTCAGACGCCGAAGAGTCCCACCAGGCGCTGCTTGACAAGCAGGTGGAGCTTCGGAAGCTGTACTATGCCCTTGTCAGGGCGGAGTCGGAGAAGGCGAAGGACGAGTCGGCCAGAAACGCCTACCGCTCGATCAAGGAGGACCTTGCCGGGCTCACGACCTCGATCGACGAGCTTCTCGAAGTCGGAGGTGACAAGAAGGCAAGGCGCCTGAAGGAGCTGGCGGCCTACATCCAGGGCAAGGGGGCCGCAGCCGAGGAGGACGCCCAGCGCCGGAAGGGGGAACTTGACAGGGAGGTCTCGTCGCTGCAGCCAGAGATCACTAAGACTGAGGAACTCATCAAGAGGACGATGGACAGCTACGTCTCGTTCAAGGTGAAGGCTGAGGTCCTGACCTACAGGATCAGAGTGACCGAGTCTGACCTTCGGGAGTTGGAGAGGAGCGCGAAGGAATACAGGGCGGAGCTCGACGGGATGACCCCCGAACTCGAAAAGGCAGGGCCCAGGATTGAAACCATGAGGCAGCCCTACGAAGTGTCGGAGGAACTGAAGCTGGTGTCCGCCCACATCCAGAAAATGCAGGACGTCCCTGACGACGCCGAGAAGATCTACAACGACTACTCCGGTAACATAGAAGAGCTGAAGGTCAAGCTCGCCCAGCTACAGGAGAACAAGAAGTCAATGCTCGCAGAGCTCGAATCTCGGAAAGGCGTCTGGAAGAAAGCGATAGAAGACCTCATCGAGTCTGTCGACCCCGCATACCAGGCGGTTTTGTCTGCCGCTGACGCAACCGGCTTCATCAAGTTCGAGGAGGCGGACGTCATCGAAGAAGCGGGCCTCGATCTCTACGTGGGCTTCCGCGGAGGAGCTCCCACCACCCTGGACCCTTTCACACAGAGCGGAGGGGAGAGATCTGTAGCCCTGATGGCATTCATCCTGTCCCTGCAGGGAAGAATCGTCTCTCCTCTCAGAGCCATGGACGAATTCGACATCCATATGGATCCCAAGAACAGGGAGGCGATGTTCAAGATGATACTCTCTCAGATGAAGCAGAGAGAGGCATCGCAGTACATCGTCATTACCCCGTCCATCCTCACGGTATTCGACAAGACCGCACATGTCATCACGGTCCAGGCAGTGCACGGGCCCTCAGAAGTGAAGGAGCTGAAGTAAGCTGGAGCAGACGAAGCTCGACGACTACCTGCGTGTGATAGAGCTCTGCCGGGACGTCGAGTCGAGCAGCGCCAATCCGTTCGACGTCGACATCAGGGAGAAGATACTGATTCTCAAACAGAGGCTCCCTGAGCTCAAGCTACTGGACGAGCTGCTGGTGGACGCAGAGGCGATGCTGGAGCTCTCCCAGATAGTCAAGCTTCAGGACGAGTGGCTGAAGACTCGTGCGTCCTCGCTCTATATCGATCCTCTTCTAATCCAGTTGAAGGTGAAACTCCTCCCCAAGGAGGTGCTGTCCGAGGCCTTCGTCAGGAGCTGGCACCCCATAGCCCAGGTGGACCAACTCTCTCCAAGGGGTCTCGAGAAGGCATTCGTCTACTGGCGCGACCTCGTGCCAATTTCTGAACGCTTCAAGGATGAGTTCGGGACCTATGGCGTACGTCCGGGCCTGGTCGACTATTCCGATCTCTTGAGCATGGGGGTCTTCACCCAGGAACAGTTCGAGACCAATCTCACCCAGCTCCATAGCGAACTCCTGGAGCAGTCCAAGGGGGAGTGGATCGACTACAGGCAGTTCATTGGGGACGGTGCGTTCGAGACCAAGGTGAGGAGAGCGTACCTCCTCGCATTCCTTATCAGCGAAGGACGCGCACTACTGAAGACCGAGCCACTTTCAGGAAAGATCTGGACGACGGCGCCGGCAGAAAGGGCGAAGGGCCTCCCAAAGTCGGTGGCCATCTCAATCACAGGTGAGGGGTAATGGAAGCGGAATCCGGGGACAGGGCTCTTCTGGAGAGGAAGGTGAGGAGGGCTTTTCAGGTGCTCGTTCTCCAGCGCGGGAGAAATCCAGGCGTCAAGGGGTGGGAGATGAAGCGACACCTCGGGCGTGATTATCGCAAGATCATAGGTCCTCTCCGAGGACGTTTCCGCCATGGGGCTGGAGGTCTTTGAGGTGAAGGGGGCCGACGGGACAGACGACTCCTCTCGCTTCCTCCTGAGGTTCAAGGAGCCCCCGACTGTGAGCGAGGCGGAAACCTCGGGGATCAGGATAGACGACCTCGCGGTTCTCGCCGCGACAATAGCTTTCGTGAATTCAAAGAGCGGAAGGGTGGCCAGACGCGAGGTGGAGCAGTTCCTCAGAGAAAAGTTCCCCAGGTGGCGCATAGACTACTCCCTGGACCGGTACGTCAAGCGGGGTTACCTTGAGCAGGACGACAGGAGCATGCTGCACATAGGCTGGAGGACCCACGCAGAGGTCGACGAGAAGACCCTCATGACCCTGATACTGTCCAGGGCTCAGGAAGCGGCGAAGAAGTAGCGCCTTCGGAGCGCCTCCCTCTCCCCCTCGATAATTAGCTCAACCACATCCCTCCCCTCCTTGCGCATCTTCACCGCGAGTGCTGTTGCCTCCGCCAAGTGCACCCCCCTCCCCGCCAGCAGCATGTCTGCCGCATGCCCGTACTCCTTCCGCAGCTCCGAGGATTTCTTCAGCGACTCCACCAGTTTGAGCTTGCTCCCCCGCATGTCCGCCCTGCTCCTCGCCTTCATCGCCAGGGAGAACACGTTCTCGTAGGAGTCGGTCGAAAGCCCGATGGCATCCTTCCCGCACACCGGGCATTTGCCAAACCCCTCGAGATCCCCCACCTTTCTGAGCTCAAGGAAGTTCCAGCAGTTGGTGCACACGGCCGCCAGGAAGGTGTCGTTGATCCTCGCCCTTGTCGACTGCTTCAACAGCGCCCTGAGCCTCTCGGGGGAAACTATCTCTCCCCTCCTGCTGATCTCCTCCACCCCTATCCTCGCTATGGGAGTAAGGCCCTCGTACTCCACCTGCTTCACCTCGATGGCACCGGCGTGTATCTTCTCGACCACGTCCACTGCGTCGGGAAGGTCGAAGTCGTCGTGGAATATCATACTCATCGCCTCCTCGAAGACAGGAGTATCCCTTAGTGCTTCGATTATCCCCGAGATTGAAACGCTTGCATAGTCCGCGTCCTTGGCGATGGCTCCGCACTTCTTTCCTGCATGAATCAGCCGGCGCTTGAATATCCCGCTCCTTTCCACCGCCCTCTCGGTCGCTGCCTTGAGGTCCAATCCGTGGAGCTCCTCTATGATCGCGAGCACAGACTGGGGGGAGACCTCCGCTTCAATCACGATTCTGTAGGGATCCTGGTGCACCGCCACCGACTGACCAATCCGTTCGGAAACCATGTGGCCAATCACCCTGGCTAGGAGCCTGTTCACCCTGTGACCGAAGGCAGCTTGGATGACGACATATCTGTCCCACTTCTCGATGGTGATCAGTCTCTCAGACGGAATCGGGAGCTTCGCCGCGTGCTGTTCTGACACCTCCTTGAGCGCGTCGAGGATAGAGTCGCGCGGGACCGGGTAAGTTCTTGTTAGCTCGTCCAGGAACTCCTCCTCGTTCCCCTTCTCAAGGCTCTCGGCGTACCTCCTGCGAATTGTGCCCACCTCACCTGCCACTTCCCGCGGGACCGGTATCTCGTCCCCGACCCAGTTGGGGACAGCGCCCGTGGGGTCCTCTTCCGACTTCACGTACACCCTGTTCCCGTAGATCTGGTCTACCTTCCAGCACCTCCCCGCCTCTACGAACTTGACCCCAACCTCTCCGTACTCCGACACGAACGCCTCGTCGAGAGTCCCAACGAAATTATCCCCTTCTATCACTAGGTACTGCTTCTCGTCGGGGATCATGGACAGGTTGTCGAAATAGTAGGAGAAGAGGGGTTTGACGTCCCTGGCCCGGAAAACCTTCCCGTCAGACTCGCTGTAGTAGGCAAGCCGGGGATACCGCTCCCTCATATACGTGAGGACCTTCTTCAACTTCTCAGGCTCGAGGTCCGCGTAGGCGTAGCTCCTCTTCAGCAGGGCCATTATGTCGTCAAAGTTCCAATTGCTCTGCTCAATTAGCAGACCCGCGACCTGATGTATGGCGACATCGTAGGGTGAGAAGACGGGTTCCAGGGGCTCGAGTTCCCCCATCACAGACTTCCTGCACAGGACGGCCGCCTCCAGAATATCGTCAGAATCCTGGGTGATGACGAGGCCGTTGGAGACTTCGCCGACTCTGTGCCCGCTGCGCCCCACCCTCTGGATGAGCCTCGTCACCTGCCTCGGTGAGTTGTACTGCACCACGTACTCCAAGAAGCCTATGTCAATCCCGAGTTCAAGGCTGCTCGTACAAATCACGCCGAGCAGCTTCCCCTCCTTCAGGTTCCTCTCCACCGCCTCCCTGGTCGCTTTGGAGAGTGAGCTGTGGTGCACTCCCACGGGGAAATCGGGGTCCCACACCCTGAACCTGCTCGAGAGGGCCTCGGCCTCCGTCCGTGTGTTTGTGAATATCAGCACCGACCTGTATTTCTCAACGAGTTCCCTTATCGTCCTGAGTCGAGCGGCCACCTCGGGGTAGGAATAAATCGACTCGGCGAGTATCCTATCCTCTCCCGTCGCTCTCGGCGCGACCACCTTCAGCGACAGGCTCTTCTCCACCGGGACCCTCACCACTTCGCACTGTCTCCCGCTCCCCACGAGGAACTGGGCCACCCTTTCCGGTGACCCTACGGTGGCCGAGAGCCCGACTATCTGGAACTCCTTTTCCGCGACGTCCCTTAGCCTCTCTAGCCCGACGCTGAGCTGGCTCCCCCTCTTGTCCTCCGAAAGCTCGTGTACTTCGTCTACGACGACCCACCTCAGCTTTGCAAGGTTCTGCCTTATCCTCCTGCCAACTAGGAGGATTTGGAGGGTCTCCGGCGTGGTGATCAGTATTTCGGGCGGAGCGAAACTCATGTTGGTCCTTTCGGCCTGGGAGCTGTCGCCATGCCTCACACCAAGCCTGATGTCGAAGCGCTTGCACCACCACTGCATCCTGTCCAGCATGTCCCTGTTTAGCGCCCTGAGAGGGGTGATGTAGAGCAGCTTGGTCCCTTTCTCCCTGGATTCCCCCTCCCTGACCATGACGTCAAGGATCGGGAGGAGCGCCGCCTCCGTCTTGCCGGTCCCGGTCGGTGCCATGAGGAGGGCGTTCTTCCCCTCCCTTACAATGGGGACGAGCTTCTCCTGGGGGTCCGTGGGCGAGTCGAAACCTCGCTCCTTTAGTGCGGCTAGAAGTGGCGGCGAAAGGAGTTGGAACGCATTCTGGTCCGACATCAACCATCACCCCCTCTCTCTGTTCCGATTATCTCCAAGAAGATGCGAATCCCGATGGCCACCTCCAATAAGTTTGTCCCTCTTCAGACCCACTCGACCGATTTCCCCCCGAAAGTGTTCCGTATCCCTGAGCATGGCGAACGGCAACGAGAATCACGGATTCCCCTGCCTGCCTGAAAACGAAGAACCGGCGTCCGTAGCGCAGCGGTAGGAAGCCCCAGGGGGACCTGAAGGAACATATTTTGGAAATCGGCTTAAATAGCGGAGTATAACATACGTTATGGAAGACAGTTGTCCCGCCTGATCAGCCCGTACGAGATAGTTGCAAAATCAGCTCTCCCCGCCCTCAGGGCGATGGTGGCGAAGAGGCTTCAGGAGGATTTTCACCTTACCCAGCAACAGATAGCGAAGCGCCTCGGCGTCACCCAGGCCTCAATCAGCAACTACGCCCGCAAGACAAGGGGGATGATGGTGAACCTGGAGAGCGACGGCACGGTGGCCAAGGCAGCCGACAGAATAGCGAAGGAGCTTTCGTCTGAGAATCCAGACAACAGGGAAGCACTGAGGTCCATGACCGAGGTCCTGGACTACATCCGCTTCAACCGACTAATGTGCACCCTGCACGGCGATTTGGAACCCGGGTTCCCTACGGAGGGATGCTACGCCTGCGAAGGCAACTTCACCGGAAAGGATTTTGACAAACTGAAAGTGGTAGTTGGCAGCTAAACTTGCTAGCCGAGCCAAAGCCAGAATGGCTGACTGTTAACCCGCCAAAGGGTCAGAGCTATGCGAACCTGAAGGAACTCTTCGGCACCCTGAACCTGCACACCGTCTGCGAAGAGGCCCACTGCCCCAACGTCCACGAGTGCTGGGGGGGCGGGACAGCGACGCTGATGCTCATGGGGGATGTCTGCTCGAGGGCCTGTCGCTTCTGCATGGTCACCCCAGGCAAGCCTGAGGGGGTGCTTGACGCGCTCGAGCCGGAGAACGTGGCGTTCGCGCTCTCCCAGATGGGGCTGACCTATGTGGTCCTCACCTCCGTCGACAGGGACGACCTACCGGACGGTGGGGCTTCGCACTTCGCGAAGACCATCCGGCTTGTGAAGGAGA
>Ga0187784_10001361_pt1 | contig 19289 bp, 14 predicted proteins | sample 1015_SJ02_MP15_2_FD_132964 | JGI IMG/M metagenome (GOLD analysis project Ga0187784, IMG submission 132964) | Tropical peat soil microbial communities from peatlands in Department of Meta, Colombia - 1015_SJ02_MP15_20_MG | ecosystem: Environmental > Terrestrial > Soil > Wetlands > Peat | place...
AAGTTCGTGATCGCGATTGTCGTAGCCACCGGACTTGTGCTCGCGGGAGCGTACGCATGGGCGCAACCACGGTATCGGGGCGACGGCGGCCCCTGGGGACACCAGTGGCGGGGTCTCCGCGGTATGCTGACCGGCACCGTCGCCGCAGTCTCGAATGGCACCCTCACCGTCACGACGCGGAACGGCGCATCGGTGACGATCCACACCGGCGCCGCAACGTCCGTGATCAGTCGACAGCAGTCGAAGGTCAGCGACCTCCAGGCCGGGGATTTCGTGACCGTGGTGGCCGGTACGGCGCCAAACGGGACCGTCAATGCCCGGGTTGTGCGCGCGGTGTCGAGCACGCTCGCAGCCCCGGGTGGTGTGGTTCGACGTCAAGGACCAATGTTTGGGCCTGGTCGAAAATTCCGCGGCCGCGGTGCGCAGGGTGGCATGCCCAACGGGTTGTGGGCACGCGGAGCCGGGACCGTGGTCGCAGTAGGACGGCTGGCTGGTCCTCCCGCAAACGGGACGATCGCCGTGACGCTTCCCGCCGGCCCACCGTTACGGGTGACCGTCGCTGCGAATGCGCCGGTGTCGCGGCTCGGACCGGCACCCGTGAGCCGTCTTGCGGCGGGCACACGCGTGCTCGTGCGCGGACGGCCGAACCCCGATCGCAGCATCAATGCCAGTTCGATCCTGATATTGCCGGCACAGCTCCACTGACACGTCGGCCACCACGTGCCCGGTGGATTTGGCCTGCCTCTAGTCGTGTTCGCGTCTCTACGTAGCGCGTCCAGGTTCAAGGCTAACGGCGGCATGCTCCTCCTGAGGACCCGCCTGCCCGTCAGGGCGAGGACCGAGAACACGCACCAGGACATCCTCGGCGATGGTCTCTTCCTGGAGGAGCTGCTGCTCCAGCCGGTCCAGCTTGTCGCGGGCATCGGTCAAGAGCCGGCGGACCAGCCCTTGGCGTTCTTCCATGATGGCACAAACGTCACGATCGATACGGGCGGCGGTGTCCTCGCTGTAGTCGCGTCCATGTGACAGGCTGTAGCCTAGAAAAGGCTGTTCCTCGTCAACCTCGAACGCCACCGGGCCCTGAGTGCCCATCCCCCAGCGCGTGACCATCCGCCTCGCGAGGCGCGTCGCCTCAACAAGGTCGTTCTCTGCGCCCGTCGTGATGTCGCCAATCGCAAGCTCCTCCGCGGTTCGGCCTCCCAGCATCACGGCAAGCCGGGCCATCAAGTACTCTCGGCTGTAATTGAAGCGGTCTTCCCCGGGCAGTTGCTCCGTCACCCCGAGGGCCCTCCCGTGGGGGATGATGGTGACCCGCCGTACCGGATCCGCTGCGGGCAACAGCCACGCGACCACGGCATGCCCCGACTCATGGTAGGCGACGACACGTCGATCCTGAGCGCTCAACAGCAACGACCGGACACTCCCCAGCACGACCTTGTCCAGGGCTTCCTCGAAGTCGGCGGACGTCACCTGGCCGTGCGCGTGATGGGCCGCAGCAAGGGCGGCCTCATTGCAGAGATTCGCCAAGTCGGCCCCGCTGAACCCGGGCGTCCCCCGGGCGAGCACGCTCAGGTCCACGTCGGCCGAAAGCGGGAGGCGTTTCGTGTGGATGCGCATGATCTCTTCGCGGCCCCGACGATCCGGAAGCCCAACGGTCACCTGCCGGTCAAACCGTCCCGGGCGCAAGAGCGCAGGATCCAAAACGTCGGGTCGATTGGTCGCGGCCAGCACAATGATCTCATGTCGTTCATCGAACCCGTCCATCTCCACCAGCAGCTGATTGAGCGTCTGCTCCCGCTCGTCGTTTACGGTGCCCACGCCCGCCCCACGACGGCGACCAACCGCGTCCAGTTCATCGATGAAAACGATCGCGGGCGCGACTTTCTTGGCCTGTTCAAACAGATCCCGCACCCGGCTGGCGCCCACGCCCACAAACATCTGGACGAACTCCGATGCGCTCAGGCTGAGGAACGGAACCCCCGCTTCTCCCGCAATCGCCCGGGCCATGAGGGTCTTGCCGGTTCCGGGAGGACCCACCAACAGCACCCCCCGCGGGATGCGAGCACCGAGGTCATGATATTTCGCCGGATGTTGCAGGAAGTCGACGACCTCCACGAGGTCTGCCTTGGCCTCGTCCTCGCCGGCGACGTCGGTAAACGTGACCCGCGACTCTTGCCCCACGTACTGCCGAGGTTTGATCCGTCCAAAGTTCAAGACACCGCCCTGGGTGCGGGCAGCCTGCCGCCCCATCCAAACGAGGACCCCCACGAACAGCAGGGCGGGCAGGACGCCGGTCAGCAGCAGTGACAGCAACGGGTTGGGGGGCGGCGCAACCGTCACCTGCACCCTGCCAGCCTCGAGCGACGGGAGCAGGGCAGGATCGCCTACCGCTGGAGGCGCTTGGGTGACAAAGGATGCATAGGCTACGGGCGTTGGAGGAGCGCCGGCGCCACTTGCAGGCGCGGGCGCGGTTCCCGATGCGGGCGGCCAACGGATCGGATGGACGAATTGACCGGTGATCTGAGCCCCATCGACGTGTATGCTGGCGACGTTGTTAGCGTGCACCTGTTCCAGGAACGTCGTGTACGGAATGGTGACCTCCGGCTGGCCCCTCGGCAAGAGCGTCAGGAGATTCCAAACGAGCAGGAAAGCCGCGAGAATCCACCACCCCAGCCCAATACGAGGTTGAGCCGAACTCGGAGGCTGCCGCTGCGCCATAGGTTGTCTCACACGTATTTCGCGTTGACTGCCACTACCAAAGAACTCCTGTTCATCCAGGGAAGGCTTTCCTCAAGCCGCCAAGATATCCTGCGGTGAGCGTCACTCCGGGGCGGGTGGCCGGACAGTGCCATGCCGGGTCTGGCGGAGCAACGGCACGAGCGGCAGACACGCAAGCATACCAAGGCCCATCAGCATGGACACGTACTCGAACGCAACAACCGAGGCTTGCTGGTCGAACGTGTCAAGCACCGCGAGCGCCTGCCGGTGCGCCGTCCATGCGGTGCTCCCGCGGTCCAAGTACGTGCACACGGGGCTGAAATCTGACGCCTAGGACATCAAAGGGACGCTGGCGGTGGCGAGCCGGTGGTTGTTGAGGCGCCGTGATAGTGCTGTCCGAGATCCTGCGGAGATACTCCGCGTCGCGCCGACGGACCTCGAATTCCCTAGCTCCCCGGCGCCGGATTCTTGGCCGGAGTTGCGTACACGACGAACCAGATGCCCTGCGCGTCCTTGAAGCCTTGCCCCGCGGTCTGACCGGGTTTCTGATCGACGATGTACGCATAGAGGGGCCAGCCATCGTAGGTCACCTGTTTCTTGCCGTCTTTCCGTGTGATGACGGCAAGCGCGCTCTGCGCGACGCCGGGACCAGCCGCCACCCGTCCACCAGGACCCGGCGTCAGAATCGGCCACAGCGACACGCAACCGCCGCCGGTGTAGCAGTTGCTGATATTCCTCTTGTCCGCGGTGTAACGATAGAGCACCATCCCCTTCGCGTCGACCAAGATCACACCGAGTTTCGTGTGCGACGCCCTCACCGTGGGCTGACCTGACGATGCAACGTCGTTGGTCGATGCCGCTGCGGCAGCCCCGCGTGACGGGCCCACGAAAGACCCTGTTCCCAGCAGCATCAGGAGCATCGAGGCCGCCAGCGTTGCCGTGGTCGCCGCGTGTCGCAGGCGCCGGCGACTTGAGCAGGGATGAAGGGCAGGGCACATGACCGGGCCTCCTTCAAGTCCTCTCGGGAACTCCCAGACGAGCGAAACGTGCACGCATAGGATACGCGCGCTGCGTGGGATTCGTTCGCGGTTTCTGCCGCAGCTCGCAAAGGAAGCTCCTACGCATCTCTTGCATGGCACAACCGCAGCGCCAGCAGCGCGCAGATCCGGGCGGCCGCGTGCAACTCATCGAACACGATGTGCTCATCATCGGCGTGGGCCACGGCTAGGTCGCCCGGCCCGAACACGGCAGCCGGCGTCCCCTACTCCGGATCGTGATCCTACCGTCACCCCACTTTGGTCGTCTGTCACCACGTGAGCCTCCCCCCTTGATGCCGGTCATCGTAATCCCGTGCGTGAAGTAACGCCGGAATCGGATCTGTGCAGGCATGACCGCGTGAAGGGCACCGTGCTGGAGCGAACGAATCGAAGCGATTCCCCCGAGCGGCGACGTCGCGTCCCGGACCAAAGAGCGCCGGATTGAGGCCCGCGAGGCGGACGGTCCAGCGGGCCGCCGGCGCCGCTGCTATTCGGTCTCCCCAATCTTAAGAAGCAGGGCCACAACTCGGCCCGTACACGATCGCGGGATCGAACGGCCCCGGAAAACCGGGGGCTGAGTTATCGCACCCTGACGGCTGGCGACGCATACGCCGTGACCGCAGACAGCGTGCCCGTGTACTTTTCCACCTGTACGAGCGTCGTATGGGCGACGTTCCCCTGCGCCAGCTTTGACGTCCCGATGTCGAGCGTCAGGGTGTTCGGACTCCCCTCTTTGTCCAACGAACCGGGCCCACCGGGCGTAGCGGGATCGTACCAACCGCCTTCGGGGAGCCGCACCACTTGCGTTCGCACTCGGTCTGTCACTTCGGCCGACGCCAGCACCGCGCCACGACCGTTGTATAGGCGCACGATATCGCCGCTGTGGATGCCGCGAGACGCCGCATCTGCGGGGTTGATCCATACCACCTGCCGGCCCTTGCCCTTGTGCTGTGTCATCTGGGTCGCGGTCTGGTCGAGTTGCGAGTGGAGGCGGTATGGCGGGTGCGGTGAGACCAGGTGGAACGGGTATTGCGCGGCTTTGGCGCTGCCTAGCCACTCAGCCGGTTCCAGCCACGACGGGTGCGGTGGGCAGTCGGCATAGGCGAGCTTGGCGATCGTCTCGGAGTAGAGTTCGATCTTCCCCGACGGCGTCCCGAGCGGATTCGTGGCGGGGTCCGCGATGAACGTCGCGTAGCGAACGTACTGGTTCGACGACGCGGGTGGCTGGAAGACAAGGATCCCCTTCTTCCAGAAGTCCGCAAAGGCCGGCAGCTTGGTCGTGGCTCTACCGGTGCTCGTGCTCCCCGAAAACCACGGCACGCCCCCGGGTGGCTTGGCGTTGCCGTACGCCCACTGCACCCACTGCAGGTCCGTCCGTCCCTCCGTATACTGCGCTCTGAATCCCAGCTCTTGCGCAAGATCGCTGAAGATATCGTAGTCGCCACGGGACTCCCCCAGCGGCTCGATCGCCTTCACCATCGCGACGAGGTAGCGGTCTGCGTAGAAGCCGCCAGCGTCCAGATCGTTGCGCTCGAGGGTCGTCGCCGCGGGGAGCACGATGTCCGCGAACTTGGCGGTCGGCGTCCACCACGCGTCGTTCACGATGATCGTCTCGGGCCGCTGCCACGCCGTGATGAGCCGGTTGACGTCCTGGTGGTGCGTAAACGGATTGCCCCCCGCCCAGTACACGAGCTTAATGTCCGGATACGTAATCTTCCTGCCATTGAAGTCGATCGTGGAGCCGGGCTGTAGGAGCATGTCCACCCAGCGGGCGACCGGGATAGCGGTGGAGACCGGGTTTCTTACGAGGCCGAGTCCCGACGGCAATGGCGCCCCGGCCGCGGGCACCCCACCACTACTGTAGTGGTAGCTGAACCCCGCACCGCCGCCGGGCGAGCCGAACTGGCCCGTCATCGCCGCGAGGGCGACGAGCATCCACGGCGCCTGTTCCCCGTGATGCTGACGTTGGGGACCCCAGCCGCTCATCAACATGGTCCGCTGGCTGCTGATAGCGTGCGCCAGGTCGACGATCGCGCTTGCCGGCAGCCCCGTGATCTTGGCCGCCCAATCGGGCGTTTTGGGCTGGTTGTCGCCCGTGCCCAGCACATAGCTCTGCAGCCGATCGTATCCCACCGCGTACTTGGCGAGAAAGGCCTCGTTCACCCGGTGCTCGGCGATGAGGACGTAAGCCATCCCCAGCATGAGGGCGGGGTCCGTGTTGGGCCGCGGTGCGATCCACTGGCCGCCCAGCGTCTCAGCGCTGTCCGTGCGCACGGGGTTAATGTGAATGAACTTGATACCCCGCTGTTTCGCCTGCATGTAGTACGGGTAGGACAGGTGATCGGGGACCACCCAGTCGATTGCGTTCGTGGTCAGCGGGTCGGCGCCCCACAGCACGATCAGCTTCGTGTTCGCCAAGATCTGCGGCCAAACGGTCTGCTGCTCGTAGACCTCGAGCGTGCCGAGCACGTGCGGCAGGATCACCTGGGCGGCCCCGGTGCTGTAGTCGCCGATGTCATCGACGAAGCCGCCGTTCAGCGCCAGGAACCGCTTGAGGGCCGTTGTGGGCTTGTGAATGACCCCGACGCTGCTCCAACCATACGACCCGCCGTAGATGGCCGTGGCGCCGTATTGTGATTTCACGCGCCGGAGCTCGTCCGCGACCAGCTTGATCGCCTCGTCCCACGAGACGCGGACGAACGGGTCCGCTCCGCGCTTCGTCCGGTCGCTGCCGCTGCGCTTGGCCAGGAAGCTCTCGCGAACCATCGGCGCGCGCACGCGGTTCGCCGCGTACACCCAGCCGGGCAACTGGTTGAGATACCCCCTCGGCACCGGGTCGAACCCGTATGGCACGGCCTCCACGAACTTGCCGGCCCGCACCCTCGCGTAGAATCCCCCCCAGTGGCTCGCTTGCGGCACCAGCAGCTCGCCGGGCGCCGATTCGGCCGGTCTGGCGCCACCCGCGAGCTCCCATGGCGCCACGGCCACTGCTGCCGCACTGCTCCCCGCCAGCCGGACAAAATCCCGCCGACTGATGCGCATGTTACGCCTCCCTGTTACGCCCACCAGGTCTTCAGCCGTGAGCCCCGTCGGACGTACGCAACGTTTCCGGCCGTCGGGGACGACGCGTCCGCTCGGCGTTGGGTCGACGCCACGCCTCGGATCCCGACTGCTTGTTGTTTATCCTCTACGATCTTAATCGGTATCTTGTTCCAAAACTGTGATCAGAGATGGGATCGTATCAAGCATCGCTCGCTTTGGGCCGCAATTATGCCCTAAAGCCCATCGGTGTTCTCGCCACAACTGAGGACAAGTCGAGCGTCACACGAAGAACAAAACTCGAACGGCAGCGTCTCTTGGGGAGCCACCCGTCGGGCGACCCCCGGTCGTTGAGCGCGCCCGGGTGGCCGCAGAGACTTCGCGCCACCCGCCCTATGCTGGCGTCGGCGCTGCCGGCCTGATGTTCTGGTTCACGCGGAAGAAATTCGTCGGATCGTAGCGCTGCTTGATCTTGGCGAGCCGGTCGTAGGTCTCTGCCCCGTACGCCGCGCGAACGCGGTCGGCCCCCTCGTCCCCGAGAAAGTTGAGGTACGGGGCGCCCGTCGCAAAGGGCTGCACCGCGTCGAACGTCCGGCGCACCCACGCAATGTGCGGATCCGCCTGTTCACCGGCTGTCCACAGGCCGACGACGTTCATCGCGTAGCGCGGCGTACGGTGCCGGAAGGCCGTCGCTTCAGGTTTCACGCGGCTCACCGCGCCCTCGAGATGGTGGATATGCAGCGTCGCAAACGGCGACAGCGAGCCCATCTTCGCCGTCTCCGCGACCAGCGCGTCGATCGCGGCGTCCGAAAGGTCCTGTACGTAATGCGTCTTCCAGTACGCGTGGATCCCGCGAGGCGCGCTGGCGTCGAACATACCCTGGAGGATGGTGTACGGTACCGGTCCGATATGCGCGACCTGGGGCGGGCCGAACGTGACGAGCGGCTGCGCCACCCGTTGCCCGTCTTCCATGGGGCCTGCATAACACACGGCGATCGCGACCATCGGCGTTCCGTGAAGCGGCTGGGGGATAAACGGCAGAGGTGGCGCGGTAATGAACGCCGCCATCGATGTCATTTCGTCCGGAAGCGTGGCGACCCAGCGGTTGTAGAACCGCAGCACCTCCCGGGCCTTCTCGGCCGGGTGGAAGACGGCGCCCCCCAGCACGACGGGCCCGACCGGATGGAGCTGGAACTCGAACGAGGTCACGATGCCGAAATTCCCGCCGCCGCCGCGTAGCGCCCAAAAAAGATCGGGATGGCTCGCTGGGCTCGCCGTCAACAGCCGGCCGTCCGCAGTCACGACGTCTGCGGAGATGAGGTTGTCGATGGTGAAACCGTGCTTCCGCGTGAGCCAGCCGATGCCGCCGCCGAGCGTGAATCCAGCGATGCCGGTCGTCGTCACGAGCCCGCCCGTCGTCGCCAATCCAAAGGCCTGAGTTTCGCGGTCGAACTCCCCCCAGGTGAGACCCGGCTGGGCGCGTGCCGTCCGCGCTTCCGGATCAACCCGTACCCCTTTCATCGGGCCGAGATCGATGACGATCCCCCCATCGCACGTACCGAAGCCAGCGACGTTGTGCCCTCCGCCGCGAATCGCCGTCAATAAGCTATGCGCCCTGGCAAATCGGAGGGCGGCCAGGATGTCGGCGACGCCCCGGCACCGGGCGACGACGCGTGGCCGCTTGTCGATGTACCCGTTCCACACCGAGCGGGCGGCGTCATACTCGCTGTCTTGGGGGACGACTACCTCGCCGGCGAGTTGCCTTCGGAGTTCCTCGACCGCGTTCTCTTCCAGATCGCCGGCAGTGCTCTCCGGTCTACTCGCCATTCAGATCCTCCAGTCTGTGCCGCCGAGGCGGAAATTCGGTTGACTCAAGAGGCCTGTTGTGAAAGCCGTATTCGCAGGACCAGCGTCCAGCGCGCCGCTGGGTCGTCGAACACACCGGCGCGTCGTACAATCGGTTCCGAACACTTCTGATCCGCTTCGAGAAGCGGATGGAGAATTATCACGAGTTGGTGCATGTCGCGTGTGCCCTCATCGTCTACCGCATGACGGTCCTGGGATAGTCCTCAAAAGCATCACGAGCGGATATATGGCGCTCAGTCTTCCACTTTGGTCGCGCACCTCCTCCTCCGAAAACAGTGTTGAAGCGGTCGGGTCGCGGCAGCGTGAGTGGCGCCCCATTCCCCCGTCTCGAAAGCACTTCCAGCATGACAAGACCCATAAGTCTTGCGGTGAAGTGGGCAGGAAAGCCCGGTGCTCGAAACGGGCACGCCGGGTTTGAGGCGGCGGGGGTTGGAGACAGGCTAGGCACATGCAGGCGCCGCGCCAACCCTCGACCCTACTGGTCGTTCTGGCGTGCGGTCGCGCGGCGGGCCGCGGCGCTTCGAGCGCAACGGCGGCCGGGCCCCAACGGGGCCCGATCCTCGCCGGCATCGGCTCCGAGCACTGGACGGAGCGAGGCCCCGGCGTGCGATCCGAGGCACCTCGGGTCGTCGGCTCAATCTGCCGGTGTGACTCCGGCACGCGAATCGCCGGCAGCGCCGTTCGGCCGGCGCGCAGACATGGAATAGACGTCTAGGAATTGAGGAACGGTCCCCTCTCGCATCTCGCCTGCACCACAGCGCGTCGGCCATTGATGAGCCATTTCGGGTCTTGCGCCGCCAGGCGCTCTGCTTCACCCGGGCGGAGGCCGACGATTAGCTCGGACTTCAGAGTTCGCAGCGTGACGAATGGCGCGGGGAAGTACGCCGTGACGCGGTGGAAATCCGATGTCGGGGGCCAATGGGCATCGCCGAGCAGACGCCGATAGTTTGCGTCTCCCTTGGCGATGACGAAGTCCGAGGCAGCGATCTCCTTGCGCAAGTCGTCCGGCAATTGAAAGTAGAAGAGGTTCGTTGTGAAGAGCCAATGGGTACGAACGCGCAGTCTCGCTGCAGTAAGATGCTCTCGGATCCGGTGTGCGAGGCACCGGGCCGTCTGTGACCCAGGCGTCAGCGCGGTCAACGCGGCGTCAACGTCGGACGGCATGGCATCGGAGACAAAGAAGGGCTGGGGCTTCAGCTGGAGAGTGACCTGCGTCGCGCATCCTTCGGTCAAGAGGAAGTCGGACAGAGCCAAGTCCGTCAGGAGCTCGGTCCCGGCATTGTCCGCAAGAATCATCACGCGCCGGCACCGATGGGAGTCTAGATAGTCCCACACCTGGCGCGAGTCGTCGACCAGGACGTTCGCCGTCTCACCCCGGAGCCCCGCGGTCCGACCCATTTCGCTGACCTGAGGATAGCTCAAGTCAATGCGGTTACCCCACAGACTTGCGTGAACGAGAAACTGAAACCGGTCGCATCGGTCCGCAGGGAGGCTACAAAGGGTCTTCTCCATCAGCTGCGGTGCGGCATGAGGCTGGAGTTCCTCGCGCTTCTTTTTCTCGAAGGGGTCCACGCCTCGCCAAGGGCCCGGCCCAAAGTAGCCCGTGGCTTCGAGGAGGCGCCGATAGAAGAAAGCCTCAGCCCAAAACCAAGGCACATCGAACCAGGTTCGACCCGCGTGAGGGCGGAACGCGCGGTCCCAGAACGTCCGGTCCGGCGTTGTTTCGCGCAGCGCACGGATGACGCCGCTCGTAATCTCAGCGTGAAGATCTTCCAAGGCCGCTCGGATCTCGGTTGGAAAGGCGTTCACGGCGAGCGCGTCTTGAATGATAAGAGGAACGCGCGTCTCGAACGTCTCCCGAGCAAAAGATCGAGGGTCAGACGTCTGAAGCGGTGGCGGAAGGCTCCCCGGGTCAATCTGCAGGGGCGGGATCTCGAATGCGCTCATCGGTCAACTCGACAGAGACGGAAAATCGCGCGCCGAGGCGGTCTGCGACCGCCTCCTGCCAGTCCCTCCTCCTGCTGCGGGTTGCCAGTCACACAGGGAACCGGTCCGGATCGCTCCGCAATGACCCTCATGTTGCGCGCACACGCCCCGGACCGACCAGCCCGCGTCACGAAGCACGCTGCTTCGCCCGGGCGGCGACCTCCGCGTCGTCGCCAACCACACCTTTCCGTTCGGCGTGCACGTGGCGGATGAGTTCCTCAAGGATCCGTGCTCTCCTCTACCGCCCCGTCCAGCCGAAGTTGGTAACCGCCCATTCGCGCAAGATGGTCAGATTTGACACGCTTCAGTGAGGATCGCCGGTACCGACATTCAGCGCCCTGATTTAGCCTATCCTTTGCTCGGCGTTAACCTCGGTCTGCTACCATGCCGTGCGATAGCACGAACGGAAGGAGCCTGCCATGTGGACCGCTCTTGGGGGACACGCCGTCTTGGTGGTCGTGATCACGGTCCTCGTGGCCCTCGGTGTCGAGCTCGTCTTGATCCTGCACGGCGCGTTGCCGGTGCCGTACGGGGACGCGGTGGAGCCGGACCCCTACCTCTGGTCTCTGTACAGGGCCGACGCCGGCCCATATGTCTGGGCAACGTATGTGACGCCCGAATACACGTCCACCGCGCCGGACGTCGAAGACGTGCCGCACTGTGACCCCCGGGGCCCGAGATCCACGCGCGGCGAGCTAACCTGCAGACGCTGACCACGAGGGACGACGCACCAACTGAGACGCTGCCCTGCTCTCCACCCCGCCACTGAGGCCTCGGTTGTCGCGATCACGGCAATCCGTTCGTGACGCCGCGCCGAGAACGACCCTGTCGTCACGGGCACACTCGTCGCCGGCGCCGCCGCGTGGCACTTGATCCCGATCGGCCACGCCCTAGTTGGCAACCCGGTAGCGGTTGACGGTCTCTTCGTTCAGCGTTACGCCGAGCCCGGGCGCATCCGGAATACCCAAAGAGCCGTCATGCACGTCGAACGTCTCTCGCACCAGTCCGCGGTTCAACGGCGTCTCAGCTTGACAGGCCTCTTGAAAGACGGCATTCGGAAGCACGGCGTTCAAATGCAGGGACGCCGACACAACGATGCCGTTGCGCCATGCGTGCGGCACACACGGACGATGCCGCTCGTGGGCGAGCCATCCAACACGGTGGGCAACCGTGAGGCCGCCGCATCGGGTCACGTCAGGCTGGACAATGTCGACGCGACCCCGGTCCAGTAGGTCGACAAAATCCTGCACCGTCGCGTTGTTCTCGCCCGTGGCAATCGGCGTATCGACCGCGTCAGCCAGCTTCCGGTACCCATCGAGGTCATCCGGGGGCAGGATCTCCTCGATCCAATAGGGATGAAACTCCGCCAGTTGGTGCACCCACTCGATGGCCTCTGCAGGAACCCGCCGTTGTACGAAGCCGACATCGAGGAGCAACTCGACCTCGTCCCCGAGCGCACGACGGGCTGCCCCGACGAGCTTGCGTGCCGCGGTGAGTCCCATCCGGAATCCGCCCCACCCCAGCTTGACCGCCGTGAATCCGTGTTCCGCCCAATGAGCTGCCACACGGGCGGCGTCGTCAGGCCTATCGGGCATCAGCACGCTCGCGTAGGCGCGAATCCTGCTCCGTTGTTTCTCGCCCAGAAGGGCCCAAACCGGTTTGCCCTCGACCTTGCCACGAATATCCCACAGTGCCAGGTCCAGCGCCCCGATAGCATGCAGCGCCACTCCGCGGCGACCATACCAGATAGACAACTCGAACATCCTGTCCCAGCACGACTCGATGTCCAGCGGATTCTGCCCCAGCAGGATCTCGCGCAGGCCCCGACACAGGTAGTGGCTGGAGGGCGCTTCGATGCAGGCCTTGACGACCGACGGGGCGGAGTCCGTCTCCCCAATCCCCACGATGCCCGCATCGGTGTGCACGCGGACGACGCACGCGTCCTGGGAGCTGTCGTTGACGTACTGGATCTCGGGCTGCCGGAGCACAAGCACTTCGACGTCGGTGATCTTCATGCGTCCTCCACGAGCGTGGTGCTTGCCGACGCGCCCGACCAGCTCGTCAACTCGTCCGGGTCCATGCTGTGTGCAACCGGGCGATCAGTCCGCGCCGCCGCGGGGCGCCGATCCGAAGCCGCTGCTCCAGCCACGTCACGCTGAGCGCGCTCGGGTAACAAATCACCAAGTAGATGAGTGCAATCACCGTAAAGATCTCGAAATCCTGGAACGTACTCGCCGCCACGATCATCCCCGAAAACATCAGGTCACGCAGGGTAATGACCGAAACAAGCGATGTGTCCTTGAACAACGAGATGAAGTAGTTCCCGATCGGCGGCAGGATGACGCGGATCGCCTGGGGTAGAACGATGCGCCGCATGAGCAGGGAGCGCGACATGCCCAGCGACAGCGCCGCCTCGATCTGCCCCCGGTCGACCGCCTGAATGCCGGCACGATATACCTCCGAGAGATATGCCGCGTAGTTTGCGGAGAGTCCGATCGTCCCCGCGACGAACGGGCTGAGCTTGATGCCGATGAACGGCAGCACGTAGTAGGCGTAAAAGAGCTGCAACAAAAGAGGCGTGCCACGAAAGACCTCGACGTACCCGCGGGAAAGAAGTCGGGGGAGGGCCAAGCGCGAGAGGCGCCCCAGAGCCAGCACCAGGCCAAACGCCAGGGCCAAGAACATGACGAGAAATGTGAGAATCACGGTGATCCGAGCGCCCAGCAAGAGCGCCGGCAGGAACGTTGCGACGTCTTTGAACGAGAATGTCACCGACGTGCCCTCCCCCCGTTCTCCCGCAAATCCGTCAGTACCTTATGACGTCTTCGGCCAGATCGATAGGTTCCTGTCCGAGAGGCCGTACCGATTCATCACGGCCGACAGCGTGCCGTTCACCTTGAGTTCCTCCAACGCCTGACTGAAGGCGTTGTTCAAGTCGTTATCCTCTTTGCGAACGCCGTACCGAGTCCAGTCACTCAAATCAGACTGCGGGACGTAGTTGGTGACGAGCTCGACCCCCGAGGTGGGGTGGACCTTCAGGTACCAGGCGAGCTCCGGCTGGTCGCCGATGATGGCGTCCACGCGACCGGCCGACAAATCCTGGATGTATTCGTCGACGTCCGTGTAGACCTTGACGCCTGCCAGGTCCTTGCGCTTGTTGAGCCAGTCCACGTAGTTGTCGCCACGCATCGCACCCGCGGTGTGCCCTTTCAAGCTCTCCCACGTGGCGATGTGCTTGGGATTCCCCCGCTGGACGATCATCCAATCGGCATAGAAATAGACCGGGACGGTGAAGTCAATCACTTGAAGGCGGGTCGCGGTCACGTGGATGTTCGTCACCAGGTAGTCGAAACGCTTGCTCACGAGGCCCGGTACCATGCTGTCCCACGGGCCCTCAGAGTACGAGATCTTGGTAATGCCCAGCAACTTCGTGGCCGCCATCGTGATGTCGTAATCGATGCCGCGTCGCGCGTTCGTGGACGGATCTCGCCAGTTGTACGGCGCGTCGTTCGTCAGACCGAACGTGATGCCGTTGCTCATGACTCGCTTGAACGAGCCATCCCCTCCCTGATGCGCCAGCCGCACGCCGGTTTCGATGCTGGCTTGCTGGGCCTGCGCCGGCCGAGGCCCAACGAACGTCTCTCCCACGCTGCTCACGACGGCCGCGCCCGTCAACCCGACCGCCCCCTTCAGGACATCCCGACGCTTCACCCGGTATCTCGAGTCCGTCATCTCCACAACCCCCCTCCTCATTCGAAGTACACCGACTTACTGTGATTGTGCTTTCGGGGTTCCGAGATCTCCTTGACGATCCAGCAGGGACTGAAGAAAGCCGCGAGTTCGCGGGTGACGCGGTGCCGTAAAGATCACGGCCGGGCTTCCCTCTTCGACGATCCGTCCCTGGTCCATGACCAGCACCCTGTCTGCAACGTCCCGCACGAATCCCATCTCGTGCGAGACGACGATCATCGTCATCCCTTCCCCCGCGAGCTGCCGCATGACGCGCAGCACTTCTCCGACGAGCTCCGGGTCGAGCGCGGAGGTCACCTCGTCGAAGAGCATCGCTCTCGGTTGCATCGCAAGGGCGCGTGCGATTGCCACGCGCTGCTGCTGCCCTCCGGACAACTGCGAAGGGTAGGCATCCTCCTTATCGGTGAGCCCGACCTTGGCGAGAAGGTCCCGCGCAAGCCGAAGGGCTTCGTCCCGGGGGAGTTTCCGCACGTAGATCGGGGCCTCGGCGACGTTCTGCAGAGCAGTGAGGTGCGGGAAGAGATTGAAGTGCTGGAAGACCATGCCGATCTGCGCTCGAATCGCTTGGACGCGGCGCTCCGGATCCGTGATGATACGGCCATCCTTCTCATAGCGGTACACAGGCCGGTCATCGATGTAGACCGTTCCAGTATCGATCGGTTCCAGATGGTTGATGACGCGCAGGAGCGTACTCTTGCCCACGCCGCTTGGGCCGATGATGACCACAACCTCTCCCCTGCGGACCTCGAGGCAGATATCCTCGAGGACGCGGTGCGATCCAAAGGACTTGCCGACATGCTCGAGCCTGATCATGATGTCATGCCTCTCGCGAGCCTGTGGCCACGGGCGGAGGAACTGCGCGACGGCCCGCAAGCGCCTTCTGGGGAGGTCACGGCCTGGGGCATCGATGCCGAGCGCTGCACGGCCACCGACCTTGGCACCCGACCCTGCATCCCACCGTCGAAGAGATTCCCGACGCGTCGTTTCACCGGAGTCCAGGCTCGATTCTCGAACTATCGGATAGGCGGTCCACCTTGCCGGAAGAGCTTCGAGCGACGTTCGATCGGTCGCGCCGCTCCTGCCGTCTCCTCTGGGGGCGACGATCGCGACCGCGTGGACTCGGCGGCGCTCGAGGCGCGTCACCGGGGTCGGTGGCGACCCCCGACTGCCGGCGCCTGGGCGGGCGCGCACACGGGCTGGTCAGGGCGCGCCCGTCCGCCGCGAGCGTCGGCGTGTCCAGCCCGAGGTAGTCGAGAGTCTCAAGGACGTGCTGCTTGCTCTCGAGATCCACTCGGCGCATGTCCTCGCTCTCGATAGCCGCAACCAGATTGCGATGAGTCTCGACGACGCCCGCCAACGCCCGCGCGTTCTTGTTGGCCAGCGCAATGGCGATGCGGGTATGCGCACGCAGCCCGTCGAGGATCACGACGAGCCTCCGGTGGCCGGAGCGCTCGGCGAGCAGCCGGTGGAACGCGATGTCGAGATCGAGGAGTTCGTCGAACCGGCGCGCACGGACGGCCCGTGCCATCGCCGCGACGCACTCCCGAAGCGCTGCGAGGTCCCGGCCGTGGATCGCGCGGCGAACCACCGCCAGGCGCGCGGCAAGCGCTTCGAGATCAGCCCGCAGGATGAAGATGTCGACTAGCTCTTCCGGGGCAAGCGTGGCGGCGAAACTGCCCCGGTGGGGAAGACGACGGACCAGGCCCTGCTGCTCGAGGTACTGGAGCGCATCGCGAACGGGCCCGCGGCTCACCCCGAGCGACGCGGCGAGCCGTGCCTCGACGAGCCGGCTTCCAACCGGGATGGCCCCGGTCTCGAGAGCCCGGAGGAGCCGCTCGGCTGCGAGCCGGCCCAGGCTCGCGGCCGGAACCGGCGTCAGCACTACGTCGTCGGCGCGACCGTGGCGTGCCTTCGGGCCGGGGTCAACCCCGTCCGCTCGACCCGCATTGGGCTCCGGGTATGGAATATCCTCGACCTCCCAGCCTCACCGGGCTGGTGAAAGATGTCGATCGTCAACAGTTTACCGCTTTCTGACCGCCTGCCACAAGCGGGGCGCTTCCCTCTCCTCTTCTTCGGGCTTTGCGAGCGTCACCCGGCTCGTAGGTGGAGGCCCCAGCGCCCGCGTATCGCCGACGGCTGTGGGCGCCTACAAGAGCGCACCGCGTGCGACGATCGGCCACAGGGCTTCCACCCGAGAGTTCCGCACGCCCACGTACCAGTCGTACATGTTTACCGTGGGATCGCAGTGGCCGGGCACGAGCCGGAGCTTGGTCCCAACCCGCACGGGGGCGCCGGGGTCGGCCAGATGCAACGTCCCGTGCTCGTCTGACGCCCCCCGATACTCGACCCCGGCGATGCCGGAGACGAGCGGCAAGCCCGAGTCGACGCTGACGGCCTTGAGGCCGGCATCGACCACCGCGCGGTCCCTCGTGGTCCGGCTCATGACCGTCGTGTACACGAACAACGAGTGCTCGAACTCGTGTATCGGCTTCCCGTCCTGGCCCAGATTCCTACCGTAGTCCGCGTCCATGAAGATGTAGGAGCCGGGCTGGATCTCGGTGAAGAGGCCGCTCGTTGCCTCAAACGAATACGTGCCCGTTCCGGCGCCCGTGACCACCTCGCACGCGATCCCGTCCCGGCGAAGCATATCAAGCGTCTCCCCAACCCACGCGCAGGCGCGTTGAATCGCTTCGCGTCGTTCGTCGAAGCTCCTGATGTGCTGGGCAGACCCTTGGTACGCGTGAATGCCCGCGAAATGCAACCCCGTCAAGCGGTGGATGTGCCGGGCAAGCACGACGGTCGGTTCCCCGGGGTCCACGCCGCATCGCTCTGCACCGACGTCCGTCTCGACAAGCACCGGGAGCCGAACCCCGAAGCGAACAGCGGCCGCGTTCAGGTCGGTGATGTTCGCGGGGTCGTCGGCACACACGGCCACGTGCGCTTCCTTAGCGAGTGCGACCAGGCGGGCGATCTTCTTCGGACCGACGACCTCATTGCTGACGAGCACATCGTGAACTCCGCCGTAGACCATCATCTCGGCTTCGCTCACCTTCTGACAACACACGCCGACGGCCCCGAGTTCCATCTGACGCCGCGCGATCACCGCGCACTTGTGTGTCTTCGCGTGCGGGCGGAGCCGGACCGACGCCGCCGCAGCGGCGGAGGCCATGCGCCGGAGATTCCGTTCGAACGCATCGAGCTCGACGAGGAGGCACGGTGTGTCTACCTCTTCGAGCGGCATACCGATCTCAGCAGGCAACCGAGTGTCCATGCACCACCACCGTGCACGGTGCTGTCTTGAACCGAGCCAACCCGCCAAGCCTGGAACCGACATTGCGACGGCCGAGCGCCCCCTCCCCGGGGGGCGCTCGGTCTTACGGCACGCCCGCGGCGCGCTCAGACGGGCTCGATCGGGGCGTAGTCGTTCGGGCGCTCCCCTCCGTAGTGCTTCTCGATCTGGACCAAGTTGGTGTACGCCACGGGTCCCTGGGCGAGCTGCGACGACCCACGCTGGGACGTCAGCACGTTGGCGCAGCCGCCGCGGTCGAGGGCGCCGATCTTGCCCGGTTCGGCGGACCTGTACCAGGAGCCCTGGTGAAGAACCACGACCCGCGCGCGGACGCGGCCGGTGACGACCGCCGCGGCCAGCACCTGGCCGCGGTCGTTGAAGACCCGGACGACATCGCCCGTCTTGATTCCCCGGGCCGTCGCGTCTGCGGGATTGAGAAACACGGGCTCGTACCCGTTGACCTTGCTCATGTCGTGCAACTCCAGCACGTTGTCGTAGGACGAATGGCGGCGCCAGATCGGGTGCTTGGTGATCAGGTGGAGCGGGTAGGTCGCCGCCTTTGGGCTGCCCAGCCACTCGAACGGCTCCATCCACTGCGGCGTCGGCGGGCAGTCTGCGTACCCGTACTTCGCGATCGTCTCCGAGTAGATCTCGATCTTGCCCGACGGCGTGTTCAGCGGGTGCCCCGCCGGGTCCTTGCGGAAGTCGGCGAAGGCCACGTACGGGGTCTCGTCGATCGCGAGCTCGTAGTAGCCGACCTGCTTGAACCGCTCGTAGCTCATGGGGATCTTGGCGCTGGCATAGATCTTCCGCAGCCACTGGTCGTCCGTCTCGAGGCCCATCGTGAACTTATCCTTGAAGCCGAGCCTGGCTGCGAGCGCCTTGAAGACGTCGAAGTCCGACCTGGACTCGCCCAGCGGCTCGACCGCCTTGTGCTGGTACACCACGTACCGCCACGTCTGGCTGATATCGTCCCGCTCGAGCAGGGTATTGATCGGCAGGACGATGTCCGCGTGGCGCGCCGTCGACGTCCACCAGCTATCCTGAATCATGATCGTCTCCATCTTCCGGAACACCTGAAGGTTCTTGTTGACCTCATCGTGCTGGTTCAGCGTGGAGCCGCCGACCCAGTAGATCAGTTTGATCTCGGACTTCCCCGGCTGCGGGTACTGGTACGTCTTCCCGTTGTGATGCAGCGTCACCGGCGCGTTCAGCACCGCGTCCGCAAACTGCTGGTCAAGGACGATCTGGGTCACCGGGTTCGGCGCCCCGGGGAACCCCGTGGGGCCTTGGCCCGTGACCCGTGCGTCCCCGGCCGAGCCGAAGCCAGGAATCGACGCGGTCAGCCCGCCGCCCGGCAGCCCAAACTCGCCTTTGAGGGCGGCGAGCGTGATCAGCATCCGGACCTGCTGCTCGCCGTGGTCCTGGCGCTGGATGCCGAACCCCGTCGTGATCTTCACGCGCGGCGTCTGCGCGTACTCGTGCGCCAGCGCCCGGATCCGGTCTGCCGGGATGTCCGTCAGCCGGGCCGCCCACTCCGGCGTCTTCGGCTGCTTGTCCGTCTCCCCCATCACGTACTGCCGGAACGGCTCGAACCCGTACGT
>Ga0187784_10001362_pt1 | contig 19283 bp, 16 predicted proteins | sample 1015_SJ02_MP15_2_FD_132964 | JGI IMG/M metagenome (GOLD analysis project Ga0187784, IMG submission 132964) | Tropical peat soil microbial communities from peatlands in Department of Meta, Colombia - 1015_SJ02_MP15_20_MG | ecosystem: Environmental > Terrestrial > Soil > Wetlands > Peat | place...
CGGGTGGTATCGGACAAGTATCGGGACCTTTGGAGATGGCTGCGGCGTCAATCTCCACCTCCAGGAAGACGGGTCCGTCCTCATTTTCCAGGGTCTCACCGAGATGGGTCAGGGGTCTTACACAGTCCTCTCACAAATTGCAGCAGAAGCCCTCGGCGTGAGCCTTGAGGATATCAGGGTCGTTGCTCCCGATACAGACGTCGCTCCGGAATCAGGACCCACGGTGGGCTCACGTTCCACCACCCTGATGGGAAATGCCATTCTGATTGCGGCGGAACCTATCAAGAAATCCTTAACGGAGTCGGCCTCTGAGCTTCTGGCCATTCCAACTGAGAGACTCGTGGTCAAGAATCGCCGTATCTACGACAGGGATGATCCCGATCGATTTGTGGATTTAAAAGAGGCCGCACGACGATGCATGGCAACAGGAAGAAGGATAATGGGCCAGGGCTGGTATGCCCCGCCGAGGCCTTCCTTTAATTTAGAGACAGGACAGGGGTCTCCATACTTTGTTTACACCTATAGCACCCAAATGGCAGAGGTGGAGGTGGATGTCAAAACGGGCGCAGTCGACGTCCTCAACCTCGTCGCTACCTTCGATATCGGCAAGGCGATTAATCCGATCATGGTGGAAGGTCAGATCGAGGGTGGCGTGATGATGGGGTTGGGTTACGCCCTCATGGAAGAGGTGATCATGAAGGATGGAATGATACAAAACCTGAATCTTCAGGATTACATCATCCCAACAGCCCTCGACACACCTGAAATCAAGCCCATCTACCTCGAACACCTAAATGTCCACGGGCCTTTCGGAGCGAAAGGCATTGGCGAGATGCCCAATATCCCTGCCGCCCCAGCCATCACGAATGCCATTGCTAATGCCGTGGGGGGAAGGATCTACGACCTCCCAGCACACTGCGAGCGGGTTTACATGGCGATCAAGAAACGCCTTTCAGGAACTCAAGGACTATAAGGGTATCAGAAACCAAATTGCTTCGGCGTGAAGTTACTGGAAATCCTAATACGAGATGATATGGCTCTGAAGAGAGCAGGCTCAAAAGAAAAAATTACACAAAATAGATGAGGAGGTCATCATGGCGGAGAATCAGGTTCTGGAAGTGAGCTTTTGGCCGACAGGAATGTCCATAAAGCGTATCTCGGACTACAGATAGAGGCTGAACCATGGGGGAGAAAACAGGAGACGGAATGTCATCGATGCAAAAACTGATTGAGATCGTGGGAGAGGGGAGCTTTACTGATAAACTTGAGGAATTGGTGCCTTACAGCTACGACGCCTCGATGAATGTTCATCGACCCGATGCGGCGGTCTGGCCCGAATCAACCGAGCAGGTAGCTGAAATCGTCAAATTTGCCAACGACCGGAGGACTCCTGTTGTCCCTCGAGGCGCTGGTACGAGCCTCAGCGGAGGAGTCATCCCCATCCAGGGCGGAATCATTATTGACCTCTCCCGGATGAATCGAATTCTTGAAATGAGCATTGAGAATCGCTATGCCCGTGTTCAGGCTGGGGTGGTCTGCGATGATCTTAACAGAGCCCTGGCCAAACATGGTTTTACTTTTCCTCCAGATCCTGCAAGCAGTACCGTTGCAACCATTGGAGGAAATGTTGCGACCAACGCCGGTGGAATTAAAGGAGCTAAATATGGGACCACCCGGGACTATGTCCTTGGCCTTCAGGTCGTTCTGCCAACTGGAGAGGTGATGCGTACGGGTTCTTATACGATGAAGTGCGTCTCCGGTTACGATCTGGCTAAACTTTTCGTCGGGGCAGAAGGAACTTTGGGAGTAATCACTGAAGTCACATTAAAAATCAATCCTCTTCCCTACCATGCCATGACTGCGGTGGCCACTTATGCCAAACTGGAGGATGCAGGAAAAGCCATCTTTCAGACCATGACCAGTGGAGTGATCCCCAGTGTCATGGAGATCCTGGATCAGGTGACCCTTAAATCTATTAAAGAGAACACGGATATCGATCTTCCTGAAGCAGAGGCGATGATTTTGACAGAGACGGATGGTTACACCTGGGAAGAGGTGGAAGCACAGATGGAAGTGGTTCTCCGCACTCTCAAAGAAAATAATCCCATTTCAATAAGAACGGCTAAAGATGAAAAAGACCGGCTCAATCTCTGGAAAGCTCGTAAATCCGCCTATGCGACCCTTGCCCGAACGAGCCATAGCTTCGTATTGGATGATGTTACGGTTCCCATTTCCAGAATACCAGAGTTGTTAGTGGGAATTCAGGAGATTTCCCAGAGGTATGGCATTGTGGTAGCCACCTTTGGTCATGCCGGTGATGGAAACCTTCATCCCCAGATCCTCTACGATGAATATGATCGAGAACAGACGGATAGAATGGAAAAGGTCGAGGAGGAGATTTTCCGCCTTGCCATCTCCCTAAAAGGAACCCTATCTGGCGAACATGGTATCGGCCTCTCCAAAGCGAACTTTATGACGCTCGAACACGATCCCGTGGAGATGGCTCTGATGAGGAAAATCAAAAGAATCCTGGACCCCAACAACATCATGAACCCTGGTAAAAGGGCGTTGGACGAATAAATGCCGGAATATTGGAAGAATGGAATATTGGAATATTGGGAAAGCAAAATTTTTGTACAATATTCCATCATTCCAACATTCCACCATTCGATGTTTTAGGTGAAGATCATGTCCACTCAACTTCAATTAGATGAAAAGCGGCGTAAGGCGATCGTTCAGTGTTCTCGGTGTGGCTTTTGCCGGGCAGTTTGTCCCATCTTCGATTTGACTAAGAAGCCCATTACCAATGCCCGTGGGAAGATGATTCTCATGAAAGAGGTCATGGAGGGGAAGCTCCCTGTGACCGAGGGAGTGGCTCAGGCCCTTCTTCGCTGCACCACCTGCATGAATTGCACAGTCAACTGCCCCTCAGGCGTGGATCCCCAAGAAGTCATTAAAGCTGCACGGAAAGATGTGGTGGAAATGGGTTTCGACAACCTCTTCAAGAAAATGGGCGAGGTTGTCGAGAAATACGGAAATATCTACGGAGAGGAAGAGCGGTATGACTGGGGGCACAAAAAGGGAACCGCCCCTTACGTCCTATTTGTGGGCTGCGTGGGAACCTATAGGGAAGAAGAGAGTGTGGAAGAAACGATCCGCCTTCTGGATCTTCTAAGGGTTGATTTCACCACGATTGATGAGGTCTGTTGCAGTGGTGTGATGGAGGATGTAGGGTACAAAATCAAGGAGGAGTTGGCTCGGCACAATGTTCGAGAGCTACGGAAAACTTCAGCCAAAACACTGATCACAACTTGCCCTTACTGTTACCGGGTGTTCAAAGGGCATCCTTCCTACAAAGACTTAGGGCTGGAAGTCAAGCACATCACTCAATTTCTCAAGGAGTTTGACTTTGGAGTGAGATCCGATAAAAAAGTTACCTACCACGATCCCTGCGACCTTGGTCGCCATGCTGGCATCTACGATGAGCCGAGGGAGATCATCCGCAGGATTGCGCCCAATTTTGTGGAGCCGAGGCGGACCAGAGAGAATGCCATGTGTTGTGGCTCAGGGGGCGGACTCAGGGGATCGTTTCCCGAGGATTCTATCGAAATCGCAAGAAACCGCTTAAGCCAGATCATCGAGGAGACAGAAGCTCAAATTTTGCTTACGGAATGTCCCTCCTGCCTTCACAATTTCAGAAATGCTAAGGTTCGAAAGCAGAAGATTGAAATCTATAGCATTACCGAGTTTATCGCCCAACTTTACCAGGAGCGAAGGAAAAAGGAAGCAGCGTAGCCGAATACCATGGAATGCTGGAGTAATGGAGTGTTGGGTTAGGACAAAGGCAAGAAATACTCGGTCAAATAGTCAAAGGTTTGATGCTTGGTGTTTTGAGATGGGTTATTATCCCACCCACCCCCATGACTCCACTACTCCAATTCTCCAGTGTTTCCAATTCTTATTGAGGAAGTGCGGAAATGAATATTGAGGGATACGAATTTCCGGAAGGGCTTTATTACGATAGGAACCATTTTTGGGGTCGAGTGGAGGGAGATCTGGTGGTCATGGGGATGAATGATTACGCCCAGAAGATGGCGGGCAGCATTGTTTATGTGGGTCTTCCCCCCGAAGGGAAAAAACTTGTCCAAGGGAAGAGCTTTACTAAGGTCGAATCAGGGAAATGGCTGGGGAAAGTTTTCTCAGTCATCAGCGGTGAGTTAGTGGCAGTAAACGAAGATTTAGAAAAAAGGGCCAAGTTGATCAACGAGGATTGTTACGGCAAAGGATGGATGTTTAAGATTAAACCCGATAACATGGATGAGCTCAAGAACCTTATGACAGATCCTGTTGCCATCCAGGAATGGCTCAAAGCTGAGATTACCGAACATGCTAAAAAATAAAGCGATTACACAGATTCAAAACCAGATTACACGGATTTGAAGACTTTCTTTCACTGCCACACTATCTGTGTCATCTCAGTTTAATCGGTGTCATCAGAATATCGCTTTACTATTCATGAAACTTTCAGCTCTATCTCCAAAACAATTAGTCGAGATCGAAGCGTGCACTCGCTGCGGCGAATGTCTAAAATATTGTCCTGTCTACGCTCAAAAGGGCAAGGAAGAAATTGATCCCCGAGGGAAGATTCAGGCCTTCAAGTCCTTCATCCGGAGCCAATACGGCCTGTGGGCCAAAATTTTCGGTCCCAAAAAGTTGGATGAAGAAAAGCTCAAAAAATTTTCAGAAATGGTCTACCGCTGCACCCTCTGCGGGGAGTGCAACGTAAGCTGCCCGGTTTCAATCGATGCCAAACATCTGTGGACTGCTTTAAGGGAGACCCTGGTGGAGATGGGTCATTTCCCCGAGGTAGCCGGGCGGATGAAGGCCAATGTTCTTCAAGCCCATAATCTATCGGGTGACGAAAACGAAGAGAGAACAGAGTGGCTTGAGTTTCTGGATGAACTCCCCGATCATCACTATCAGAAAGAGAAAGCCGAGATCGCCTTTTTTGTGGGGTGCGTGGCTTCCTTTTTCCCTCTGGTACAAAAGATCCCCTTAGCCTTCGCCCAAATCCTGGACAAGACAGAAGTTGACTTCACTCTCCTGGGCGGAGAGGAGTGGTGCTGTGGTTTCCCTCTCATCGGTGCAGGGATGAAAAAGGAGGCCGAGGTTCTGATGCAGCACAATCTGGAAATGGTGAAAAATAAAGGTGTAAAAGGGTTGGTCTTTGCCTGCCCCTCCTGCCACCACACCTGGATGGAGGAGTATCAAACAGAAGTCAAGATCTTTCACTCGACCCAATTCATAAAGAAGCTCATCGATGAAGGAAAGATCACCTTCAGGGAGAAGGAGGAAAGAGTTACCTACCACGATCCCTGCGATTTGGGAAGGGCAAGCGGAGTCTATGAAGCTCCGAGAGAAATCCTTCGAGCCATTCCCGGTGTGGAGCTGGTGGAAATGGCAGGGAGTCGTGAGCAGTGCAAATGCTGTGGTGGAGGGGGCAATCTGGAAATGGTGGATTCTAAACTTTCAGCAGCCTTGGCTCAAGAGAAGATCAACCAGATCCAAGCAACGGGAGCGGATACGGTAATCACTGCTTGTCAGCAGTGTGTCCGCACCATTTTGACCACAGCCCGAAGAAAAGAGATCCCCATCAATGCGATGGATATTACGGAGTTTGTGCTTAAAACAATGAAGTCATGAGTCGGTAGGGAACGGTTTCAAACCGTTCCCTACAGGAGTTCGTAGTTCGGAGTCGTGATTTTGAGTTCTCCAAATTCTGTACTAAATTACTCCGAACTCTTTACGACGCAAATGGACAAACATCTCATCTTCTACATCATGTTCTTCCCTACGGTGATTTTCTTCGTTTGGGGGATGGGCCTCCATGTCAGCATCTGGCTGGAAGGAAGCCTCGAAGGAAGGGAGAAAGCCAGCAAATGGGAGAAGTTTAAGATTTATATCAGGAGAGGCTGGAGAGGATTCTGGACGAGGCCAGGATGGTACGTAAAAACCCTCATCACGGAGGTCATCTTCCATCGAAAGCTCTACGGTCAATCTTTTTACCGCTGGCTTGCTCATACCCTGCTGGTATTTGGTTTCTTCGCCACTTTCATTGTGGATATGATTAAGGGGTTTACAACCGGTTACCTGGTTGAGTTGAGTCACAGCATCCCATTCTTCTCATTTTCCCGTGAGTTTGAGACGGGTGCAATCCGTCCTTTTCTCGATTTCTTTTTAGAATTCTTCAGCTTTCTTATTCTGGTGGGTTGTGTCATGGCCGTTGTTCGGCGCTTTGTGATTCGTCCCGACCAACTCCGGACAGAAGAAGAGGATATGACTACCCTACTCTTCATTCTTTTCTTAGAACTTTCTGGCTTTTTTATTGAGGGCTACCGCATCGCGCACCACGAAGTGGTTGTTGCACACACTTACTTAGCAAACTTCACCCCCGCGAGCGCCAACAACTGGATTTCCTTCGGTGGCTACTTTCTATCTTTGTTCCTCAGAAATATAAGACTCGATGCCAATTTCCTCTGGTACTTCCATGTGGTGCCCAGCCTTATCTTTTTTATTTACATTCCTCATAGCAAACTGCTTCACGTCTTCACTTCTTCTATGACCGTAATCGCTGACCGCCAAAAGGCATTAACAAGTGTTATGCTTGATGAATCAACGGAAAAAAGTCCAAAAGAAGTGATAAGGAAAAATGGCGCAACTGCCTAAGCCAAAGCAAGAAGAGCATAAGAAGAAGGAGAACATGCTTTTTTTCGATCTTGGGAAGCTTCCGGGCCAGCAATCCATGCTTATCTTTCATGCCCTTGCCCGAATGGGGATTGAGGGTCTCGTTATCGTCTCACCCAAAATCCCTCTCGTAAGCATTGGATATTTTCAAGATGCCGAGCAGGAAGTGGATCTTCCATATTGTAGAGAATCTAAAATCCCGTTCATGCGAAGGGAGGTCGGAGGAGGAGCCACCTATTTAGACGAGAATCAAATTTTCTATCAACTCATCTGGAAAAGGGATAATCCAAAATTTCCCAAGGCCATCGATAAAATCTACCTGTGGTTCTCACAGGCCCCTATCGAGACCTACAGAAATTTTGGAATTCAAGCAGAATTTCGAGCCGTGAACGATATTATCACAAGGGAGGGGAGGAAGATCGCTGGAGAGGGTGGAGGAAACATTGGAGACTGCATGGTCTTCGTGGGCGGGATTCTCCTCGATTTTGATTATCAGGCAATGAGCAGAATCCTGAAAGTGCCCGACGAGAGATTCAGGGACAAGGTCTACAAAACCATAGAAGAGAATCTGACCACCATGAAGAGAGAACTTGGAATAGTCCCCCGGCGTGAGGAAGTTATCTCTGTGCTAAAGGAGAGGTTTGAAAAAAGGGTTGGAAGATTGGACGACGCATCATTAACCCCAGAGATTATCGAAAAGATGAATCAGTTAGAATCCTGGATGACTTCTGAGGAATTTCTTCTGAAAAAGACCCCGAGAACAACAAACGGTGTAAAAATCAGAGAGGGGGTTGAAATCCTCTACGGCCTCCACAAAGCCAAGGGAGGTTTGATTCGAGCGGCCAAAGATCACCCCAAAGCAGGCTATCATTGGAACAAATAAAGAAAGGTTAAGTAGATGCGAGAACTAACAACAGATTTAATTGCTTATGCCGATTCACTTGGATCACACATACACGTCATTTTGAGTCGAGATCAAATTAGACAATTGGGGAATCATGCACCAGATGAATTCGATAAGCAGTTCGATCGCCTTAAATCTGATGATTTCGAGGAACTTCCTGTAGCCGTCATAGTGGGTGTATTTGGATATGACGATGTTTTCGCTAAATTCAGAAACCAGAAACAAAACGTTGGACTTACAGGGGTTCATCAGAATTATTGGAAAATTGCCGAAGAGATAGGCAAACAATTAATTTCGTTTCTTGAGAATAAGGGATTTAAAGGTAAATTGAATGGGGAGGGGATTTTACCCATTAAATATGTTCTCAATAAACTTGGCATTGGCACGTATGGGAAGAATTCACTTATTTATACCAAGAATTATGGCTCCTACATCAACAATTGGGTTGAATTAGTTACAAATGCGCCCTTGGAGCCGATTAAGGCAGAGATTGCGCCTGATTTAGCTGGACTTACAATGTGTGGCAAATGTATTGCTTGCTTAACACGTTGTCCGACAAAAGCCATTTACGAACCATATAAGGTCGATCGTAATAGATGTATAACCCATCTAACGCACCGTTTGGAAATAATTCCCAAGGATTTGTTTGCTATGATGGATAATTGGATATGGGGGTGTAATGTATGCCAGAGTGTCTGCCCGGCCAATGCAAGAGTGACCCCACGGAAGAGGCACCCCGGTGCGGCGATAACTCATCCAGGGCCAGGCGGAAAACTACCGCCAGCTCACAGACATCCTTTTCCCAAATTGGCAACAGAATTGCTTCCTGATTATGAAATGAAATATTTGCAGAATGTCTTAATAGCTTTGGGTAATTGCGGGGAATCTGATGATATTCAGGGCATCAAGGCATTTTCGAAAACAAAGAAGGGATTGGAGCTAAGAGAATATTGCGATTATGCGGTGGACCGTATAGAAAGTAGAAAAAATTCAAAATGAGCGATCCATCAAGTGTCACATACAAGTTTATGGGTCAGAAGAACCATCCACAAGCTTGGTCTTGGGTGGGACGCTGATATGCTCTGTGACATCTGAAATCATCATATTTGACGTTGCCAAACCTTGGTACTTTGTGTAATCGTTAGCCGAGGGGAAATTTGACAGCGTCATTCAGATTAAGTACCGTTGAATTAGAGGTTGAGAGTCCCTTCACCGGTGAAGGGTTGCTCCGAATGAAAGTATGGGTGGCAACCGATCCGGTGCAGGTCATCGAGGTTGTAGATCGGTATTGAAGGCTAAAGGTAATAGATGACAGAGAACACGTCGTTAAAGCAGATAGAACGGAGGATTTCCAGAACCTCCAGAATGTCCTTCGTGAGGCTTTCAGGGAAGAGGTGGAAGCTGAGAGGATTCTTAAGAAACAGTGGCTTAGTGTGTGAGCGGAAGCCCGAGGAAAATCTGGTTAGGAAAATCCTTTAGATATCGCTAATTATAAATATTGCAATATTTATAAAGATTTTTCTTGACAAGAGAATTTGTTTTCGATATAGGAAACAATACCTAACGTATCCAGAGTTTAAACAATCCTCCATGTTCAAATCCGCTAAGTCCAACAAAATTTCTGAAAACATCGTTGAACAAATACGAAGAGCAATTTTCGAAGAGAAATTAAGGCCTGGAGATAAACTTCCCCCTGAAAGGGAATTGATCGAAAATTTTGGAGTCAGCAAGGCCACTCTCCGGGAGGCATTACGTTCCTTAGAAGTATTAGGATTTCTGGAAATTCGGAAAGGAGCATCAGGCGGCCCTTTTGTCACTGAAGTAGACATGGAGAAAGCGAAAGATTGCTTCACCAATTTCCTTCATTTTAAGAATGTATCTTTAAGAGATCTTTCTGAGGTTCGCCTTATCTTAGAGCCCTATGTTGCTGAAAGGGCTGCTCCTGCAATCAAAGAAGAAGACTTGGAGAAATTGGAAAAGTTAATGAACGGATGTGATTATGTTCTGAAACACGACGTCCCAATTGAATCCCGAGAGAACGAAATAGAATTTCACAGAATCATCGCAAGCGTCACCGGGAACCCCATCCTGATGTTTATTCTGGATTTTATTGAGAATCTCCTCATTGACACCAAGGACATCTTACAGCCCAGCAAAGAGTTTTCCCAGAAGGTTCTCAACGCTCATCGATGTATCTATAAAGCACTTTTGGAGAGAAATGGGAAAAAGGCTCGTGCTGAAATGGTTAAACATGTTCGAGAGGTGGAGCAAGATCTTGTTACCCTGCAGAAGGAGAGGCGGATCGAAGAGTTAAGTCTCCACGGAGTCACGCGGGGAAAAGAGAGCTTCATGTTTTAGTTCGAAGGTCTCAAATCCCCTCAATGGGTCCTGTTTTCTTATCTCCATAAGGAGGTGATGAGAAAACCAAAGATATTCTTATTCTGATCGGTATAGGGGGGAATTGGGTGCAAAAGACTTTCATATTTGATTATTCATGGAAAGGAGGCATGGTATGGAGAAGAAATTGAAGAAGAAGATTTCAAGAAGGGACTTTCTAAAAGTAGCTGGGGTAACTGGGGCAGCAATCACTTTAGAACAGTTTCTCAAAGGGCCTTACGTCGGTGCTGCGGGTAAACCTCCTATCTTGATCGGAAATGTCGAACCCCTCAGCGGTCCCTACGCTGATTCTGGAAGGGATGAGTTCCAAGGTGCAGAATTCGCTAACAATGAATATAACAAGAAGGGTGGGGTTCTCGGAAGGGAGATCAAAATGATCTCTGAAGATGCTCCTTCGAACCCTGGCATTGGAGTCCAAAAGGCCAAGAAGCTGGTGGAGCGGGATAAGGTGGATTTCCTGTCAGGAACGTTGACCAGCAGCGTCACCATTGCCATTTCCGATTATGCATGGAACCAGAAAGTCCTCTTTATGGCCTTTGGAAGTCATTCTGATGATACCACCATGCAAAAATCCCACCGAACCACATTCCGAACCACCATCCAGAATTGGGCACTCTCGACCGCCTGCGCAACCTGGATTGCGAAAAACTGGAATGTAAGGAAAATCTATCATATTACGGCTGACTATACATGGGGGCACACCGGGCGGGATTCGATGAACCGTGTCATTATTAAAAAGTTTGGAGGAACAGAGTTAGGAAATGACTTCACTCCTCTGGGAACGACAGACTTCAGTGCGCAGCTGTTAAAGGCAAGGGGACTCAAACCGGATTGTCTCATTGTTAACTGTTACGGCGCTGATCAAATAAACTGTGTCAAACAATTTAAGGAATTCGGCCTTGACAAGGAGATGAAGCTGGCAGGTCCTTTGAGCGGTACCCCGATGATGAAAGGGATTGGGACGGCTGCTGCAGGGGCTTGGGGCATGTCTTGGCTTGGAACAATCGATACTCCAGGTTCAAAAAAATTGCATGACGCCCTGATGAAGGCCTATCAAAACTATAGTGAATGGAGGCCTTCATACCGACACTACCTCGGCTATATCACTCACACGCAGCTTTTCGAAGCGATCAAAAGAGCTGGAACGACGGACATGATCCCCGTGATCAAGGCACTGGAAGGCCACAAGTTTGACGGCCTCAAGTGGAATCCGAGCTATTGGCGGGCCTTCGACCATCAGAATGTTCAGGATGTGCTTGTCGGCTTAGCCAAGAGAGATGAAAACTGGAAAAGTGAAGATGATTACTTCCAGATCCTCGGTCATCTCAAGGGCGAGGAGGCTTTTCCTACTTATGAAGAATGGAAAGCCAATGGCGGGCATGAACTGGAGCCATATGATATGTTAAAAAAAGGCTGATGTTTTGGAAGGGACCTGTTCTTTCGAAGTGATGGAACAGGTCCCTTTTTTTCGTGGAGATGCGTTATGCACCTAAACCTGACATTTCCCGTCATCATCACGCAACTGGTTAATGGTTTCGCCCTTGGAATGCTCTTTACATTAATGGCTGTGGGTCTGACCATCATCATGGGGTTGATGAGGGTGATCAACTTCACTCACGGAATTCTTTACACCCTTGGGGCATATACCGTGATCACCCTACAGAAGTTCTTCGGTTTTTGGCCTATACTGGCAATCGCCCCTGCTTGTGTTGGAATTCTTGGCCTTGCGATCGAGGCCTCCATGATCCGTCCCATCTATAAAAGGGACCCTCTCCATACCCTCCTGTTGACTTTCGGAGTCGCCCTGGTGCTGGAGGATGTGATCCGATTGATATGGGGGGATGTCCCTTATCCGATGACGGCGCCCCAGATCCTGTCGGGTGTTGTCAACATAGGGGTTGCCTACTTTTCCAAATACCGTATCTTTGTCATTGTTTTCACTTCCGTTCTTCTTTTTGGGGTTTGGTATTTTTTGGAAAGGAGTCAGTTAGGGAAGACGATCCTTGCAGGCACCTTCGATCGTGAGATGGTGGTGACACTTGGAATTAAGATCGATCTTTTATTCACTCTTGTCTTTGGAATTGGAGCGGGCCTTGCCGCCATCGCCGGTGTTCTGGCCTCACCCATCCGGGGTGTTTTCCCGCCGATGGGAACAGATATCATCATGCCCTCTTTCGTGGTGGTGATCATCGGAGGAATGGGAAGTTTTTGGGGAGCCGTGATCGGTGGGCTATTGGTGGGAATCGTCAAGAGCCTCACCGTTGAAATTTATTCTCCTATGGCCGACGTCATCGTTTTCTTTTTATTAGCCATCGTCCTTCTGATCAGGCCGAGAGGGATCAGTGGCATTGAGGGTCTACTTGAATGAGTTCATTGATTAAGACCATCAGAACCAACGCCACTCTTCAACTGGCGATCCTTTCTATCATAGTCCTGTTATGGCCTTATATCATCCCCCTCATAGGAGGATATGACGGCCTTGCCATTGAGATGGTGATTTTTGCCATCTTCGCCATGGGGTTCAATATCCTGCTTGGGTATACCGGGATTCTGTCCTTCGGTCATGCCGCCTTCTTCGGCCTGGCAGGCTACGCCATGGGACTCATACTCATCCATCTGAAGATCCCGATCCTATTGGGAATGCTTTTCGGGATCGCCCTCTCCACGGTGACGGCCATCCTGATCGGACTTTTGATCATCCGCAAGACGGGGATCTATTTCGCCATGCTCACGATTGCCTTTGGGCAGATGTTCTTCTTCATTGCCTCCCGCTGGAAGAGCTTTACCGGTGGTGAGGATGGTCTGACCGGGATCCCCAGGGATGTGATCGGAATTCCGGGCTTGTTTTCGATTCCGATTTTTGAGCCTCTCCACTTCTACTATTTCATTGCCATCGTATTTATCCTTGCGGCAATTGTTAAATACAGACTCATCCATTCGCATTTTGGTCAGGTCCTGAAGACGATCCGGGAGAATGAGACCCGAGCTCAGATGGTTGGTTACAACGTTCGAAGGTATAAGCTCCTCTCCTTTATCATTTCGTCGATATACGCTGCAGTGGCCGGGACGCTCTACGGGCTCTTCCTGAACTATATGTTTCCCCAAACCCTGGACTGGATTCGGTCCGGGGACGTCGTCATCATGACCCTGGTAGGAGGGATGGGAACATTTTTTGGTCCAATCATCGGGGCGGGAGTAATCGTTGCCCTCCGCGTGCTGATCAGTATTTATGCAAAGATCGGGGGATTGGTATTCTGGCAATTATTCATGGGAATGATCTTTCTCATCTTCGTTCTCTTTTTTCCAAAAGGAATCTGGGGTTTCTTTCAAAAGAGCGAATGATTTGCCTCCAAGGAGAGCGGTGTGAACATACTTGAGACGAAGGCATTGTGTAAAAATTTTGGATCCCTGGAAGCCGTCTGTCGTGTGGACCTCAACTTAGAGAAAGGGGAATTGAGATCGATTATCGGTCCCAACGGAGCAGGGAAGACCACTTTTTTTAATGTGCTTACAGGAATGCTGACCCCGAGCAGCGGAGACATTTTCTTCAAGGGGGAAAACATTGCTGGCCTTGCTCCGTTTCGGGTGGCCATGAAAGGAATCGGCCGATCCTTCCAGATTACTAGCATCTTTCCGGAGCTGACGGTTTATGAGAACATTCTCATCCCTTCGTTCCTTTATTACTCAAAGAATGAGGCCGTCAACAGAACCTGGGAAATTTTGGAGGACGTCGGTTTGAAGGGCAAGGCCAACGTGACCGCCGCGAATCTCTCTCATGGAGACCAAAGGCATTTGGATATTGGAATTGCCCTGACGACGAAACCCGAACTCCTGCTGCTGGATGAACCCACTTCAGGGATGCCGCCTGAAGAGAGTATTCGCACAGTCAAATTGATTCAAAGATTGAAATCAGAAAAAGGATATACGATCATGCTCATCGAGCATAAGATGGATATTGTCCTTTCGATCTCTGATCGTATTACGGTGCTTCACTTGGGTGAGAAGATCGCTGAGGGGAGACCAAGTGAGATTCAGGCCAATGATGAGGTCCAGAAGGCCTACCTCGGAGGCCTGGATAAGGAATATCAGATGGTGAACCATCGACAGAAGCAGGTGGAGGGGAATGGTCATGAAATCTTAAAGCTGGAGAAGGTCAATAGCTTCTATGGCGAGAGCCATGTCCTTCGCGATGTCTCCATGAAGGTGAGAAAAGGAGAGATCGTTGCTCTTCTCGGACGCAATGGAGCAGGAAAGACGACCACTTTGAGGACCATTTTGGGTCTCACGCCTGCTCGCAGCGGTTCCATCCAATTTGGGAAGGAGAGGATTGAAGCACTTCCTCCGGAGACCGTAGCCAATAAGGGGATTAGCCTTGTCCCTGCGGGAAGAAGGATATTTGCCAACTTAAATCTCATGGAGAACCTTGAGCTTCCGTTTTTTATGAAAGGGATTGATTCGAAACGAAAGCGGAATCAGATTGAACAAATCTTCAATTACTTTCCAGCGCTCGTGGAAAGGAAGACACATAAAGGAAATCGTTTGAGCGGCGGCGAGCAACAGATGCTTGCCATTGGCCGGGCCTTAGTGGGGAATGTCAAATTTATGATGTTGGATGAGCCTTCTCAGGGATTAGCCCCGATGATAGTGAAGCATCTGGCTGAGATTATTCAAGAGATAAACAAAAAAGGTGTGACGATCTTGCTCGTTGAGCAGAATGCCCTGATGGCCTTGGAGCTGGCGGATCGGGTCTATGTGATGGATAAGGGCGAGATCGCCTATGAAGGGAAGCCCGAGGAACTTTGGGCTGATCGAAAGCTGCACCAAGAACTTTTGGGAGTATAGAAAGGAGGGGATGAAGAATGATGCAAACGTTTCAGTTTAAGGCGCCTCCGGTGATTGTGAACGGGCCCGGCGCTGTCAAAGAGGTGGGATCCTTCGCCAAGGGGCTGGGGAAGAAGGCCTTAATCGTCACGGATAATCTCTTAGAGAAAATCGGCCTCCTCGACGACATCAAAAAGGCGCTAGAGGTTGTCGGGATTCCTTTCGCCACTTACGACAGGGTCGTGACCGAGCCTACCATGGATTATACCGGAGAGGGGTTAAAAATCTATCAGGAGGCCAAAGCCGATTTTCTGATCGCTGTGGGAGGAGGGAGTCCCATCGATACGGCGAAAGGTATTTCAGCATTGGCGACGAATCCTGGGAAGATGAGCGATTTCGAAGGAGCGAATAAGATTCCAAAGCCCGGAGCTCCTCTTATTGCCATTCCGACCACTGCGGGAACGGGGAGTGAAGTGACCCAGTTTACGATCATCACTGACACCACAAGAGATGTGAAGATGTTGATCGCCACCCCGAACGTCATGCCGCGGGTAGCCCTCGTTGATCCGATGATGACCCTTCTGATGCCTCAGGGAATTACCGCAGCGACAGGATTAGATGCTCTGACCCATGCGATCGAGGCCTATGTTTCAGTGAAGGCCCAGCCGATTACGGATGCTCTGGCTCTCCATGCGATTCGATTGATTTCGGGAAACCTACGGCAGGCATGGTGCAACGGGAACAACATCGAGGCAAGGACAAACATGATGACCGGTGCCCTGGAAGCAGGACTGGCCTTTTCCAATGCTTCGGTGGCATTGGTTCATGGGATGGCTCGCCCCATCGGAGCCTACTTTCACGTTCCCCATGGGATTTCCAATGCCGCTCTCCTTCCCACGGTCATCGAATTCAGCATCCCGGGGAATCCCAAACGGTATGCGGATATTGCAGAAGCGATGGGAGAGATCACGGAGAGACTTTCAATCATGGATGCGGCTTATTTAGCGGCCAAGGCAGTAAAGCGGTTGAATGACGATTTGAAAATTCCTACCCTGAAAGGGTTAGGGGTGGATGAAAAGAGGTTTCATTCTATTGTGAGCCAAATGGCTGCTGATGCCATTGCCAGCGGAAGCCCGGGGAACAACCCCAGAAAAGCAACGACCGAAGAGATTGTGGAACTCTATCGAAAAGCCTTTTAATAGATCCCCGCCCTCTCCCTCTCCCCGGAGGGGAAGGGAAAGGTGGGAGGACTAAAAGAAAAGATTGGAGAAGGAGGTTAAACAAAAAGATGAAAAGAGTTAAAAATTACATCAATGGAGAATGGGTTGATTCGGGCACGAACGAATATGGGGATGTATGGTGCCCCGCTACAGGAGAGAAGATCGGAGAGGTCCCTTTTTCGACAGTAGAAGATATTGATAAAGCGGTTCAAGCCGCCAAGAAAGCTTACTGGGAGTGGAGATGCACGCCCCCCTTGACTCGTGCCAGATACTTTTTCAAACTTAAGGATCTCTTCGAAAAGGCATTCGAAGATATCTCCAGAACCCTGGTGACGGAAGAAGGGAAGACCCTCGATGAATCACGGGGCGAGGTGAGGCGAATGATTGAGAATGTGGAGCACTGCACAGGGGTGACCACCATGATGACAGGCTATAATTTGGAGGACATTGCGCAGGGTATTGACTGTACAGCGGAACGTCAGCCCATTGGAGTCTTCGGGGCCATTGCTCCTTTCAATTTTCCGGCCATGGTAGCTTGGTGGTTCATGCCCTATGCCGTTGTCTCTGGGAATACCTATGTTGTAAAGCCCTCGGAGCAGGTGCCCATGACGCAGACCCGGATCTTTGAAATCATCGACGAATGTGGTTTTCCCGAGGGGGTCATGAACATGGTCCATGGAGCAAAGGATGCCGTGAACGGAATGCTCTATCATCCTGATATTCAGGGGATCTCTTTTGTCGGCCAGAGCGCCACGGCCCGTTATGTTTACAAGGCTTGCGGGGAGACGGGGAAGCGCGTCCAGGCTTTGGGTGGGGCGAAGAACTTTGTACTAATCATGCCCGATGCAGAATTAGACAGGTCCATGCCTTCCCTGATTACCTCTTTCTATGGGTGCGCTGGGGAGCGATGCCTCTCTGGATCAGTGCTGGTTGCCGTCGGAGATGTTTATAGAGAACTGAAAGAAAAGTTTGTTGCTGCGGCCAAGGCCCTTAAGGTTGGTAACGGTCTTGAAGAAGGGGTGCAGATGGGTCCTGTGGTTTCTAAGAAGCATAAAGAAAAGGTTCTGGGATATATTGAGAAGGGGCTCAAAGAAGGGGCCAAGCTGGCATTGGATGGAAGGAATATTAAAGTCGATGGTTACCCAAACGGATTTTACATTGGTCCAACCGTCTTCGATGAGGTGCACCGAGATATGACTATCGCAAAGGAGGAAATCTTTGGACCGGTCGTCTCTCTCATTCGTGTCAAGAATCTGGACGAGGGTCTGAAGCTGATTGAGAATAGTGAATATGGAAACGCTGCATGTCTTTATACGACGAATGGAAAAACGGCTCGGGAATTCAAGTATCGTGCAGTGGCAAGCATGATGGGGATCAACCTTGGTATTGCTGCGCCCATGTCTTTTTTCCCCTTTGGGGGAGCCAAAGGGTCTTTCTTTGGGGATTTCAAGGGCCACGGCAGAGAGGTCTTTCAATTCTTCACTGATACTAAAGTTGTGATTCAACGGTGGACGTGATCTTTGACCAAAGATATTTGAAATTTTCCTTTTCTCCCTCTGTTCTGGTGGGAGGGGATTCGTCCTCTTCCTCTCCCATCGAAGAGGAGGGGAGATTTCTTGTGGTGTATTCTTGCAGAATGTTAGAAGAAAATTCTCAGAATGTAAGAATCCAAAGGAGACCGCAATGGCCTTGAGTACGTTCGGTGCAATTATGGGATTTGCTGCTGAGATGATAGGACAGACGAAGGACGCTTATGAAACTTTAGTCGAAAGAGCCAAAAATCCTGCCCTCAGAGAAACCCTACAAGCTTTCTTAGGGGAAGGAGGGAAGAATTATTCCCTCATGGAGAAAACGCGGCGGGAAAATGTGACAGAGATGATCCTGGAGCCTATCACCGGACTGCACCAGGAGGATTACGAAATCAACCTGAAGATGTTGGACCCGATGGGGGATGTTGATGTATTAAGGGTGGCCATGATTCTCGAAGAACGAGAAAAAAAATTCTTTCGTGATGCCTCGTCCAAGGTTCCCCTTCCCGAAGTGGCGAGGGTTTTTCGTAAAATCGCCCAGAAGAAGGAGGAGAATTTGGCAAAACTCCAGGGTCTTGGATTGAATCAAACTTTGAAGAAAAGCACATAGCAAAAGATACTTGAAATTTTATTGATGTGTCATCCTAACCTCGTTTCAGGATCCCGAGTAAAAGGCAAAAGGAGATGCTGATTCAAGTTCAGCATGACAACAACGATTTTCCAAATGGTAGAAGAAAATTCTCAGATTGAATGCGTGCCTAAGGGCTTTTAGAGAATGTCGGATCTATTCCTTTTCAGCATAGTATTCTGCTCAATTAGAAAGGAGAAACGTCCATGCCATTAAAAATTAAAATGCCCCATCCAGAACATGAAGAGCATTTATGTTTTTTAGAGAACATCGGCTATCTGAAGTCACCCGAACTTCTGGAGATGGGAGTAAATCGAAAAGAAGAATTTAAGAGGCTTGTAAGAAAGGCAAAATTCTTCTGTCAGAAATGCGGTCGTGTCGCCGCAAACCAAAAAAATCTCTGCGAACCGGAAAAATTATGATTTGACGTAGGAATGTACTTTGTAGAAGTTATTTCTTCTCTCAAAAGGTGGAGCGAAAATTTAAAAATCACCAGCAGTAGACGCTTGCCTGTTCCTGCTTAAGCGGGGAAGGCAGGCTTTCTCGAGCACTTTCGTGAAAATCTAAGACCCATCAAATCTGTAACAGGCGACCCTTATGGGTAGGAAAGAGAGAACGACCAAGGAGATCTTGCAGGCAACGTTGGCAAGTAAGAAGCGTGTACCGCTCTATCATCCTGATGTTCTCGAAAAACTGCGCCGGGAGTTTGAGCAGTGGAGGAATGCAACCGTTCGCGAAGAAGATCGGAAGAATTGGCGTGCCATTCCTTGTACTATTTTAGGTTCTGATATTCAAAGGGAGATGCTCTATACGCCACTGAGTAACCCTGGCTTTGACTACATGCAAGATTTGGGTCATTCCGGCCAAGAACCCTTTACAAGGGGAATCCATGCCAATATGTATCGTGGCAAAGAATTCACCATGCGTCAGCTCACTGGTTTTGGGGGACCTGAAGAGACGAACCAGAGAATAAAATTTATGTTAGCCCACGGTGCTACGGGGATCAATGCCCTTTTTGACCTTCCAACGATTCAAATGTA
>Ga0187784_10001363_pt1 | contig 19281 bp, 17 predicted proteins | sample 1015_SJ02_MP15_2_FD_132964 | JGI IMG/M metagenome (GOLD analysis project Ga0187784, IMG submission 132964) | Tropical peat soil microbial communities from peatlands in Department of Meta, Colombia - 1015_SJ02_MP15_20_MG | ecosystem: Environmental > Terrestrial > Soil > Wetlands > Peat | place...
AAAGCGGAGCCGACCGCTGCTTGGCGTGCAAATTGTTCTCGGCTTGAGGCCAAGCAGCGCACCCGACGAATGGGATGGCAAGGTCTATAACGCCAAAGATGGCAAGACCTATACCGGATCCTTCACCATGATGGGACCGAACACCGCGGAGCTGAAAGGCTGCATCATGGTGTTCTGCAAATCTCAAACCTGGACGCGCGCGAAATAGCCGCGCCTAAAACATTTTCCGGAAAAGTGGTCGCCAGTTTTCCGAAGAAAATGCCATCAAATCTCTATCGCGCGCGCTGGCCAAACAGGACTGCGCGCACCTTCGGATCGCGCGGATTGACCGCCGATGCCGCCGGTACGCGGATGGCAAACGCACGCTGAACCGCGGGTCGTGCACGGATCGTTTCGAACCAGCGCTTGAGATGCGGAAACTCGGCGAGATCCTGTCCCTGCCGTTCGGCGAGACGGACCCAGCCGACGCAGGCGATATCCGCGATTGAATAGCGGTCGACGAGAAAATTGCGCTGCGCTAACCGTGTGTTCATCACGCCATAGAGCCGGTTGACCTCGTCGGTATAGCGCGCAATCGCGTAGTAGAGCGGCTCCGGCGCGTAGCGGCGAAAATGCACCGCTTGTCCGGCCATCGGCCCAAGCCCGCCAATCTGCCAGAACAGCCACTCGTCCACCGCCGTGCGCGCACGTTCGTCGCGCGGATAGAATTTGCCGGTCTTGCGTCCGAGATATTGCAGGATGGCGCCTGACTCGAACACGGCGATGCTGCGCCCGCCGGGTCCATCGGGATCGACGATGGCGGGAATGCGGTTGTTGGGGGAGATCGCCAGAAATTCCGGCGCGAACTGTTCGCCCTTGGAAATGTCGACTGGCCGCACTTCATAAGGCAGCCGGCACTCTTCCAGCATGACGGAAATCTTCCAGCCGTTCGGTGTCGGCCAATAATAAAGTTCGATCGGCTTTGCCTTGCGCGAGGGCGACGCTGCCCCAGCGCGCCTGGCTGCCGTGGTACGTTTGGATTTTGCTGTCGGCTGCTGGCGTGTCATTTCGCTGCAACGGAATCGCTGCAAAGAAAACGGCGCCGTGAATTTCTTCCCGGCGCCGGTGTAAGTTTAGACGTTGAGACTGGATCGCCGACACACCGAGGGCGTCGGCGAGGCCCGAGGTTCAAGTCCACTGGTTTCTTTTGCCAGGGCGAGGCCGGGATGCTCCGACCGTCGTCTTCATCTTCGCCCGACGCACCCTGCGGCGCTTTGCGAACAAAGCTGAAGCTTGAGCCTCCGTCCCGCCGACGCCCTCCGTCGTTCACCTGAGCCGGGGCGTCCCGGTAGATCATCTTGGCAGATGTCGATCCCACCGCGACGCCGCCCGGCCCGTGTGACGCAATCTTCGACTTAAGCGAAGTCGAAGACTGACAGCGGCGTCGACTACTTCTTCTTCCGGCGCTTGGTCTTCTTCGCCGTCTTCTTTGCCGCTGCTTTCATCTTTCGCTTCTTCGCCATTGCTGCCCTCCTAGCCTGAGTGGATGGCGACATCGGTGCAGTGCAGTCGCGAATCGACGTGCACTGGTACTCCGATTACACCAGCGGAAAAAAAATAACAGTGTATCCGCTTAATATTGTGTATAGCCGCCGTTTCACCGCTAGGTGTCGTGTGCTGTCGCGCCATTGCATCGCGACTACCGCGGCGAAAATTTCGGCTCAGCACACGGCAATCGAGCAAAAATACGTACGTGTAAGAAGTGCCGATAAATCGCGCACTTCTTGCACGCGTTGCGCGACGGCGCCGCACGCAAGTTACGCTAATGCAGTTCACTCTGCGCGCGTCTGCGCGCACACGTTGGCGTGCGCGTAGCGAAATTTTGCGCTGCGAAAAATTTTTCGCCGCAAGGGCCGCAAATGGCGGGTTGAACGGTCCGTGACCGCGCAAAATGAGCGAATCAGTGCCAAGCGATTCGTTTTTGCGACCGCCCGAGCGGCATGTACGGCGACCGCTCGCGTGTGTTCCACGACGCGATCGTGGTTCATCGCAACGATGATACACTCTCGCGCATTGTCCGGACAAAGCACGAGGATATTTCCGCGTGCACAAAGCTCGGCGCGGACTATTAGACGCCGATTTTTTTCTTGAGCAGGTCGTTGACGGCTTGCGGATTGGCCTTGCCGCCGGACGCCTTCATCACTTGGCCGACGAACCAGCCGATCGCCTTCGGGTTCTTTTTCGCGTCGGCAAGCTTATCGGGATTTTTGCCGACGATGTCGTCGACCAGCGCCTCGATCGCCGAAAGGTCGGTGACCTGCTGCAATCCGCGCTGCTCGACGATCGCGCGCGGATCGCCGCCCTCGTTCCACACGATCTCGAAGATGTCCTTGGCGATTTTGCCGGAAATCGTGCCTTGCACCATCAAGTCGAGGATGGCGCCGAGCTGCGCCTCATTCACCGGCGACGCCGAGATCTCCTTGCCTTCCTTGTTAAGCCGCCCGCTGAGTTCGTTGATCACCCAGTTGGCGGCGAGCTTCGGATCGCGTTTGCCGCCTTCGACCACGCTTTCGAAATATGCGGCAGTGTCGCGCTCGGCGACGAGCACGCCCGCGTCGTAATCGGTCAGCCCCAACCCGCGCTTAAAGCGCGCCTTCTTCTCGTCAGGCAGTTCGGGCAGTGTTTGGCGTAGCTGGGCAACGAGCGACGGCGCCAGTTCGAGCGGCAGCAAGTCCGGGTCGGGGAAATAGCGGTAGTCGTGCGCCTCCTCCTTCGACCGCATCGAGCGCGTCTCGCCGTTGTCGGGATCGAACAGGCGCGTCTCCTGCTCGATCGTGCCGCCGTCTTCGATGACTCCGATCTGCCGCCAGGCTTCGTGCTCGATGGCCTGGCCGATGAAGCGGATCGAGTTGAGGTTCTTGATCTCGCAGCGCGTGCCAAGTGCCGCACCCGGGCGGCGCACCGAAACGTTGACGTCGGCGCGCAAGTGGCCCTTCTCCATGTCGCCGTCGCAGGTGCCGAGGTAGCGCAGGATGGTGCGCAATTTGGTGAGAAACGCCTTGGCATCCTCGGCGGAGCGCAGGTCGGGCTTGGTCACGATCTCCATCAGCGCCACGCCGGAGCGGTTAAGATCGACGAGCGACGCCGCGGGATGCTGCTCGTGCAGCGATTTGCCGGCATCCTGCTCCAGATGCAGCCGCTCGATGCCGACGCGCACCGTCTCACCGTCCGGCATGTCGACCAGGACTTCGCCCTCGCCCACGATCGGCGATTTATACTGGCTGATCTGGTAACCCTGCGGCAGATCCGGATAGAAGTAGTTCTTCCGGTCGAACACCGATTTGAGATTGATGCGCGCGTTGAGCCCCAGCCCCGTGCGCACCGCCTGGCGCACGCACTCCTCGTTGATCACGGGCAGCATGCCGGGCATCGCGGCGTCGACCAGCGAGACGTGTTCGTTCGGCCCGCCGCCGAAGGCGGTCGAGGCGCCGGAAAACAGCTTGGCCTTGGCGGTCACCTGGGCATGCACTTCCATGCCGATGACCACTTCCCAGTCGCCGGTCGCGCCCTTGATCAACTTCGATTTTTTCGCCGGTACGTCCATGGCTTCGCGCCGTCCGTGCTCCGGCACGAGTTAGCCCCTTGGGGTGCTTGGGGCAACCCCGAGCGCCCCGCTAAAGTACCTCGCAAGTTTCTCAGCCAACTTTATCGCAAAGCGGCGTGCAAAACGGCTTGATGCAGGGCAACGTTGCCGCCCAGTGACCGCCGGTGCAGATCTGCTGGGAGCAGCCGACCGTACCGGGCGGGCAACTCGAGGAGCACACCTTGCCGACAGGAAAAGCTCTATGACGAGAGACACAAGACTCTCCCGGCCGCCTTGCGAGCCCCCCGGATAATCTTACTCCTTCACCGCCGTCCAACAAGGCGACATGACCGCTTAGGCGCTTGCACCCGGCCGCGATGCTGCCGGATACTGCGCATCGTCCGGCTGTCGCGGCGCCGCTGCCAAAAAATCGACAGGCAGCCATCAAGGGAGGAAGCCGATGTTTCGAATCCTCGTCGCCTCGCTCATGCTGTTGAGCGCGCCTGCGCTCGCCCAGCAATCGGCGCCGGAAATTCCCTACGACTCCGTCCCCAATGCATTGAAGCTTCCGCCCGACCTCAACATGGGCGAAGCCGCCGGCGTCGCCGTCAATTCCAAGGGGCACATTTTCGTTTTTCATCGCGGCGGATCGAGCCACGGGCCCGCCTTTGCCAATACCGCAGCGCAATTGTGGGAGTTCGACGCCGCCGGCAACTACGTGCGCGAAATCGGCAAAAATCTTTACGCCTGGTCGTTTGCGCACGCCGTGCGCATCGACAAGAACGACAACATCTGGGCGATCGACAAAGGCTCCGACATGATCATCAGGTTCAACCCGCAAGGACGGGTGACCATGGTGATCGGGAGGAAGCAGGAAGCTTCCGACGCCGAGACCAAACCCTGGGCGCACGTCAAGCCGCCGCTGCCGCCGGAACCCGGACGCTTCCGGCAGCCGACCGACGTCACCTGGGATCCAGCCGGCGATATCTTCATCAGCGACGGCTACATCAATTCGCGCGTCGCCAAGCTCAACAAGGACGGCGACTGGCTCAAGTCGTGGGGCCAGCCCGGCAACGGCGAAGGCCAGTTCAGCACGCCGCATAACATCGCCGCCGACGCGAGCGGCACGATCTATGTGGCCGACCGCAATAACCGGCGCATCCAGGTATTCGACAGCGACGGCAAATATCTGCGCACCATCCGTATCGACATTCCGCCGCCGCCGGATGCTCAGCCGGCCATCGGCAACAAGCCCAATCTGACAGACTATCTGCAGAAAGGCGGCACCCAGACGCCGGGCGCGCCATGGGCGCTCTGCATCACACCACCGCCGAACCAAGTACTGTACGTCTCCGACGCGTTTCCGGGGCGAATCTACAAGCTCACGCTTGACGGCAAGGTGCTCGGCATGTTCGGCCGCTCCGGCAAGCAGCTTAAGGAATTCGGCTGGGTGCACGCCATCGCGTGCCCGAACGAGAACACGCTTTATGTCGCCGAAATCCTCAATTGGCGTGTGCAGAAGCTGATCCTGCATCCGGATCAGAAGCACGCCGCGAAGCAATAGTGGCGAGGATCCGCGTCTTTAGGAAGCAATGTGATGCGCACAGGCGTTGTAGGCGCTGTCGCTATCGCTGCCGCCGCGCTGATTGCCGCGATACCGACATCGGCGTCGGCGCAGGATTGGCCGTCTCATCCGGTGAAAATCATCGTCGGATTCGCACCCGGCAGCAGCGCGGATCAGCTGGCAAGATTGGTCGCCGAGGGTCTAACTGCCTCGCTCAAACAGCGCTTTGTCGTCGAATACCGCCAGGGCAACAGCGGCAGCATTGCCGCAAGCTTCACCGCGCGCGCCGCGCCCGATGGCTACACCTTGATGATCGGCGGCTCCGGGCCACACATCACGATTCCGACGCTGCATCCGGACATCGGCTACGATCCGATGAAGGATTTCACCCACGTCGCCATGATCGCGGGCGACAGCTATGTGCTGGCGGCCAATCCGGCGCTCGGCGTTCACGACCTTGCCGAGTTGATCAAGCTTGCCAAAACGCGCAGCACGCCGCTGACCTCCTCGTCGCCCGGGCCGGGCTCGCTCGGCCAAATGCTGCTCGAAGAGTTCAAGCGCAAAGCCGGCATCGAGATCACTCACGTTCCGGCGCCGGATTCCGGCCTGATGGAGGTGCTCGGCAATCACATCAACATGACGCTGACGGCCCCGCTCACCGCAGGCGAGCAGATCAAGGCGGGCAAGGTGATCGGGCTCGCCATGTCGTCGCCCGTGCGCAGTCCGGCCTATCCCACGATCGCGACCTTCACCGAGCAGGGATTTCCGGAAATCACCGGCGCCACTTGGTTCTGGCTGACAGCGCCGAAAAACCTGCCGTCGGCGATTGCCGAAAAGCTCAACCGCGAAGTCAGCCGAACCTTGCAACTGCCCAAATCCCGCGACTATTTTGTCCGCCACGCCCTATTGTCCGAGGACCTGGACCTCACCGGTACGACCAAATTCGTCGGCAATGAAGTGGCGCACTGGAGCGCCTTGGCCAAACGCATCGGCATGACCGTGCAATAACGCCGACAAGCCCGGGCGGAGGCGCGAAGCTTCTGCTAAGATTGTATCCCGATCACACGCGCCCTGCGCAAGTTGCGCACGCCGGGAGGTGCGCATGACGATCGCGTCGAAGCTGGCGGCATTGATCGCCGTAATGGCCTTGCCGCTCTGCGCGGCAGCGGCGCAGGACGCTGCAAAGAATTTCCCCGACCGGCCGATCCACATCATTGTGCCGTTTCCGCCCGGCGGCCCCACCGATTTCGTGGCGCGGATCATCGCCCAGAAGATGAGCGAGGACTGGAACGTCGGCGTCGTCGTCGAGAACAGGCCCGGGGGCAATACCACGATTGCCGCGCAATTCGTCGCCAAGTCGCCGCCCGACGGCTATACGCTGCTCACCCCCATGGACACGACGCTGGTGCTTAACCCAGCAACCGGCATCGCGGCGCCCTATGATCCGTTTAGCGCCTTCGCCGCCATCACGCTGCTCGCCAGAAACACGGCGCTCCTGATCGTCCGCGCGCGCGACGGACCGAAGTCGGTGAAGGAACTGATCGCACGCGCCAAGGCCAATCCAGGAAAGCTGAACTACGGCGCCGGCATTATGACCACACGCCTGCAGGTGGCATTGCTTTCCAAGGAGGCCGGCATCAAGGTCGTGCTCGTGCCATACAAAGGCAGCGCCGACGTGGCCCAGGGTGTGCTCAACGGCAGCGTCGACTTTGCCGGCGACGGCTTTGTCACCAGCCTGCCGCTGATCAAGGGCGGCCAGTTCCGCGCCTTGGCCAAATTCGACAGCAGGCCATTGCCGCAACTCCCTGACGTGCCGACGCTGGCGCAGGCGGCCGGCCTGCCAAAGCTTAGGGATATTTCCAGCTGGATCGGGCTTGTGGCACCCGCCGGAACGCCCAAGGCCGTTGTCGACAAAATCCAACGCGAAATCGTGCGCATCTATGCCGATCCACAATCCGCGCAGAGGCTGGAAAAAGGCGGTATCAATGCCGTGACGACGACGCCGGCGGAATTCGATAAATTCTTTCACACAGAAGCCGCGTACTGGACCGCCTTCCTGAAGGACAACGGGATCAGCCTTCAGTAAGGCCAGTTGCCGCCGGCGACGAATGAGCGCTGAAATAGAACGAGGAGGGAGTGCAAATCATGGATGCCGTCGCTGACAAGGACCAAGTCGCTCCAGCGCTGACGGAGCCTCGCGCGCGCATTGGCCTGATTATTCCTTCGGTCAATCGCATGACCGAACCGCAATTCAATCACTATGCGCCCGAAGGCCTCGGCATCCACGTGGCACGCGGCCGCGTTGCCGGCCAACCCAACCGCACGGTCGCGGAACTGACCGACGAGATTGCGCACGCGGCCGGCACATTGGCGGACGCGCATCCCGACCTCATCGTGTTTCACTGCACTCACACATCGATGAAGGAAGGCGCCGACGGGGAGGCGCGCATCATCAGCCTCATTCGCAAAACCACGGGGATCGAGGCGCTGTCGACATCGAGCCTGGTAAACGACGCTTTGCGCGCGCTCGGGCTCAAGAAGCTCGTGGTGCTCAGTCCCTATCAGTCGAACGCCGACATCATCGCCTATCTGGCCGCAGCCGGCTTTACCGTGGTCAGGGACGTCGCGCTCAAGTGCAAGACCGCGGCCGATTTCGAAGCGATCACGCCGCGGCGCTGGCTCGAACTCGCCCGCGAGAATGACGCGCCGGAGGCCGACGGCATTTTCCTCAGCTGCACCAACACCACGCAGATCGAAGCGGTCGAAGCGATCGAGCGCGAACTCGGCAAGCCGGTGGTCAACAGCAATCAGGCCGTGCTCTGGGGCTGCCTCAAGCGCCTCAAGAACCGCTTGGGCGAAGCCTTTACGCCGCCGAATGATCTTGGCCGACTGATGAACGACCTTGAGGCTTAGGGTCGCGCGCCTCCGCCGCAGCCGACGGGATTGAAGACGCGCGCTGAGCCGATGGCGGATTGGCTGCAAGTTTTGCCACCGGGCGGATCGGCCGCGGCGCAAAATTTCCGCCGCAGTTCGGGCACACGCCCTTGAGCCTGGTGTCGACGCAGTCGCGGCAGAACGTGCATTCGAACGTGCAGATCAACGCATCGGGCGCGGCCGGCGGCAGATCCTTGCCGCAGCACTCGCAGTTGGGGCGCAGTTCCAGCATGGCTATCCCCTTTCCGCCCCCCTCGGCGACAACGCCAGTTGCGGTGATTGACGTTGCCAGAGCGCGAGCAGTGCAATCGCGAGCAATGGCAGGCAGGCGAGGTTGACGACCGGCCAGCCGTAGGTCGCCAGCAGCGCACCGGCGGAGAACGAGGCCGCCAGATTGGCGCTGTAGACGAACAGCGAATTCAAACCCTGCGCCCTGGTTTTGCGCGATGCCGGATAGGTGCTGGTGAGCAAAAGCGTACCGCCATTGAACAAGAAATTCCAGCCAATGCCCGAAAGCCCCAGTTCGATGATGTAGAGCGGCAGCGTCTGTTCGGTCAGCACCGTGAGCACACAGCCGAGGCCGCTTGCGACCGCGCCGAGCGCCACCAGTCCACGCAGGCCGAACGCTGCCACCAGCGCCGGATTAAACAACGACGGCAGATACATGAGCGCGAAATGCACCTGCAGTACCGTCGATGACACTGGCAGCGAGTAGCCGCACATTTGCAGCGACAGAGGAGCAGCATTCATAGTCAGCGTCATCACCGCAAACCCGATGGCGCAGATGGCGCTGGCCTTGAGGAAACCGCCGTTGAGCGTGAAGTTTTCCGCGGCGGGACGCGCCGCTTCCACGCCGATATCGCGGCCGAGATTTGCGGACAGCATCACCTGCGAGGCCGCCAGCGCGACGCAAACCAGACTCAGCGCCACGAACGCACCGACGTAAGGCACAGCGGCGACGCCGGCGAAATGTCCGCCGAGAAACGGTCCGGCCACGCCGCCCACCACCCCTGCCCCGGTCACGATGGCGACTGCCGACGTCCGCTCGTCGGGGCTACGCGCCGCGTCGATGGCTGCGAAGCGATAGTATTGGCCGAACGCACTGAACAGGCCGAGCAGGAACGTGCCGACAATCAGCAGCAAAAAGCTCGCAGCCACCAGTGCCAGGGCGCACACGACGCCGCCGAGCACGCCGATGCCGGCCTTGAACATGAAGCCGCCGCGCCTGCCGAGGCGGCCCATCAACGCCGACGCCGGATAAATCATGAGCAGCGTCCCGAGCACGGAGGCGGTCACCGGGACCGTGCTCAGCGCCGGCGACGGCGCGAGATAGGCACCGGACAGGCTCGACACCGAAGTCAGGAGCGACACAACCGTGCTCGTCAGCGCCTGGCCTGCGGCCAGCACAAGCACATCGCGATTGGGCATGGGCATAGCGGGACACGGATCCAGTTGAAGATCGCCCCCTTGTCACCACGGACGGCTTGTGGCAGCAATGTCAACATACCAGCTATTTTCTGCCAAACGGCGGAGGCCCTACGATGCGCACCGCAAAGCCAAAGCAGCGACTAATCGTGGTGTCGGCGTTCGAGCGCGCGCAGCTGCTCGACGTGTCGGGCCCTGTGCAGACATTCGCCAGCGCTAATGAGATCGTCACGGGATCGGGCGGCGAGCCGCCCTACCGCATTGCCGTAGTGTCGCGGCGCGGCGGGCCGACTTGCACCTCGTCGGGACTGCCGCTGGTGACGCAACCGGCAGGCCGCGCTATCGGTATGGCGCGGATCGATACGCTGATCATTCCGGGCGGTCCCGGCGTGCACGAGGCGCTTCGGGACAGATACACTATCGCCTGGGTACGGCAGCAATCTGCCAATGCGCACCGCGTCGCTTCGGTCTGCACCGGCGCGTTTCTTCTGGCCGAAGCGGGGCTCCTCGATGGACGCCGCGCCACCACGCACTGGAAATGGTGCGGACGGCTGCAGGAGCGCTACCCCGCCATTCGCGTCGAACACGATCCGATCTATGTAACCGATGGAAAAATCTGGACTTCCGCAGGCGTGACCGCCGGGATCGACCTTAGCCTGGCGCTGGTAGAAGCCGATCTCGGCCGCAGCACCGCCATGAGCGTAGCGCGCCAGCTCGTCGTGTTCCTCAATCGGCCTGGCGGCCAGTCGCAGTTCTCAGCGCCGCTCGAAGCGCAAGCCGCTGCCGCCGACGGCAACGCGCCCAATCACTTTGCGCCGCTGCACGGCTGGATCGCCGGGCATCTGTCGTCCGATTTGCGTGTTGAGCGTCTCGCCCAGCAGGCTGGCATGAGCCCGCGGACTTTCGCACGCGTCTATGCCGGCAGCATGGGGATCACCCCTGCCCGCATGGTAGAGAAAATTCGCGTCGAGGCGGTGCGGCGCATCCTCGAAGAAACCGACCTTCCGATCAAACTGATCGCGGCGGAGTGCGGCTTCGGCCAGGAGGAACGCATGCGCCGTGCGTTTGCCCGGCAGGTCGGCACGACGCCGGCTGAATACCGCGCGCGGTTTTGATCGGGCCCGTGGCGCTAATGAATCGCTTGAAATAACCGGTCCCAGCGGACGCCCCCGTCGCCCGTTGAGAAAATGATGAGCTCGGCGCGGCCGATCAAATTCTCAGCCGGGACATAGCCAACCTGCTTGGGCATGCGGCTGTCGACCGAGTTATCGCGGTTATCGCCCAGCGTGAAGTAATGTCCGGGCGGCACGGTATATTCCGGAGTGGTGGCGAAAGGCCCGTTATCGTTGAGCGAGAACGTCGTGTAGCTGATGCCGTTGGGCAACGATTCGCGATAGCGTGTGGCGCGTTGCCCGGTCGCGCCCTCGACGGCATCGCCGATGCGCTCGCGCGGAACAGCCACGCCGTTAATTCTGAGCACGTTCTGAATCAGCTGGATCCGATCGCCTGGAAGCCCGACAATGCGCTTGATGAAGTCGACCGCGCCGGCGCCGGGCGCGCGGAATACCACGACATCACCGCGTTGCGGCAGCCATCCGTCAGGAATCCGGCGCGACAAGCCGGCTGTCACAAGCGTGAGCGAGTAAGGCCCATAACCGTAGGAAATTTTGGACACCAGGACATAATCGCCGGGGACAAGCGTCGGCGCCATCGAACTCGACGGAATGCTGAATGGCTGAAAAACAAACAGCCTCAGGCAGACGACAATGGCACCCGCCACAACGATGGCCGCAAGGAAAAAGCCGTCATACGACCGGCGCTGTTTCTTCGGCTCAGGCTTGATGTCTGAAACTGCCATGCGCGCAAACCTTTCGGAGCAAAATCAATATGCTGTTTGCAGAAGCTCACGCACGTCGGCAGCCGAAACCGGCCGCGGCGATTTGATCGATTGGACGGCAATTTCGCCGGCGACAAAATCGGTCTTGCCGGCGTCGAAGCCGATGTCGCGCAGCCGCTGCGGAATGGGAAAGCGCTTCAGCATATCCGCAATCGCCGCAGCCGGATCGCCACTGCCGAGCGCGCCGGCAAGCCGCGCCTTGGCCTCCGGCGCCGCGGCAAGATTAAAGCGGGTGACGTGCGGCAGGATGATCGCATGGGCTTCGGCATGCGGCAGGCCCAGGCCACCGAGCACGTGGGCGAGCTTGTGCTGCAGCCCGTTGCTGACGCTAAGCACCGTGCCGGACAGCCACGCGGCGACGAGGCATTCGCCGCGGGCATCGCAATCGGCGCCATTGGCGACCACCGCCGGCAGATTTTTGCCGAACCGCCGCATCGCCTCGCTCGCCAGCGCCAGTGTCACGGGCGTGCGGCCGTCGGCCCAAAAACTTTCGACGCAATGGGCGATGGCGTTCATGCCGCTCGCCGCGCTCACGGCCGCGGGCAGGCCGAGCGTCAGTTCGGGATCGTAAATAATGGTGCGCGGCATCACCTTGACGTCGCGCCCGGTGACTTTGCGCGCACCATCGGTGATGCCGAAGATCGAGGTCGCCTCCGAGCCCGAATAGGTTGTCGGGATGGCAAGGATCGACAGGCCGGTCTCGCGGGCGATCGCCTTGGCCAGCCCGATCGCCGAACCTCCGCCGGCGGCGACGAGTCCATCGGCCTTTGCTCCTAGCGCCGCTGCCAAGCCCGCCTCCGCGACCGCTTTCGGTACGTGAATGACGGCCTGGGCGTGCAATCGCGCGGCCCGTGAGCCAAGAATCTCAACGACTCTCTGGCCGAGCCGCGCGCCGCTCCCTGGTGTTGCCACTACCAGCGCGCGCGACATTCCGAGCCGCTCCGCCTCTTCGCTCACGCGCGACAACACGCCGACACCAAAAACCACGCGCTGCGGCGGAACGTCGTGGGTGAACGAAATCATTGCTTCCCTTCCTGCCCCGTTGCCGGGCTTGACCCGGCAACCCCTGCGGTGGTGCCGCACATTCGGAAAGTCAGCATGGCCCCCCGGGGTCAAGCCCGGTGGTGATGATGAAGGTGGAGACGGATTACTTCCCTTCGCGCCAGATCCCCAGCGCCTGCTGCGCCGGACGGTCGGAGATCGAGAACAGCACGGTTTCCTTGGCGACGTTGTGCGAGTAGCGTTTCCACGGCGGCACCACGAACACGTCGTTCGGTCCCCATTCGAGAACCTCACCGTCAACGGTGGTCGAGCCTTGGCCTTCGACGCAGACGAAAATCGTGCCGTCCGTAGCCCGATAGGGCTCGCCCTTAAAGCCTCTTGGGAACATGGCGAGCCACGCGCCCATGGTCGGTAGCACCGGCCCGCCGGTAACCGGATTGGCGTAGTGCACGCGCGCGCCGTGCCGTTTGTCGATCTCGCCGGCCTTGAGCATGCGCTCGACGATCGGGCGCGTGCGCGCGTAGGTGTAATTGATCACCGGCGTATAGGTCTTGTCCCATTTGCCGTCGGGCAGCACGCCGGAACCGTACAGGCTCAGCGAGTCGCCGTTCTGCCGGGTCGTCTCAAGCGTGGGCTCGTCGAAGCTTTCGGCAAACGACGTCTCGAAAAAGTTGATGGCCGGAAAATCCAGCACGTCGAGCCACAGCATCGGCTTCTTTGAGGTGTTGCCGTGGTCGTGCGGCGCCCAGTTGGCGGTGATGACGAAATCGCCCGGCGACATGAAGGCCTTCTCGCCGTCGACCGCGGTGTAGGCGCCCTCACCGTCGAGCACAAAGCGGATGGCGGCGGCAACGTGGCGGTGCGCCGGGGCGACCTCGCCCGGCAGGATCATCTGGATGCCCGCGAACAGCGTGTTGGTGGCCTTGGATTCGCCGGGCATGGACGGATTTTCCAGGATCAGCACGCGGCGCTTGGCCTCTTCGGCGGTGATCAGCCCGCCGGATTCCATCACCAGTGATTTGACGTCGTTAAAGTGCCAGACAATCGGCTTGACGCGAGACTTGGGCTCCTTGGTGACGACCGAGTTCATCACCTTCCACAGTGGCGTCATGTTCCGTTTGGCGATGCGGGCGTAATATTCATCGCGCGCGGCGTCGATATTGTGCTTCGGGCCGGGTTTGCCGTTCGTTACCTTCCTTGCGGTCGCGACCGCCATGGCGTCCTCCATAAAAAGGTGCGGAATCTTGGACTGAATATAGTCAAAGCCCTGCACCGCGGAAATAGTCCATATTGCAACCATTGGCCGGCTGCCATGCGGCGCCCGCGCGGCCGCAAAACCACGGTTCAAGCGCAATTGCAGCGCAATCGGTCGCCATGATAGCTGTCGCTCGATGCAGGATACGGCTTTCAACGTACGCGCTATTTTGGCCGGAGAGGCGCCCGCGGACAGGCCGGTGACGGTCAACGGCTGGGTGCGTACCCGGCGCGACTCCAAGGCCGGCATTTCGTTCGTACACCTGTCCGACGGCTCGGCGTTCCATCCGCTGCAGGTGGTGGCGCCGAACACGCTGCCCAATTACGCTGACGAGGTGTTGAAGATCACCTCCGGCTGCGCGGTCGAGGCCTCCGGCACGATCGTACCGTCGCAAGGCAAGGGCCAGGCGTTCGAGATGCAGGCCAGCACGATCAAGGTGATCGGCTGGGTTGACGACCCCGACACCTATCCGATCCAACCCAAGCCGCACACCATGGAATATCTGCGCGAGGTCGCCCATTTACGGCCGCGCACCAACGTGATCGGCGCGGCGACACGGGTGCGGCACACGCTGGCCCAGGCGATCCACCGCTATTTCAACGATAACGGCTTCTTCTGGGTCAACACACCGATCATCACCTCGTCGGACGCCGAGGGCGCTGGCGCGCTGTTTCGCGTCTCGACGCTCGATCTCGCCAACCTGCCGCGCACGGAAGCCGGCAGGATCGACTACGGCAAGGATTTTTTCGGCCGCGAAGCGTTCCTCACCGTGTCGGGACAGCTCAACGTCGAGGCCTACTGCCTCGCGCTCACCAAGGTCTACACGTTTGGGCCGACGTTCCGCGCCGAGAATTCCAACACCAGCCGCCATCTCGCCGAATTCTGGATGGTCGAGCCGGAGATCGCCTTCGCCGATCTATCCGATAATGCCGCGCTGGCGGAAAAGCTCCTCAAGTTCATATTTGAAACGCTGCTCAAGGAGCGCGCCGAAGACCTCGCCTTCTTCGACGAGCGCGTCGAGAAGGGCTTGGTGGCGAAGCTACAGAACATCGTCACATCTGAGTTCGTGCGCATGGATTACGGCGAGGCTGTCGCGATTCTGGAAAAAGCAAAAGAGAAGTTCGAATTCCCGGTCAAATGGGGCATCGACCTGCAATCCGAGCACGAGCGCTATCTGACGGAAAAGCACGCCAAGAAACCTGTGATCGTCATGAACTACCCGAAGGACATTAAGGCGTTCTACATGCGATGCAACGACGACGGCAAAACCGTCGCCGCCATGGATGTATTGGCGCCCGGTATCGGCGAGATCATCGGCGGCAGCCAGCGCGAGGAACGGCTCGCCGTGCTCGACGGGCGCATGACCGAGCGCGGCATCGATCAGGAGCATTACGGCTGGTACCGCGATCTACGCCGCTACGGCACCGTGCCCCACGCCGGCTTCGGCCTCGGCTTCGAGCGCACGCTCGCCTATGTCACAGGGTTGTCAAACGTGCGCGACGCGATACCGTTTCCGCGCACGCCAGGGCACGCGAAATATTGAGGCTGGCGGCGGCCATTCCCTCCACGGTCGAACTGCAATACATTTGCGACGAACCGCACAAAACAGGCGAGGACAGCACAATGGCCAAATATCTCCTGGTGAGCTTCAAGACCTGCCCGTGGGTACAGCGCGCGGCGATCGTGCTGCGCGAGAAGAACGTGCCGTTCTAGTTCCGCCACATCGAGCCGGACAACCGGCCCGACTGGTTCCTCGCCATCTCGCCGCACAAGAAGGTGCCGGTGCTGCGCATCGACGACAGCGTATCGCTGTTTGAATCGAGTGCGATCTGCGAATATCTTGACGACACGATCGCGCCGCGGCTGCATCCAGAGGACCCGATCCAGCGCGCCATCAACCGCGCCTGGACCGACTATGTGCCGACATTCTCCAGCTCCGTGACCGGCGTCGCCTATGCGGCCGACGAGGCGGCCTACAGCGCGGCGGCCGAAAAAATCGGCCCGGCCTTTGGCCAGCTTGAGCGCGCGCTGGAAAAGCAGAGCCCGGCCGGGCCGTTCTTCAACGGCGTCAAATATTCGCTGGTCGATGCCGGCTATGCGCCGTTCCTGCAGCGCTATTACTTCCTCGATCGCATTAAACCGCTTGGCGTCATCGAGAAATATCCGCGGCTGAAAGCGTGGGCGCAGGCGCTGATGAAGCGGCCGTCAACGCACTCGTTCCCGGAAGGCGAATTCGAGGCCATGTACCGGGCCAACGTGAAACGCCGTAAGGCCTGGGTGTCGCAATTCATCACCGACGTGGCGGTGGCGGCAGAATAGCGCCTTTCCGCATGTCAGAGGTCAGACACTACGAGACCGACGTCGCCATCGTCGGCGGCGGCGGCGCCGGCATCGCAGCCGGCATTGAGGCGCGCGACGCCGGCGCGCGTGCCATCGCATTCGAGAAGGACACCGAGCCGGGCGGCGCCGCCATCATCTCCGGCGGCGGCTGTCTGATCGTCGGCTCGCCGTTGCAAAAACAGCACGGCATTCACGACACGCCGGACTTGGCGTTCAATGATTGGATGGCGTGGGGCGGTCCGTCGGCCGACGAGGTGTGGGCCCGCTACTACATCGAGCACAGCCTGTACGATCTTTATTTCTGGGCCGAAAGCCTCGGCGCCACCTGGTCCGATCTCAAAGAGCAGGAAGGCAATTCGGTGGTGCGCTGGACGCGAAGCGACCGCAACGGCCTCGGCCTGATGACGCATATGATCGAGAGCTTCCGCCAAAAAGGCGGTGAGATCGTCACTGATACCGAGATCACGGCGCTGTCCCGCGCCAACGGCCATGTCACCGGCTTTGAAGGCCGCAACACCAAGACCGGCGAGCCGGTATCGGTAAAGAGCAAAACCGTGGTGATGACGACCGGCGGCTTCAACTCGAATCGCGACATGGTGATGGAGTTCAATCCCGCGCTCGGCAACGACATGGTTTTGGAAGGCTCGGGGCGCAACTCCACCGGCACCGGCCACAGGATGGTGCAGAAGGCCGGCGGCTATCTCACGCACATGAACCACATCTGGTTCTACGTGTACGCGACGCCCGATTACCGCGATCCGGCGCAGCGCCGCGGCCTCGTCTTCCGCCTCGTGCCGGGCAACATCTGGGTCAACCAGCAAGGCCGCCGCTTTCATAATGAAGCTCTTTCAGGCGGCAACTCAGCGACGCCGGCGCTGATGGCACAGTCGCCACGCCACGCCTGGGCCATCATGGACACTCCGATGACGGCGACGATGGAGATCGCCGATCCGTACTATCGCGACGGCGACAAGGTCGCGCGGAGCAAAGTGGTCGAGCTGCTCAACTCCTCGCCGTTCATTCGCAAGGCTGACACGCTGGCGGACCTCGCCAAAAAGATGCACGTCGATCAGGCGGCGTTTCTCGGCACCGTCGAACGCTACAACAAGGCGTGCGCGCAGCGGCTCGAAACCGAGCCAGAGTTCGGCAAGCCGCTCAATGCGTCCAAGGCGTTCGACACCCCGCCCTATTATGGCGTGCAGATCTTTCCGCTGGCGCGCAAGAATTTCGGCGGGGTGAAGACCGACCTGCATTGCCGCGTGCTCGACAAGCATTTCGAGCCGATCGCAGGCCTCTATGCGGCTGGCGAGTTGTGCGGCATGGCCGGCGGGCATATCAATGGCCGAGCCGGTCTCGAAGGCACCATGCTGGGCCCGTCGGTGTTCAGCGGCCGTGTCGCCGGCGGCTGGGCGGCCCATGAGGCTGGTTACGGCCGCGGTTTTATCGGCAAGCCGAACCGCGGCTGAGTGGTCATGAGCAAGCCGACTCTCGATCAGATCAATCTCGTGTGCGGCGATATGGACGCATCGCTTGCGTTCTACCGCAGGCTTGGCGTGGAAATTCCCGACGACGCGGTCTGGCGCACGCCGACGCGCGTGCATCATGTCAGTGCTGATGACCAGCCCTCGGGTCAAGCCGTCGCTTTCGACCTCGACTCAACCGCATTCGCGCAATGTTGGAACAGCGGCTGGAAGGGCCAGACTGACTTGAAAGGCCGCCTCGTCGTCGGATTCAGTGTAACCACGCGCGCGGGTGTCGATGAGGTGTTTCACAACATGACCGGCGCCGGCTATCGCGGCTTGCAAGAGCCTCACGACGCATTCTGGGGCGCGCGTTACGCGATTATCGAAGACCCCGATGGCATTGCCGTCGGCGTGATGAGTCCAATCTCGCCGGACAAAATGTTGCCGCCGCCGCAAGTGTGATTGATCAAACCTAATCGAGCTTGATGCCGAGCGATTTGATAAGCACCCTCCAGCGCACAATGTCGTCCTTGAGCAGTTGCTCCAACTCTTCGGGCGTCGAGCCACCGGCCACGTAGCCGGCGTCGACGAGCTTCTTCCGGATCGCCGGATCGGCCAGCGCCGTGTTGGTATCGGCGCTCATCTTGCGCACGATCTCGGGCGGCGTCTTTGCCGGAACGAACAGCGCCTGCGAGCCGGTCACCGCGTAACCTGGCACGGTTTCGCTGATGGTCGGCACGTCGGGCGCGGCCGGATTGCGCTTGGCCCCGGTCACCGCGAGCACGCGCACCTGCCCGGAGCGCGAATACGACAGCAGCGTGCCGCTGCCGAAATAGCAATCGACGCGACCCGGGATCAGATCGGTGAAGGCGGGCGCCGCGCCGCGATACGGCACGTGTGTCATCTTCAGGCCGGCCATCTGCAGGAAGCTCATCTCGGCCAGGTATGGCGCGCTACCGGTGCCGGGCGACGCCATGGTCAGCTTGCCGGGACGGCTTTTGACGTAGTCGATGAATTCCTTGACCGAATGGGCTGGCGAGGAGTTCGGCACGAACATGAAATAGTCGACCAGCGCCACCAACGACACCGGCGCGAAATCCTTCACCGCGTCATAAGTGAGCTTGCCGTAAAGGCTTGTGTTTGACGCCATGGCGCCGGGGTCGAACAGCACAGTATAGCCGTCGGGATCGGAGCGCGCGACGTATTCGCAGCCGAGATTGTTGCCGGCGCCCGGCTTGTTCTCGATGAAGACCTGCTGCTTCCACATCACCGACAGCTTGTCGGCGAGCGTGCGCGCGACAATGTCGGTCGGTCCGCCGGCGGCGACCGGCACGATGATGCGCACAGCTTTGGTCGGATATTTGATCTCCGCCCTGCTCTCACCGGCGAAAAGGCCCGGCGTCAAAGCCTGGGCGGCCGAGAGCACAATCAAGCCGCGACGGCTGAGCATAGCACCTCCCCCGCTTTCTCGATATTTTGCCAATATCTTATCGCGCGGCGACTGTCCTCGCCACAGCCCAATGGCCGTTTTCAGTACTGCAGATAGTCCTTCCGCTCGGCGAGCCATGCGGCTTCGTCCGGCAGCGCCAGCGCATCGAGACCGGCCGGTGTCGTCTTTTCATCGTCGACCCATTCGCGCAGCAATGGCCCGCCGTTGATGACGTCGATGGCTAGCTTATTCCGCTCATATTCATAAGGAAAATCGCGCCATAGCGGATATTCGGGATAAAGATGGCGGATAGCCTTGAGGGCGAGCGCCACGATGCGCCACGGCCGGAACGCGGCGTGGTCGTAGCCAGGCCCCTCGGTGTGAATCTGGATGCCGCTGCACAGCTTGCC
>Ga0187784_10001364_pt1 | contig 19275 bp, 21 predicted proteins | sample 1015_SJ02_MP15_2_FD_132964 | JGI IMG/M metagenome (GOLD analysis project Ga0187784, IMG submission 132964) | Tropical peat soil microbial communities from peatlands in Department of Meta, Colombia - 1015_SJ02_MP15_20_MG | ecosystem: Environmental > Terrestrial > Soil > Wetlands > Peat | place...
CGCCGGCCTCTCGAGGAACCGATGCCGCGGTCGATCCCCAGGAGCTCGCACGCCGCCTCCTCACCGGCCCGCGAAGTCTCACGGAAGCGCCGAGGATCGCGACGCGCGCTCTGTCGCATTCGCACAGCGATGGGCAAGCCCTGGCGCAGCGAATGATTCTGGGCGCGGGCGCCGGCTGAAGGACGGAAGGCGACGAAGGCGCAGGTGCGATGAGAAACTGCAAGCGTCTCAAAGATCTTGGTTGAGACTCGGCGGGTCCTGCGAGCGTTCGATGCAAGGGCGATTTCAAGGGCCCTTTTGAGACGGATCGCACGTCAAAGAAATGCACGCCCACATGCGGATCGACGAGATCGGTGCGCGCCGCATTACGGCCGTGAGGTTGCGCTCCACCTCATGGCCGCGTCTCGTTCGGGACATCGCCCTTGCCGTCGCGCCATTCGCAGCGGCGGCTCAATGCCTCACGAAAGCGCTCGCGCTCCTCCGGCGACATCTGCGCCAGGCGCTCCTCCATGCGCCGCCGCCAGTGCCAGCCGCCGCGGCCGCGGAAACCGCCAAACAGGATGCGGCACAGCACGAGCAGCGCCACCGCCTGACCGAATCCGATGCTGTGCCAGCCTGTCACCTGAGGAATTACCCAGTTCCAGAGCGACATGACGGCGTAGCCGAAGACAGCGACGGCGAGCACCACCAGCGCGAGAATTTTCAACCCCCGGAGAATCCGCCTCATAACGTGCCCTCAATGATCGAATGCTGAATGCATGTCGCGCAACCGCCGCCGCAAATAATTCACGGCGGCGTGCTTCCTGCCGAGAAGCGTATTGAGGCTCACCCCGGTGGCGGCGGCGAGCTCCTTGAAGCTTCGGCCGTCGAGCTCGTGAGCCATGAACACATCGCGTTGCTCTCCCGGCAGCTCATTGAGAGCCGCCAGCAGCTCATCGATGAGAACCGAACGCACATAGGCGGCTTCGGGCCCAGCATCGAGCGGCGCGACCCAGGTGTCGAAGACTCGATCCGGTTCCGGCATTGTCTCGGTCATATCGAGCGCGCCCCGGTCGATGCCTGCGCCCCGGTCGATGAGAGCCGCCTCGCGGGCGCCGGCGCGATACCGATCGATGATCCGATTGCGCGCAACGCGTAGGAGCCATGCAGTGACGTGCTCGATCGGCTGCATGAGCCGGTAGGCCGCAACCAGCTCGAAGAGCACGTCCTGGACGATGTCGTCGACCTCGCCGAGATCCTCGACTTGGCGGCGCACGAAGGCGCGCAGGCGCGGCGCCTGCGCCGCGGCAGTTGCTGCCAGCGGGTCATTCATGCGGTCGGGCATGGGTGCCAGGGAAACGGTGTCGCCCATACCACCCTAGACGTCCGAGCGCGGGAAATATTGGGCTATTCCAGCTCAGGCCTTGCCCGGCGCGCCATCGAAGGCCGCCTGGAGCGTCGCAATGTCGAGCTTGACCATTTTCAGCATCGCATCGGCTGCGCGCTTGGCCTTGACCGTGTCCGGGTCGGCCATCATCTTCGCGAGCGCGCTCGGAACGATCTGCCAGTGCAGACCGAAGCGGTCTTTCAGCCATCCGCACTGTTGCGCCGCGCCGCCCTGGAGGAGGGCATTCCAAAAGCGATCGATCTCGGCTTGAGTGTCGCACTCGACCAGGAACGAGACCGCATGGTTGAAGGGATCGAGAGGCCCGGCGCTCATCGCGACGAAGGGCTGACCGCACAGCACGAACTCCACGACCTTCACCGATCCCGGCGGGCCACTCGGCGACTCGCCGGGCAGTGTCGTCACCCGGGTGATGCGCGAGTCGGGGAAGAGGGACACGTAGAACGCCGACGCCGCCTCGGCCTCGGTGGAATACCACAGGAAGGGCTTGATCCTTGGCATGTTGGCGTCAGTTTACCTTGCGGCTGCGCTTGACGCATTGCGTGATGCCCGCCGCATACCCTCCCTGTTCTTGTGATTGGACGAGAAAAGGGTAGCGCCGATCTCCTTCTTCGAAGCGCTCCCGATGGCGATCGACCCAGTAGCCCCGGAGCACGAGCAGTTCCGGGAAGTCGCCGTATCGGGGATCTGCGTCGCATGACCAAGCACCGCGCAACCACGATCATCACCTATTCAAATAAGTCCTCGCTCCGCCAGCGACACGCTCGCCCCGTCGCCCACGATGATGTGGTCGAGGAGTCGGATGTCGACCAGTGCGAGCGCGTCCTTGACGCGCTGAGTAACGAGCTCGTCCGCTCGGCTCGGCTCAGCGACGCCCGAGGGGTGATTATGCGCGACGATCACGGCCGCTGAATTTCTCTGTAGTGCCAACTTGACGATTTCGCGCGGATGCACGCTCGCGCCGTCGATCGTGCCGCGAAACAGCTCCTCGAAGCGGATCAGCCGATGGCGCTTGTCGAGGAACAGGCAGCAGAACACCTCGTGCTCGAGGTCGCGCAATTGGGCGGTGAGGAAATCGCGGGTCGCCTTGGGGCTCGCGAGGAGCGGGCCGGCATGCAGAGTCTGCGACAGCAGCCGTCTCGAGATCTCGGCCGCTGCCTGCAATTCTGCGTAGCGGGCGAGACCCAGGCCGGGCCGGGCGCAAAAGCGTGCGCGATCGGCGGCGATGAGCTGGCGCAGTGTTCCGAACGTCCGCAGGATCTCACGAGCAAGATCGAGCGCCGATCGACCGGCCGTTCCGGTGCGCAGAAGTATCGCGAGGAGCTCCGCATCGGAGAGAGCCGCGGGGCCTCGCTCGATCAGCTTCTCGCGCGGCCGGTCATCGCGTGGCCAGTCCCGAATCGCCATGCACGCGAGCATGGCGTCGAGGGCGGGAATTCACCAGGGCCATTTCGCGGGCGTGCACGGAGATTGCCTGACCGTGCGTCAACGAACGCCGCGAGCCACGGGCTTCATCAGGAGTACCGCGAGCCACGAGCTTCATCAGGAGTGCCCCGAGCTGCCGAAGCCGCCGCTACCGCGCGAGGTGGGCGCAAAATCCTCGACCACCTCGAAATCGACGTGCGCCACGGGCACGATCACCATTTGCGCGATTCGATCGCCCGGCTGCACGGTGAACGCGGCGGTGCCGCGATTCCAGCACGACACCATGAGAGGTCCCTGATAATCCGAATCGATCAAGCCGACGAGATTCCCGAGCACGATGCCGTGCTTGTGGCCGAGCCCGGAGCGCGGCAGAAGCACCGCCGCGAGATCGCGATCCTCCACGTAAATCGCGATGCCGGTCGGAATGAGCTCGGCGCTGCCGGGGGCGAGAGTGAGCGCGGCCTCGACGCAGGCGCGTAGATCCATCCCCGCGGAGCCCAGGGTGGCGTAGCTGGGGAGGGGGAAGTCGCGCCCGATCCGCGGGTCGAGAATCTTGAGTTTGATCTTGTGTCGCACGGCGACTGCGCGTCGCGGCCCGGGCGCGTTCTCCATCAGCGGCGGCTGCGCCGGCTGCGAAGCCGGCTGCGGTCGCCGGGCAGCGGCGCGCGCCGCTTGCGCGCCCCGCGTCGCGGCCCATTGTCGGGAGGAGGTAGGCGCTTGGCGATCAAGGCGATGAGCGCACGCGCGACCTCGAGTTTCGGTGCGCGGCCCACCTCGACCTTCCCTCCCGGCCAGAGCACCGTCAAGGCGTTGTCCTCGCAATCGAACCCCATCCCGTCGCCGACTTGATTGGCCGCGATCATGTCGAGGCGCTTCGCCTTCAACTTCGTGCGCGCGTTGTCTTCGACGTCATTCGTCTCCGCGGCGAAGCCGACGACGAATGGGCGCTTCGGCATGTCGGCGACCGATTTGATGATGTCGGGTGCGGGCTCGAGATCCAGCTTGACGAGCCCTCCCTGCTTCTTGATCTTCTGCTTGGCGACGTGGACCGGTTGGAAATCGGCGACCGCTGCCGCGGCGATGAAGACGTCGGCCTTCGCCACGTGGCGATGAACGGCGGCATACATGTCGCGCGCGCTTTCCGCGTCGATGCGGGTGATGCCGGCGGGGGTCGGAAGTTGCACGGGGCCGGTGATGAGGGTCACATGGGCCCCCGCCTCACGCGCCGCAACGGCAATGGCGAATCCCATCTTCCCGGAGCTGCGATTGGTGAGATAGCGCACCGGGTCGAGACGCTCCCGCGTCGGGCCTGCGGTGATGAGCACGTGAAGGCCGGTGAGGAGCCCGGCGTTCACCGGTGGCTCGAGTACCGACGAGGCGAGCTCGGCGCTCTCCCACATACGGCCCTCGCCGACCTCGCCGCAGGCCTGATTGCCGGACGCGGGCCCCAGGATCCGCACGCCGCGCGATATCAAGGTGTGGATGTTCGCTTGCGTCGCCTTGTTCGCCCACATGACTCGGTTCATCGCGGGCGCCAGCGCGACCGGCGCCTGCGTGGCGAGGCAGAGGGTCGCGAGCAGATCGTCCGCGCGCCCGCCCGCCAATCGCGCGATGAAGTCCGCGCTCGCCGGGGCGACCAGCACGAGCTGCGCCCAGCGGGCGAGCTCGATATGTCCCATGGCCGCCTCGGCGCTCTCGTCCCAAAGATCGCTTCGGGTCGGTCGGCCGGACACGGCCTGAAAGGTCATCGGAGTGAGGAACTTGCGGGCGCCAGCGGTCATTACCACCTGCACCTCGGCACCGCGCTCGATCAGGCGGCGCACGAGATCCGGACTTTTATAGGCGGCGATGCCTCCGGTGACTCCCAGCAGAACTCGGATCTTCGGCGTCAATGGATGCCCTTGAGCTCTTTGAAGCGCTCGATATCGCTTTCGAATTGCTGGCTCATGGCGGCTTCTTCGGAGCGCTTCTGACGCAGGTTCTCCTCCTGCGTGCGGATGTCGCTGCCGACGCGCACGAGATCCTCTGCGAGCTGGTCGGACATGGGCGGCGCATCCGGCTGTAGGCTGTAGGGCTTGAAGCGCGAGCTCGCGATGCGCAGCTTATTCATCTTGCCGTTGAGAATCTCGAGGAACTGGGTGGTGACCTTGATCTGATCGCTGAGGAGGTTGAGGCGCTGATCGCGCAGGTGCTCGATCTCCTGGACCGACACGTAGGTATTCAGCAGATTCTTGTCGCGGTCCGCTCGCTGAAGCGCATCGAGCTTCCTCTTGTCTTCCTCCGCCAATTGGTCGGGCGTCCTCTGCGCCTCCGTCCGATCGACCTCGATGCCCTGAGCGTTGATGACCCGGTGCTCTTGTGCGGCGTACTCGGGTGGGATTCGATCCCCATAGTGGGTGACGCCGTCCTCATCCACCCAGGAGTACACCTTATGCGCACCGCTCTGCGATGAGGGGCCCGCGGCGAGCGCGGGCGAGGTGAGTAACGCCGGCGAGGCGAGCGCCACGCAAGCCAGCAACATCCAGTCGACACGTCTCATGACCACACCCCTCTCCCAAAAGCCGGCGCCATTGTGAGCTGGGGGAGGCGCGTTTTCTAGGGTGTGTTGTTCAAACTGTGAGGCCATAACGGTCCCGATAGGCTTGCATGCTGGCGAGCTCCGCGGTGCGCCCATGGGCACGCATGTGCTGCATGAGGTCCGACAGGCCGATCACGGCGATGACGGGAATCCCGAACTGCTCGCGTACCTCCTGCACCGCCGACAACGGGCTGATCGCACCGCGCTCCTCGCGATCGAGCGCGAGCAGCACGCCGGCGGGGTGCGCGCCCGCCGCGCGCAGCAGCTCGATGGATTCGCGGATGGCGGTTCCGGCCGTGATGACGTCATCGACGATCAGCACCCTGCCCTTGAGCGGCGCGCCCACGATGTTGCCGCCCTCGCCGTGATCCTTGGCCTCCTTGCGATTGAAGGCGAACGGCAGGTCGATGCCGTGGCGCTCGGCGAGCGCGGCGGCGGCGGCGGTGACCAGCGGAATCCCCTTGTACGCGGGGCCAAACAGCATGTCGAAGGCAAGATCGGTGGCGACGACGGCGTCTGAGTAGGCGCGACCCACGGCCGAGATCGCGGCACCGGTCGAGAGAAGTCCGGCATTGAAGAAATAAGGGCTCTCGCGCCCGGACTTGAGCGTGAAGCTGCCGAACTTCAACACGCCGAGCCGAATGCACAGATCGATGAAATCGCTCTTGTAGGTCATACGCTTGGGCTGAAAGTCTCGCAAGGGAATTGGCGGCGTGCAAGCGCTCGGGGCCTGATATGATCGCGCGCCATGCGGGAAGAGAGTGCGATGAGTTGAGAGCGGCGCAGAAGCCCACGCTCCTGCAGGCGTTGGGCGACAAGCGAATCATGGCGGTGCTGCTGCTGAGCTTCGCCTCCGGCCTGCCGTTCAATCTGACCGGCTCCGGTACGGCATTGCAGGCATGGCTCGCCTCCGTCCATGTCGACATCAAGACCATCGGTATTTTCTCGCTGGCAGGCGTTCCGTACGTCCTCAAATTCGTATGGGCGCCGTTGCTCGATCGCTATTTGCCGCCGCTCCTCGGCCGGCGCCGGGGCTGGATCCTGATCTGTCAGCTGTGCCTGGCCGCGGGCATCGCCGCCATGGGGCTGTGCTCGCCGAAGGAGGAGATCTCCACCCTCGGCGCTGTGGCGCTACTGGTCGCGTTCCTGTCGGCGTCGCAGGACATCGTGTGCGATGCCTATCGCGTCGACGTGATTCCGCCCGCCGAACGGGGGCTCGCGGCCGCGTCGACGACCTTCGGTTATCGCACGGCGGCGATGCTCGCGAGCACCGTCCTGATCCTCATCGCTCACGTGGCGGGTTGGGAGCGGGCATACTTCTTGATGGCAGACGTCATGCTGCTCACCGTGCTTGCGACCCTTCGGGCGCCCGAGCCTCAAGTACCGGGGCGACGACCGCACACGCTCGTGGATGCCGTTTGGGACCCGCTCAAGGATTTGTTGAGCCGCCATGGAGCTTGGGGGTTTCTGCTGCTGGCGCTCACCTACAAGGTGGGCGATGCCTTCGCGCTCAGCCTCTACAGCGCATTCATGTTGAACGGCGTGGGATTCTCGCTCCCCGAGCTCAGCCTCGGGAAAATCGACATGACTCTATCCACCATGGCGGGTGTGGCGCTCGGCGGATGGGTATACCTGCGCTGGGGGATGTTCCGCTCGCTGCTCGTGTTCGGCGTCGGCCAGGCATGCACCAATCTCTTGTACATGTGGCTCGCGCTTGCCGGAAAGCAGCTCTGGTTGATGGTGCTCGCCACCACCGTCGATACGGCCGTGGGCGGCATGGGTCAGGCGGCGTTCGTCGCCTTCTTGGTTTCCCAATGCAGCGCGAGCTTCAGCGCAACCCAGTATGCGCTGCTGTCGGCACTCACGGCCGTGCCGCGCACGCTCGTCAATGCGATTGCCGGTTACGTGGTGGCCTCGGTGGGCTGGGCCCACTTCTTCGTGATCACGTTCCTCACGGCAATGCCGGGGCTCGCCTTGCTCTTGGCGTTACGGCGGCGCGTGAATGAGCTCGAGGCTCGCGAGGTATCCGCGGCGCGCGCGGCGCAGGTCTAGTGTCAGCGACGTAGCGAGCCATCCTGAGGATTCGACCAGGGGCTGCGCGCGTTGTCCTCGAAGTCGCGATCCAAGTCCTCCGCCTCGACGTCGACCGCTCCGGACCAGTCCTCGGGAGCATCCGCGACGTCAATGAGCTCGTCGAAGAGCTGCTCGTTCCATGAGTCGAATTCTATTTCAGCGACCGTGCCGTCGAAATATTGTATTTCTATGGTCTGGTCTTCTTCGTCGATCGCGACGACTTCGAAGAGCTGGTTGGTATCGCCGCGATACCACTGACCTACGATCGGCTTCACTACGTGCATGGGCCGTCTCCGTCCTTTGTGCTCACCTCGCGCTCAATTCAACTCTGAAAGACTCGTTCGCGCAATAAGAAATTTTTGCGCGAAGCAGCATCAAGGCGTCCTCTCGTAGGCCAAGTCCCACACTCCATGTCCGAGGCGGGCGCCGCGCTGCTCGAAGCGCGTCAGCGGACGAAACTCCGGGCGCGACACATAGGTGGCATTCGGGCTTTGCGAAACGAGACGCGCGCAAGCGCCGGCGGCGCGCCGCATCTGCTCGGCGTAGTCGTGCCAATCGGTCGCCATGCGCAGCATGCCGCGCGGTCGCAGCTTCTGCGCCAAGGTATCGACGAAGGATGCATCGATCAAGCGACGCTTGTGATGGCGCTTCTTATGCCACGGATCGGGAAAGAAAATCAGGATCGAATCGAAGGACGAGTCGGGGATCGCGAGCCGCAAGACCTCGACCGCATCATGGCAGATGATGCGAAGATTCGACAGTCCATCCTCGCGCGCGCGCTGGAGCAGCCGGCCGATCCCCGCGCGATGGACCTCGATGCCCAGATAATCGATCTCGGGATGCGCCTTGGCGAGGGCGGCGATGACTTCGCCCGCACCGAAGCCGATCTCGAGGCAGCGCGGCGCCTTGCGCCCGAAGGCCGCGTCCAGATCGATCGGCTTCGCATCGAATGCCAGGCCATACACGGGCCACAGCTGCGCCCAGGCGCGCTCCTGCGCCGGTGTCACCCGCCCGGCCCGCAACACGAAGCTTCGAATGAGACGGCGTGCGTGCATGGCCTCGAAGTCCGCCTGTTATCATCGATCAATGCGCAGAATTTGGCTAGCCGGCGCACTCTGGGCCCTGGCAAGTTGCGCGGGCTTGCCGCAGCACGTCAAGAAAATTCCGAGCGTCGCGCTCGAGTCGCCGCAGACCACGGCGCTCGGCCGCATCGCCGCGGAGAGCGAGGACGGCAATGCGAAGAGCTCGTCAGGCATCCGCCTGCTGATCTCGGGCGATGAGGCCTTCGATAGCCTGATCACCCTTGCCGATCATGCCGAGCGCACGCTCGACGTGCAGTACTACATTATTCACCAGGACGAATCGGCGCGGGTGCTTCTCCAGCACGTGCGCAGCGCCGCGGATCGCGGCGTGCACGTGCGCGTGCTCGTCGATGATTTGCACACGGCGGGCGAGGATCGGCGCTTCATGCACTTGGGAGAGCACGCCAACATCGAGGTGCGCGTGTTCAACCCCTTCCCGGGCGGACGCTCGGCGACCTGGAGCAGGATCCTGACCTCGATGTCCGAGCTTCGGCGCATCAATCACCGCATGCACAACAAGCTCTTCGTCGCCGACAACGCGCTCGCCATCACCGGCGGGCGCAACATCGGGGACGAGTACTTCACTCGAGACCATCGCAGCAATTTCATCGATATCGACGTCGTGGCGGCCGGGCCCATCGTGCCGCAGCTATCGGCATCCTTCGATGCTTTTTGGAACAGCAAATACGCCTACCCGATCTCATCGCTCGCCTCTCCGGTGCAGCCCGAGGAGACGCCGGCGACGTCGAAGGAGAGCGTATCGGAGGGCGATGCGAGCTGGCTCGAGAGCGAGATCGATGCGCGCATGCTCAACCTCAGCTGGGTCCCGGCGACCGTGCTCTTCGACCGGCCGGCCAAGATCGCGAGCGACAATCCCGAGGAGGAAGTAACGATCGCGAACAATATTGCGGCGCTCATGCGCTCGGCGCAGCAAGAGGTGATCGTGATCTCGCCGTACTTCGTGCCCGGCGAGGAGGGCGTCGCGTTGATGCGCGAGCTCACCGAGCGGGGCGTGCGTATCAGAATCCTCACCAACTCCCTGGCCTCGACCGACTCACCCCTGGTGCACAATGGCTATTCACACTATCGGGTGGCGCTTCTCAAGATGGGCGTGGAGCTGCGCGAGGTGCGGCCGCGGCTCGGACAGAAGCGCCCGCGATTTCATCCGTTCCGCAGCTCCAACGCGAGCTTGCATGCGAAAGCGCTGGTGATCGATCAGAAGCTGGTCTTCATCGGCTCGCTCAACATGGACGCGCGCTCGCGGCGCATCAACAGCGAGCTCGGGCTCGTGATGCGCAGTCCCGACATTGCCAGGCAGGTGACGAGCCTCCTCGATGATCTCAGCGCGGACGGCAGCTACAAGCTCTCGCTGGGCCGTCACGACCGGATCGTGTGGACGAGCGGGGAGGGAGAGGCTGAAAGGGTCTGGCGCAGCGATCCGGAAACGACGCTGTGGCAGCGCGCCGCGCCCAAGCTTCTTGCGCCGTTCGCACTGGAGGAGCTCTTGTGAGGAGGGCTAGGGCGGGCTAGGGCGTGATGCGCATCGTGCCCAGGTACTCCTTGACCTTGGCTCGAAACCCTTCGCTGCTCGTGACCGTGGCGCCGCCGGAGAGCACGAGGATGAAATCGCCTCGAAGCGTGCGGTTCACCTCCCGCACATAGTTCACGTTGACCAGGCAGGAGCGGCTGATCCTGAGCATCGGCTGGGAGCGCAGCGCCTGTTCGGCCTGGGCGAGGGTTGAGCGCGCATGAAAGCTGCCGCGGCCGACCCGGATGGTCACGTAGTTGCGGTCCGCCTCGATCATCTCGACCTGCGTGATGTCGATCACGTGCAGACGACCGTCGAATTCGGCGAGGAGCCGGGGGCGCTCCTCCGGAATCGCGCGCGCGCCGCGCTCGAGCTGCGCGAGCAGACTCGCGAGGAGCGCTCGACGCTCGTCGGCGCCGTCATGGGCCGGGCGCACGCGCGCAAGCGTCTTGCGGAAGCGCTCCTGATCGAAGGGCTTCAGCAAATAATCCACCGCGCACACCTCGAACGCCTCGAGCGCATACGCATCGTACGCCGTGACGAACACGATCTTGGGCAGATGCTCGGGCGCCAACGAGCGCGCCAGCTCGATACCGTTCATGGGATCCATCTGAATGTCTAGAAACAAGAGCTGCGGTCGCTTGGCGTGGATCTCGGCGAGTGCCGTGACCCCGTCAGCGTACTCGCCGATCACGCTGAGGTCGCCCTCCGCGGCACAGAGCTCGCGCAGCGTGCGTCGACCGGCGAGCTCGTCGTCGACGATCATCACGGTTATCATGCAGCGGCCCAGGAAGAGGCGCGCCGGGCGCTGCGCCGATCGGGGGATGCGTGAATCTCCGGCATCGTGATCTCGCTCACCCATTCGGCGCCGGCGCCGGCCGCAGCGAGGCCCGCGCGGCCGTCGAACTGAACGGCGAGGCGCTCGCGCACGTTCTTGAGCCCGATTCCCTCGCTGCCCGATGTCCTGTCCGGCGCGATCGTATTGCTCACGCGAATCACGAGCATCTCATCCACCCTTTTGACGGCGACGCGCACCACCACCGGACCCTGATGACCCGCCAGGCCGTGCACCACGGCGTTCTCGACCAAGGGCTGCAGGATGAGGCTCGGCACCCACGCATCGACGATGTCCGAAGGGGCAGGCAGAATCACCGTCAGGCGGTCGGCGAAGCGCTTTTGCTGCAATTCCAGATACAGGCGGACGAACTGCAGCTCATCGGCGAGGCGAGAGTAGTCGCGCTCGCCTGCGTTCAACAGCCGGCGCAAGAGGTCGGCGAGCTGCACGACCATGGTCTGGGCCCCCTTCGGGTCCCACTCGATGTGTCCGCGGATGGTGTGCAGCAAATTGAACAAGGTATGCGGCGAGAGCTGCATGCGCAGCGCCGCCAGGCGTGCCGCGCTGAACTCGCGCTCAAGGGCCGTACGCTGGAGCTCCAGATTGCGAAACCGAGCGTAGAGCGACAAGCCGGTCACGAGCGCGAGACCGAACCCGTAGGTCGGCAGAAAACTCACGAAGCTCGCGAGCCACAGCGACAGGACCTCGGGGTCGGCCCAGGGGCTCATGCTGTGCGCCTGCATCTTGTGATGGAAGTCCGAATCACCGACCAGGAACTCCCCGACGATCATCGCCGGATAGGCGATCGCCGCGAACGCAAGGCCCAGAATGATCTGCAGGGGTATCGCCACGAGCACCGGACGCCATTGAATGCGCTGGGAGGTGAGGTAGGAGACCATCAAGAAGGGCAAGAGCATGAGATGCTGCAACACGCGTGCATCCCAGGGCGCGAACAGGGAGAGCGTGGTCAGATGGGCGATGCCGGTCCGCATAGCGTAGGCGTACAGCACGTTGGACACCGTCACATACGCCCAGAACAGACACACCACGGACAGAAACTGCCGGCGGGTCAGGCCGGAAGCCTGCTGCCGCATCGACACGGTGGGGTAATCGTCCATACCTGCGCAGGGTAGCGCAATTGGGGTGCTGCAGCCGCGGCGCATGGCACGGCCGGGACGAATCCGTGGTTAGCGGGGACGACTTCGATGGCCGAGCGCAGACGTGCACCCCCTCGCGGGCGTCTCATATCGCCGTCCACCCAACACCCAAGGAGCCCCCTCATGCGTAACCTCAAACTCCCCCTCATCGTGCTGATTTGCGGCATTGCGGGCACCGCCTCTGCGGCGAGCGCCGCCACCGCGGACGAGGAACCCCTGACCACCATCGTGAAGTACAACCCGGTGGCGCTCGATTCGGACGTCGGGGCCCTCACGCTGTATCGGCAGTTGGTCCAGGCTGCAGCCCAGGTGTGCCCGCAGGACTCCAGCAGCCCGCTTTTCCTGACCCGGCAGGTGCGGGAGTGCCGCGAGCAGGCGGTCGCGCGGGCCGTATTCAAGATCAATCATCCGAAGTTGGTGGCCGTTTACACCAGCAACTCGAAGCACGGATGATCGTGCCGCAAGGGAGTCGAGGGCCGATGAGCGCGAGAGCGACCAGTCCCGCCCGAGCCGGTGCGAGGAGGCACCGTTCAGGGCGAGGCTGGTCGCGATCTCGAGCCCGAGCGTCGCCTCGTCCCTTGGATGATCTCCTCATGGGCCGCCTCGACCCCTTCCCAACCGACGACTCGGACCCATTTGCCCGACTCGAGGTCCTTGTAGTGCTCGAAGAAATGCTGAATCTGCTTGAGGCGCATCTCGGGCACATCCGCGATCGATTTCCAGTGCGTGAACAGCGGACAGATGTCATCGGCCGGCACCGCCAGAACTTTCGCGTCGCTCCCGGATTCGTCCTCCATCTTGAGCACGCCCACCGCGCGGCAGCGAACGACCACGCCGGGCAATAGCGCAAACGGCGTGTGCACCAGCACGTCGACCGGATCATCGTCCGCGGCGATCGTCTGCGGCACGTAGCCGTAGTTGGCCGGATAGTGCATCGCCGTCATCATGAAGCGGTCCACGAACAAGGCCCCGGAGTCCTTGTCGACCTCGTACTTGATCGGATCGGCGTTCATCGGGATCTCCACGATGACGTTGAACTCCTGCGGAACCCGATCGCCCGCCGTCACGTTGTTGATGCTCATGGGTCGCCTCCTGCTCTGCTCACCACAGCTGCCATTGGCCCAAGCCAAGCACGGCGGCGGCGAGCAGCGCATTCGCCGTGCCGTGGGCGGCGATCGAGTCGCCGAGTTTGCCGCTCCTCATCGCGAGCATCCCGTACGCCACGCCCGCCACGGTGGCGGGCAGCCACAGGGCCCCGTGCATGAGGCCGAATGCGAGCGCACTCAGCGCGAGCGCGGGCCAGCGGACGGCGGAATAGGGGACCCGCTCGAATCTCGAATCGACCAAGCGTCGCATGAGATACCCGCGATAAGCCAGCTCCTCCGCGACGGGCACGGTGAACACCGCGGCGAGCACGCGGCAGAGAATCCACGAGATCGCAAGCGGCGCAGACAGGGATGCAAGCGCCGGCGGCTCCCCCGCCCGGGGAATCAGCCAGTGCGCGCAAAGGAGCCAGAGGGCGAACACCGCGACGCCGGTCAGCGGCCCCCGCCAGCCGAAATGAAGATCGAGCGTCGAGTAACCACGCCGATAGGCCCAGAGCGCAGCGAGCGCACCGGCGAGGCGCAGCGGATAAAGCAGCTCGAACCCGGTGGACAGCGCATGGGCGACCATGCCGGCCGCCAGGATCACCAGCAGAGGCATCAGATAGGCCCCGGTCATGTTCACTCGAGCTCGAGCTGCGCGACGCGCCGGGGCGGCGCGGCTCAGCCAAGGGTGGGTGTGGGCGAGGATGGCGACCAGGAAGGCCGCCAGGTTGAAGCCGATCCAGCCTGCCTGCGAGTGAAACCCGACGAGCGCGACCCGCTCGTAGCCCGCATCCCCGATCAGCACGAGCGCTGCAATGCGCACGGAGTTCAGCAGGAACACGAGGATCACCCCGAGCGGCACGACCACGAGCGCGCGAGGAAAATAGTAATCGCGACGAAAGAACCAGAGCCAAGCGGCGCAAAACGCCAGCATCAGCCCGACCCCCTCGAGGCCGGAGCAAACATCGGCGATCGTCACGGCAAAGCGGTCGGTGCCGAGCGTGAGCGTCGAGGGGTCGGTGTACAAGGCGGGACGGAACGGGGCGAGCAGTAGCCGCACGATATGAAACGTGAGCCGCGCAGCGGGCGCCCACAGTCGCTGGCTCACGTGGATCGCGAGGACCGCAGCGCCGGCCGGCAGCAGCGCGTAGGTCACCAGTCGCCCCATCCTTCGCACGATGTCGGTCCACACCGAAAGAGGTGCGAGCGAGGCGAACGAGCTGAGCGCGAGGGCTGCCGCACAGCCGTGCCACGCGAGGGCGGTCAGCGCGAAGGGCAGTGGCGAGGCGCTCGCATAGAGCATCGCAGACAGATAGGCAAACGGAACCAGGAGCAGTGCGTGCACGACGGCATAACGTGCACGGAGGGGTGCAGGGGCTCGCGCGGGGAAGGCCGGGGCCAAGGCGCCTGCCTTGAGGTAGCCCAACATCGCGAGCGAGACGGCGTAGGCGATGAGGAAGCGGAAGAGCCAGTGCTGCGCTTGGCGAAGCGCGGCGGCGGGCCCGGTGAGGCTGTCGATGGGCGTCGCTTGAATCAAATACGACGCAAGCAGCGTCTCGGCCGACAGCACGAGCGCGATGAAGCCCAGACGCGCCATCAAGCCGAACCGCGGAGGCGGCGTCGCGATGGCTGAGGAGGGTGTGCTCAATCGATGGCGATCGACCGAGAGTCGACACCCGCGGCAAACGGGGAGCCGCGCACGGGGGTGAGTGCGCCGGTCGTCGAATCGATCGAATACACGGACACATTGTCCGTGTCCTCGTTCGCGACGTAGGCGAACGTGCCGGCCGGATCGATGACGACGCTCAGCGGGAAGCCGCCGGCGGCGACGGTCGACACCGGCGTGATCTCACCGCTCGCGGGCGTGATCGAATAGCTCGTGAGCTCGTTCTTGCCGGTGACATTGGCGACGAACAGAAAGCGGCCGGCCGGGTCGACGGTGACCGACTCGGGACTCGATCCGGTCCCCAAGGGAGAACCCGACAGCGGCGCGAGCGAGCCCGTGTCCGCATTGATCGAGTACAAGCTGAGCGCATCGGCGCTCTCATTGGCCACGTAGGCAAAGGTGCCGGTGGGGTCGATGGCAATCGACAGAGCCCCCGTATCGGCCGCAAACGGCGAGCCCCCGATCGCAGCGATCGAGCCGGCACCGGCCTCGATGGAGAAAGCCGCAACCGAGCCGTTCGCATAATCGGTCACATAGAGGAAATTACCGCCGGGGTCGGTGGCGAGCGAGGTGGGCTCGGTTCCCACGTCGAACGGGGAGCCGTTGATCGGTGTCGCGAGTCCGGTGCTCGAGTCGATCACGAACACCGAGACCGTGTTGTCCATCATGTTGGCCACGTAGAGAAACTGGTTCGACGGGTCGACGAGAAGGGCAAAGGGCCCGTTGCCGGAGGCGAGCGGCTCTCCCGCCGAGGTGAGCTCACCGGTGTCGGAGTCGATGGCATATACCGACACCGAGTTGGATGCATGGTTCGCGACGTAGAGGTAGGTGCCGTTATGGTCCACGACGGCCGCCACGGGCGTCGTGCCGGTCGAGGCGAACGGCGAGCCGGGGATGGGCGTCAGCACGCCGGTCGCCTGATCGATGGAAAACGCCGATATGCTATTGGAGGACTCGTTGACCACATAGGCGAAGCGGCCGGCCTGGGTGCAGCTCACCACGACGTTGTCGATATCCGCTGTCCCGATCGTGCCCGAGCCGTTGTGAACGGCGCAGGTCTCGGCCGGGTTGGAAGGCTGAGTCTTGACCGTGACCGAGTAGGCACCTCCCTGGTCAATACCGGACGTGAACACGAACGAGCCGTTCGCCGACAAGGGCAAATCATCGCCGGAGTTGTCTTGCAGCACGAGGCCCGAGCCGTGCAGGCCGGTGACGTTACCGCCGATGGTGTATCCGCCCCCGGTGTGGCAGGCCGTGACCCCAAGCAGCACCGCCGCTGCCGCCCACATTTCGCCCCGAGCTCCGGTTCTCACCTTCCTCACCCCTTGCTGACCACGAGCCGCCTTGTAGACCGCGGGCGCCGAGAATCATTCAAATTCTAAGCGATCGCGGGCTGTCTCAGGAAACCGACAGCGGGTTTCGTGAACCAAAATGCAGATAATCCCTCCAATCGGGTGCAGGATCTCAAAACGAACCGCGTGGGTAGGATGATGGAACGGCGCGTGAGACAAAAGCACTGGGCGCTCGCGGGCGGCGCGATGGCAATCGCCGCGCTCTGGTCATGCAGCGCCTCAGCCACGCTCGGCGAGCCGGAATCCTCGGTGGGGACCGAGACCCAGCTGCGCCAGGGCTCGATCACCGAGTCCGATCACGGTCGTTATCGAGTTCACGAGATCCGGATTCCGTCCGGAACCCTGGTGAGGGAGTATGCGAGCCCCGACGGCAACGTATTTGCCGTCACCTGGCGCGGACCCTTCGTCCCGAACCTCAAGCAGACGCTCGGGCGATACTTCGATGAGTACGCGGCGGCGGCGAGGACCGCGCACGGTGATCGCAAGCACCTCGAGATCCGCCAGAGCGATCTGGTCGTGCAAGTGAGCGGCCACATGCGCGCCTTCGCCGGCCGCGCCTACCTGCCTCAAGCAATGCCGAGCGGCGTCGTCGTCGGAGATCTCGAGTGAGCGTGTGCGCGGTGCGCCGCAGAGCGCGTGCGCTACGGCTCGGTGCGTACGTCATGCTCCTCGGCCAGGTCGCGTGCGGCGGCGGGTCGGGCTCGCTCTCGAGCTCGACCTCGAGCGGCACGGGGGGCTCGGGGCCCGTCGCGGCGGCCCCGAATGTGGTCAGCGTGGCCGTGACCGGCGGCCCCGGGAACGACAACGTCAATACGCTCTACACGACGCTCACCGTGTGCAAGCCGGGCACCTCCACGTGCCAGACCATTGACAATATTCAAGTCGACACGGGCTCCTATGGGTTGCGGATCCTGTCGCAGGCGCTGACCTTGAGCTTGCCGGTGACGACGACCGCCAATGGTGAGGCGCTCCTCGAGTGCACCGAGTTTCTCGACGGCTACAGCTGGGGTCCGCTGGCGGAGGTCGACGTGAAAGTCTCCGGAGAGAGCGCGAGCTCGGTGGCCGTGCAACTCATCGGCGACCCGCGCTATCCGAACGTGCCCGCGGAGTGCGCGAGCGGCGCACCCACCGCGGAGGATACGGTCGCCGCATTCGGCGCCAACGGCATCTTAGGGGTCGGCCCGTTTGCGCAGGATTGCGGCACTTACTGCGTGGATAACATCCCGTCGCCGGCGGTCTACTACGCGTGCAGCAGCAGCTCCGCCTGCCAAGGCACGACCCTGGCGCTCGCGAGCCAAGTGCAAAATCCCGTCACCTTGTTCGCGAAGGACAACAACGGAACGATCATTTCGCTGCCGGGCGTGCCGGCAGGCGGTGAGGCGAGCGTGAGCGGCTCCTTGATCTTCGGGATCGACACGGAGTCGAACAACGCCTCGGGCACCGTCTCGGTGGTGCCGGTCACGACGGAGGGCCCTTTCTCGGGCCTTCTGACGACCGACTTCAACGGTCAGACCCTCTCGGCGAGCTTCGTCGATTCGGGCTCGAATGCCTACTACTTCGACGACTCGAGTATTCCCGAGTGCTCGAGCAACTCGAATTCGCAGTCGATGCCCCAGTTCTACTGCCCGGCGAGCTTGCAGAGCTTGAGCGCCATGTTCCCGCTGTCCAGCGGGCGCACCGTGACGGTGAGCTTCGAGGCGGGCAATGCGGACGAACTGAGCGCCTCGTTCACCGCGTTTCCCGATCTCGCGGGCACCAATCCGACGTCCGGGAGCTTCGACTGGGGCTTGCCCTTCTTCTATGGCCGGCGCGTGCTCACCGCGATTCAGGGGTATTCGACCTCGGCCGGAGCCGGACCCTACATCGCGTTCTAAACGGGGCCAGTATAGACTGCCGGCCCATGGCGACGGCGGCGCTGCGGCTCGATTATCTTCCGATGAATGACATCGCTCGGCGCCCCACCGCGTGGTGGGGCAATGTGCTCGGCGTCGTCGGCTTCGAGAAGCCGCCCCCGATCGAGCTCACCCAGGTGCCGGTGACCGCGAGCATGACGCCCTCCTTGGGGGCGAACGAGGATCTGTGCGAGGTGTGGAGCGTCCTCGGGGCGCAGGCTCTGCAATCGGCGAGCGGCTCGCCGAAGCGCTCGCAGCGGCAAGGCCGCGTGCACTATCGCTTCTGCGAGGATTTGCTATTCGGTTCAGTCACCATCGAGGAACAATCCTTCGACGAGGGACGCGGCGAGCGCTCGGCGGGCGAGTCTCCCGCCTTATCCGCGGCGACGATCAGCGCCTACGGCGAGATCTTCGATGTGCTCAAGAGAACCGAGCACCGGCACCTGATTCGCGTCTGGAATTATCTGCCCGAGATCAATCGCGAGGCCGACGGCGACGAGCGCTATCGCCATTTCAATTGCGCGCGGCAGGCGGCGTTTCGCAAGTCCGGACGGCCGACGGTGGCGAGCGTGCCCGCCGCGAGCGCCCTGGGGTCGCCGGCGGGCAGTCCGATCTCGATCTATTTTCTGGCAGCGCGCGAGCCGCCCCGCACGATCGAGAACCCGCGCCAGACGAGCGCCTACTATTATCCGCCGAAGTTCGGCGCCTACAGCCCGAGCTTTTCCCGCGCCTGCCTCCTGTCCGCCTCCGCCGGAACGAATCTATTCGTCTCCGGCACCGCGAGCATCGTCGGCTACGAGACAATTCATCACGGCGATGTGGTCGCGCAAACACGCGAAACCATCGCCAACATCGAGGCCTTGCTGGGCGAGGCCAATCGGCTGGTGGGCGCATCGCGCTATTCGCTCGATGCGCTGAAGTTCAAGGTCTACGTGCGCCAGCGAGAGGATCTCGGCGCCATCGAGGATGCCCTGTCCGCGAGCGTCTCACCGGGCGCCTCGATCGTGTACCTGCAGGCGGATGTGTGCCGCGAGGACCTGCTGGTGGAGATCGAGGCGACGGGCGAACCGGCGCTTGGCACCGCACCCTAGGGTCCTGAATCAGAAATTCGCCGGCATTCGAACGCCGCGGCGCCCCGCCCGCTGCGTTGCTCCTCCCTTGAATACGCTCAAGTATTCGCGGTCGTCGCGCCTTGCGGTCGGGCCGCGGCGGCGC